>Ga0070739_10004990_pt1 | contig 15392 bp, 17 predicted proteins | sample Coa_R1_7_FD_66445 | JGI IMG/M metagenome (GOLD analysis project Ga0070739, IMG submission 66445) | Surface soil microbial communities from Centralia Pennsylvania, which are recovering from an underground coalmine fire - Coalmine... | ecosystem: Environmental > Terrestrial > Soil > Unclassified ... | reverse complement strand
ACCCGCCGCTGTTCACCCTCGTGCTCGCGGCCTTCCGTCAGGTCGGCGTCGACACCGAACGCCAGGTCGCGCTCCTGTGCGCGGTCATCGGCGGGTTGTCCGTCATACCGATCGCGATGCTCGGTCGCGAGGTCGGTGGACGCCCGGTCGGCCTCCTCAGCGCGGCAGTCGCCGCGCTCTATGCACCACGGATCTTCGCGGACGGTGTCGTGTTCGCCGAGGTCGTGTACATCCCGCTGATCGCGCTCCTGCTCCTGTACGCGTGTCGTTCGTTGCGGCGGCCGTCCGTGCGGAACGTCGTCGCGTTCGGAGCCTTCGGTGGGCTCGCTGCGATGACACGCGGCGAGGCAGTGATCGTCCTCGCCTTCGTCGCGCTGCTCGTCGCGCTCGCCACACCTGGCTCTGTCGCGCAGCGGCTTGCGATCGTGGCCGTGTCGGCAGCGAGCGCCGCGGTCCTCGTCGCGCCGTGGTTCGTCTACAACCTCGCTCGTTTCGAGCACCCGGTTCCGATCTCGACGAACGACGGTGGAACGCTCGCCGGCGCCAACTGCGACGGGACGTATCACGGTCCGTTGCTCGGGCTCTGGTCATTCGGCTGCTCCTTGCCGCCCGGTGTCACGATCACGCGCAACGGACTGTCGGCGCCGCCGCGTGGTGACGAGTCCCAGGTGGACAGGCAGCTGCGATCGCGTGCGATCCGGTACGCGAGGAAGCACGTCGAGCGGGTGCCCGTCGTCGTCGCCGCCCGGGTCGGACGCGCGTTCAACGTGTTCCGCCCGCTGCAGACCGCCGAGCTCGACGTCGACATCGGCAAGGGTTGGAAGGCCGCGGTCGACGTCGCGGTCTACGAGGCGGTCATGGTCGGCGCGATCGCCGGAGGCTTCGTCCTGTGGCGGCGCGACGGGAGGCTCCTGCTCCCGTTCATCGGTGCGACGGCGGCGGTCGTCGTGATCGTCGCGCTGTTCTACGGCTACTTCCGCTTCCGCGGCCCGGTCGACATCTCGTTCGTCGTCCTGAGTGCAGTGGCGCTCGACGCGTTGTGGAACTTGCTCGTCAGCTCCCGACGACGACCTGGACGGGTGGGATCGCGTGCTGATGGATCACGGAGTTCTGGTCGAGCTCGAGCACCTGCACCCGGTTGACGGTGAGACCCGGCGTCACCCCCGTCGTCGCCGGCACCGCGACCAGTCGCAGGCCGGTGATCGCGCGGTCGTGCCAGTCGAGCGGGAGCTTGACGGCGGTGCGCGAGTGGCCGCCCGTGTAGACCTTGAACACGGTGCCGCCGTCGTTGCGGTACCACGTCGGGTCGCCCGAGAGCTGGATCTCGACGACGACCTCCGACGCGTTCGTCGGCGTCGTGTCGATGTCGACGATCGCGTACTGGCGCGCGTCGCCCGCCGCGATGTTCGTGGGGTCGGTCGAGAAGCCCGACTGCTCGCGGCGCATCTCGTCGGCCATCACGCGCCAGTCGACGGGGTACGGGTCCATCGCCTGCTCGCGGACCTCACCCGGTCCGGGCGGCGGTGACAGCGTGGGCTGGAATCGGAACGGCGTGGTCCCGACCTCGCTGAACACGTTGTTCCCGGTCGAGACGCGCAGGATCGGGTGCGTGCCCGCGAAGTACTGACCAGTGAACGGCTCGTACGAGTGGTCGAGCCCGGTCTGGTTCTCCGGGAAGTTCGGGGGACACGCCGCGCACGTCTGGTAGATCGCGTTCGTGACGGTCCCGTCGGCCGCGAGCGTGAGCTCGATGCTCGTCTCGATGTCGGTCGTGCGGCCGTACTCCGACCACAGCAGGAACGGCAGGACGCCGGTGCCGGCGTCCTCGTTGCTCCAGAACTGGGTGTACGACAGCTTCGTCGCCCCGCCGCCCAGCGCCGTCTGCTGCGCGTAGGCCAGCAGCGGCGTGTCGCTGTGCGCGTTCACGCTGCGGCCGTACACGACGGGCGCGTGCGCGAGCGCGAGGTAGCCGGGCTCGTTCGGCGTGACGACGTCGAGCGACGCGCGCTGGAGCAGCGCGACCGCGTCCGCGCGCGGGGGAGCGGACAGGTCGCCGCGGACGGTGAGCGTCAGCCGGTGCGCGCCGGCCGCGATCGCGCCGGTGAAGCCGGAGTACGTGTACGGCTCCGCACCCGCGTACAGGACGAAGCTCTGGGCCGGGAGGCCGTCGAGCTGCGCGTCGACGACGACCGATGTCGCGCTCGACGAGACCCAGTCCGTCCCGGGGCCCGACATCGTCAGCTGCACGACGCCCTCGCCCGCCTTCGCCACGACGACCGGCAGCACGAGCGGCGAGCCCGCGCGCAGCTCCTTCCCCTGGTCCGCGAACCACCACGTCGAGCAGCCCGTCAGCCCGATCGCGACGAGCGCGACCGTGACCAACACCGCGAGCTTGCGCATCCCTGCCCCCCGGGTACGCGCGGCTACTTGCCGCCGTCCTCCTCCGCCTGCTTGCGGATCTTGTCGGCCAGGTGCGCGGGCACCGGGTCGTAGTGCGAGTCGTTGCGGGTGAACCGGCCCCGGCCCCCCGTCAGCGAGCGGAGGTCGATGGCGTACCGCAGCACCTCGGACGTCGGCACGAGCGCGGTGATCTCGACCTCCCCGTTGCCGACCGACGCGGAGCCCTGGATGCGGCCGCGCTTCGAGTTGAGGTCGCCCATGATGTCGCCCTGGTTCGTCTCCGGCGCGGTGACGACGAGCTCGCTGATCGGCTCGAGCAGGATCGGCCCGGCCTTCGCCATCGCGTCCTTGAAGCCGATCGAGCCGGCCATCTTGAAGCTCATCTCGGACGAGTCGACGGGATGGAACTTGCCGTCGAAGCACGTCACCTTGACGTCGACGACCGGGTAGCCGAAGACGCCGCCCTGGTCCATCGTCTCGCGCACGCCCTTCTCGACGGCCGGGATGAACTGGCGGGGGATCGCGCCACCGACGATCTGGTCGACGAACTCGAACCCACCACCGCGCTCGAGCGGCTCGACGCGCAGGAACGCGACCCCGAACTGGCCGTGACCGCCGGTCTGCTTCTTGTACTTGCCCTCCGCCTCGGCGGTGCTCGTGATCGTCTCCCGATACGGGACCTTCACGTCCTCCGTGTCGACCTCGACGCCGAACTTGCGCTGCAACCGCTCGAGCGTGATCGACAGGTGCGTCTCGCCCATCCCCTGCAGCAACGTCTGGTGCGTCTCCGGGTTGCGCTCGATGCGCAACGCGGGGTCCTCGTCCTGCAGCCGGTGGAGCGCGTTGGCGAGCTTGTCCTCGTCACCCTTGGACTTCGGCTTGATGGCGAACGCGAGGACCGGCTCGGGCACCGCGAACGGCTCGACGTCGACCTTCGCGCCGCGCGCGCCGAGGATGTCGCCGGTCGACGTGTCGGCGAGCTTCGCGACGGCGGCGAGGTCGCCGGCGGGGACCTCCTCGACCGGCTCCTGCTCCTTGCCGCGCATGGTCGTGAGCTGGTGCAGCCGCTCGTCCGCGACCGTGCGCCCGTTGACGAGCGTGTCGTCGTGCTTCACCGTCCCCTGCAGCACGCGGAAGAGGTTGACCCGGCCGACGTACGGGTCGACGACGGTCTTGAAGACGACAGCCGCGGTGTCGCCCTCGCCGACGCGCGGCTCGGGTCCCTCCTCGACGACGAAGCGCGCGAGACGGTCGACACCGATGAGCTTCGCCGCGCTACCGCACAGGACCGGGAACACGCTCGCGTCCGCGATGCCCTTCGCGAGCGCGCCCGCGAGCTCCTTCTTGTCGATCGTCTCGTCGCCGAGATAGCGCTCCATGAGGTCGTCGTCGGCGACGACGATGCCCTCGACCAGCGCGTCGTGGACCGAGTGCTCCTCGACCGCCATGTCGTCGGGGATCGCGCCCTCGCTCGAACGACCGGTGGCGTCGTCGTACGTGATCGCGACGTCGTCGAGGAGGTCGATAACGCCGCGGAACTCCGACTCCTCGCCGATGGGGAGCTCGAGCGGTGCGACACCGGCGCCGAAGCGTTCCTTCAGCTGGTCGAGCGTGCGGTCGAACGACGCGCGCTCACGGTCGAGCTTGTTGACGAAGATCGCGCGCGGCAAACCGAGGTCCTCCGCCATGCGCCACGCGATCTCGGTCTGCACCTCGACGCCCTCGACGGCCGAGACGACGAACACCGCGAGGTCGACGGCGCGCAGCGCGGCCGCGACGTCGCCGACGAAGTCCGCGTACCCGGGCGTGTCGACGAGGTTGACCTTGTAGCCGTCGATCTCGAACGGCGCGAGCGCCATCGACAGCGAGATGTGCCGGCGCTGCTCCTCGGGGTCGAAGTCCGAGACGGTGTTGCCGTCCTCGACCCGCCCCATCCGGTTGATCGCTCCCGAGCAGAAGAGCAGCGCCTCGGTCAGCGTCGTCTTCCCCGCACCGCCGTGGCCGACGAGCGCCACGTTGCGGATCTTGGACGTCGGGAACGTCTTCACGGGCGACCCCCTGAGCGAGCGAGGCGAAGGCGAGCGGAAGCGTGGCCCAGCGGCCCGGCGCCGAAGGCGCCGAGAGCGGAGACACGGATGTCGGCGCGGGAGGGCGAGTGTACGCAGGCGTCCATGGGCGGCGCCCGGGACGCGCGGCCTTGCGACGGCACGGTGGTACCTTGGGATGCGTACTTCCGCGAGCGCGCCACGGCGCGCGCTCGCGCCCGAGCCCAGGAGCACCGCAATGCTCGACGTCCGCTGGCGCGCCAAGGTCGAACGGGCGCTCGAGCCCGTCGGTCGCTCCTTGGTGCGCGCGGGCGTCACGGCCGACTGGCTCACCGTCGTCGGCCTCGCGTGCGCGGTGGGTGCCGCAGTCCTGATCGGGAACGGCTACCTCATCTGGGGGCTCGTCGGCCTCTTCGCGACCGGCATCCCCGACATCCTCGACGGCACCGTCGCCCGCCACAGCGGACGGGCCGGACCGCGCGGCGCCTTCTTCGACTCCGTGAGCGACCGCGTCTCCGACGCCGTGCTCCTGGGCGGCGTCGCGTGGTACCTGTCGCACCGGAGCGCGCAGCTGCCGATCCTCGCGTTGGCCGCGGCCGCGCTGTCGATGCTCATCTCCTACGAGCGTGCGAAGGCCGAGAGCCTCGGCTTCACCGCCCGGGGTGGGTTGATGGAGCGGGCCGAGCGGCTCGTGCTGCTCGGCGTCGGGCTCGCGTTCGACGTCCTCACGCCGGTCCTGTGGGTCATGGTCGTGCTGGGCGGGTTCACCGCGATCCAGCGGTTCGTGATGGTGTGGCGCCAGGCGTCCGCACCGCCGGGTCAGGAGCCCACCGTCGGTGCGCCGCTGCACCGGGGGCTGCGCGTGACCCGTCACCGGCGCCGTGCCGGTGACGAGGACCTCGACCTGGTCGAGTCGCCGCCCCGCCGGTTCGCGCAGTGGTGGGAGGCCCGGCGCCCACCCGGTGAGCGGTGGCGGTGGCGCCAGCAGGCCGGCCCGTCTCGTCGCCGGCCGCGCCCCTGACCCAGTCGCATGGCCGAACCGGGCGGGGCGGGGGAGGGCTCTCGCGTCACGTACCTCGCGTATCGCGGCGCGGCAGCGATCGCGCAGGCGCTGCCCGACTCCGTCGGCCGCGGGATCGCGCGCGGCGCGGCGCGCGTGAAGGCGGTGTTCGCGGTCGACGAGCGCGAGCGCGTCTTGCGCAACCAGGCGCGCGTGCGCGGACCGCTGCACGGCTGGGACGCGTGGCGGGCCGTGTTCGCGACGTATGACTCGTACGGCCGCTACTGGCAGGAGCTGTTCCGGCTGCCGCTCGACGCGCGGCACTCGCTGGAGGAGCGCTTCGAGGCCGACGGATTCGAGCACATCGCCGACCCGATCGCGGCCGGGACCGGGGTCATCCTCGTCCTCCCGCACGTCGGCGGGTGGGAGTTCGCGGGCGCGTGGCTCGCGGCCCGCGGCTACCCGCCGACGGTGGTCGTCGAGCGGGTCGAGCCGGCCGAGCTGTTCGACTGGTTCGTCGAGGTGCGCGCCGCCATGGGGATGAACGTCGTCGCGCTCGGCCCCGACGCCGCGGCCACGGTCGCCCGCGCGTTGCGCGACAACCGCGTCGTGTGCCTCCTCGCCGATCGCGACCTCAGCGGCGACGGCGTCGAGGTGTCGTTCTTCGGCGAGAAGACCACGCTGCCCGCAGGGCCCGCGACGCTCGCCCTGCGGACGGGTGCGCCCCTCGTGCCGGTCGCGGTCTACTTTCGGCCCCGTGGCCACCATCTCGCGCGGATCGGCCCCCCGCTGCCCTGCGGGCGGACTGGGCGCCTGCGTGACGACGTCGGCCGCATCACCCAGGACCTCGCGCACCGGTTCGAGGAGCTCATCCGCGCCGCGCCCGAGCAGTGGCACCTGATGCAGCCCAACTGGCCCAGCGACCGTGAGACCGACACGGCGCGGAGCGCGCCGTGAGGGTCTCGATGATCTGCCCGTACTCGCTCTCGACACCGGGCGGGGTCCAGGTCCAGGCGCTCGGCCTGGCCCGGGCGCTGCGCGAGCTCGGCCACGACGCGCGCGTCATCGCGCCCTGCGACGGCCCGCCGCCCGAACCGGGCGTCGTGACCGTCGGGCCGAGCGCGGCGATCCCGAGCAACGGCTCCATCTCACCGGTCGCCGCGGGACGCGACGTGACGCGGCGGACGCTCGACGCGATCCACGCGTTCGGACCCGACGTCCTGCACCTCCACGAGCCGATGGTCCCGGGACCGACGATCGCGGCGCTGCTCGGCTCGGACGTCCCGTCGGTCGGGACGTTCCACGCCTCACGGTCCGACGGCATCCGCCTGTACCGCTGGTTCCGGCCCGCGATCCGCAGCGCGAGCAAGCAGCTGTCCGTGCGCACCGCGGTGTCCGAGGCCGCGCGCGTCTCGGCCGCGCAGGCCATCGGCGGTCACTTCTGGGTGCTGCCGAACGGCGTCGAGGTGGAGCGCTACGCGAAGGCCGACCCGTGGCCGACGGACGTCCCCGCGATCCTGTTCATCGGCCGTCACGAGCCGCGCAAGGGACTCGGCGTGCTGCTCGACGCGTTCGCGGAGCTCGACCGCGACGCCGCGCTCTGGGTCGCGGGTGACGGGCCCGAGACCGACGAGCTGCGCGCGCGGGGCATCCCGGGCGTCGAGTGGCTCGGCACGATCCCGGAGGCGGAGAAGGCGGCACGCCTGCGCGCGTCGACCGCGTTCTGCGCGCCGTCGTTGCGTCAGGAGTCGTTCGGGATCGTCCTGCTCGAGGCGATGGCCGCCGGCGCGACCGTCGTCGCGTCGGACATCGACGGCTACCGCAACGTCGCGCGTGCCGACGAGGCCGTGCTCGTGCCGCCGGACGACCCGGACGCGTTGCGCGACGCGTTGCGCGCGGTGCTCGACGACCCGGGCCGGCGCGCGGAGCTCGTCGCCGCAGGTGAGCGGCGTGCCGCGCAGTTCTCGATGCACCGGCTCGCCGAGCGCTATCTGCCCGTGTACGACGCCGCGATCGCGCGAGGCCGGCCGTGACCCGTCCGTACAATGGACGCACACCCCTCGTGTCTGGAGGCACCAGGTGATAGCCGGAATCGTCATCGGCGTGATCGTCGTGCTGCTGCTCCTCATCTTCGCGGTCAGCTACAACGGTCTCGTCCGGGCGCGCAACCGCATCGACAACGCGTACTCGCAGATCGACGTGCAGCTGAAGCGCCGTCACGACCTCATCCCGAACCTCGTCGAGACCGTCAAGGGCTACGCGGCGCACGAGCGCGGCACGCTCGACCAGGTCACCCAGGCGCGCGCCAACGCGATCAGCGCCGGTCAGGGCGGCTCACCGCAGCAGCAGGCCCAAGCGGAGAACGCCCTGAGCGGCGCGCTGCGGTCACTGTTCGCGGTGGCCGAGGCGTATCCCGACCTCAAGGCCAACCAGAACTTCCTGAACCTCCAGGAGGAGCTGACGTCGACCGAGGACCGGATCGCGTACGCGCGGCAGTTCTACAACGACAGCGTGCTGAGCTACAACAACGGCATCGCGACGTTCCCGCGCAACATGATCGCCGGGATGTTCAACTTCACGAAGCGCGAGTACTTCGACGCCGCGCCCGAGGACGAGGCCCCGGTCCAGGTCCAGTTCTGACCTGATCCTCGGCTCGAGACCCGCGAGGTACCGCCCTGTACGAGCAGATCGCGCGCAACAAGCGCCGCACCTTCTACCTGCTTGCGATCTTCGCGCTGCTGATCGCGGCCGTCGCCGTCGCGTTCAACTACTTGCTCGGCTTCGGCTGGATCGGGCTCGCGGTCGCGATCGTCATCGCGGTCGCGATGGCGTGGGGCTCGTACTACTACTCGGACCGGATCGCGCTCGCCGCCAGCCGCGCGCGCCCGGCCGACGGACCCGAGTACACGCGCTACCACAACCTCGTGGAGGGCCTGTGCATCGCGGCGGGGCTGCCGGTGCCGCGTCTCTACGTGGTCGACGATCCCGCGCCCAACGCGTTCTCGACGGGCCGCGACCCGAAGCATGCCGCGCTCGCGGTCACGACAGGTCTCCTCGGGATGATGAACCGCGTCGAGCTGGAGGGCGTCCTCGCCCACGAGCTCAGCCACGTGAAGAACTACGACATCCTCGTCTCGACGATCGCGGTGACAGCCGTCGGCGCCGTCGCGCTCCTCGCCGACATCGGCTTGCGGTTCATGTTCTGGGGCGGCATGCGCGAAGGGCGTCGCGACAACAACGACGCCGGCGCGCTCGGCGCCGTGCTCGCGATCGGCGCGCTCGCGTTGCTCGCGCTCGCGCCGATCATCGCTCAGCTCATGCAGTTCGCCATGAGCCGGCGTCGCGAGTACCTCGCCGACGCGAGCGGCGTGCAGCTCACGCGCTACCCGCCCGGGTTGGTCTCCGCGCTGGAGAAGCTGCGCGACGACCAGGCCGTCGTCCACCACGCGACGCGAGCGACCGCGCAGCTCTGGATCGAGTCGCCGCTCGACCGGGGCGAGGGGAAGAAGGGGTCCTGGCTCAACCGCGCGTTCGACACGCACCCGCCGCTCGAGGACCGCATCAAGGTTCTCAAGGAGATGTAGGTGCGGAGGACGGGTGTCGTCGTGGCGGCCGTGCTCGCCGTCGTCGGCGCGGCCGCGTGCGGTGGGAACGGGAAGCACGCGTCGAGACGTTCGTCGGCGGTCACGCCGACGACGGTCGCGGCGCCGCCCGTCGCACCGCTCACCGGACTCCCGGACCCGACGGGTGCGAGCGCGCACCGTGCCGCGCTCGACGTGAAGGTCGAGAACACGCCGCAGGCCCGTCCGCAGGCCGGCCTCGACCGGGCCGACGTCGTGTACGACGAGGTGGTCGATGGCGGGATCACGCGGTTCCTCGCGATCTTCCAATCGACCGACACCGATCCCGTCGGACCGATCCGCTCGGTGCGCCCGATCGACCCGAGCCTGGTGTGGCCGGTCGGCGGGATCTTCGCCTACTCGGGCGGCGTGGCGTCGGAGGTCGCCGCGATCAGGGCCGCGCCCGTGCTCGCGCTCGACGAGGACGGCGCCGGACCGGCGATGTTCCGCGTGTCGTCGCGTCCCGCGCCGCACAACCTGTACGGGCACCCCGACAAGTTCTGGGCGCGCGGCGGCACGCCGATCCCGCCGCCTGCGTTGTTCCAGTACCTCGCGCCGGGTGCCGCGTTCGCCGGTCAACCGGTCGCGTCGTTCACGGTCGACGAGTCGCCCGATCGTTCGTACGACCCGACGTACACGTGGGACGTGGCGTCGGGGTCGTGGAAGCGCGCGTACGGGTCCAAGCCGTTCGTCATGGCGGACGGCGTGCAGGTCGCGCCGGCGAACGTCGTCGTGCAGCAGATCGCGTACACGCCCGCGGCGGGCGCGTCAGGCGCCACGGGGCAGACGGTGGGGCAGGGGCCCGTCTGGGTGTTCAGCGGCGGGAAGGTCGCGCAGGGTCAGTGGGTCCGGTCGTCACTCGCGCAGCCCGCGCACTTCGTCGACGCGAGCGGGAACCCGATCCTGCTCGCGCCCGGCCGTACCTGGGTCGAGCTCGCGGCTGGCGGCGTCACCCTTGGCGGGTAGCGCGCGGCGCGCGTTCCCGCGGGACCGCTCGCCGATGTCACTCACGCTTCACTGAAGCAACAGTCGGTCATGGACCGACTCACGCTTCATCGAAGCGCGAGTCGGGTGCGCGACTGGTCGCGATCGAAAATCGTCGGCCTCGCGTCCCGCCGCGGTGCGACCATTCGTCATGGCCGTCGAACGCGTGACCATCCGGCCGGCGACGCGTGACGACGCGGACGGCATCGGCGAGTCGCACGCGTCGGCGTGGGAGCAGGCGTTCGCCCACCTCTTCGATCCGGAGTTCCTGGCCCGCTCGGGCGCATCACGCCGGACAGGCTGGCGACACTCGATCGAGCGGAACCTCCGGCCACCGAACGTGTTGCTCGTCGCGGAGGTCGGCGGTGTCGTGCGGGCGTTCGGTCAGGGCGCGCCGACGGACGAGCCGACGACCGCGGAGGTGCGCGGCTTCTACGCGCATCCCGACGTGTGGGGCACCGGAGCCGCCGTCGCATTGATGGCCGCGTTGCTCGACGCGCTCGCGACGGACGCGATCTCCGTCGTGCTGTGGACACCACGCGGCGCGGGGCGGGCGCGCCGCTTCTACGAGAAGGCCGGCTTCTCGCTCACCGGCGAGACGCGCACCGACACCGTCACGGACTGGCGGACCGGCGAAGGTGCCCCTGTCGACGAAGTGCAGTACGGCCGCCGCACCCGCTGACTCGCGATCTTGTGCGGATCTTCCCGCCATAGCCCGGCGAATCCACACAAGGTGAACGCCTCCGGCCGCGCCGGACCCGGCCGGTAGCATGGACAGCATGTCGGAGCAGCGCGCCACGGGTACCGCCCGCGTCAAGCGGGGTCTCGCCGAGATGCTGCGGGGCGGCGTCATCATGGACGTCGTCACCCCGGAGCAGGCGAAGATCGCCGAGGACGCCGGTGCCGCCGCGGTCATGGCGCTCGAGCGGGTCCCCGCCGACATCCGCCGCGACGGTGGCGTCGCCCGCATGAGCGACCCGGGGATGATCGAGGGCATCCAGGCCGCGGTCACGATCCCGGTCATGGCCAAGTGCCGCATCGGCCACTTCGCCGAGGCGCAGGTGCTCGAGTCGCTCGGCGTGGACTACGTCGACGAGTCGGAGGTCCTCACGCCCGCCGACGAGGCGCACCACGTCGACAAGTGGGCGTTCACCGTGCCGTTCGTGTGCGGCGCGACGAACCTGGGCGAGGCCCTGCGCCGCATCTCCGAGGGCGCGGCGATGATCCGCAGCAAGGGCGAGGCGGGGACCGGCAACATCGTCGAGGCCGTCCGCCACCTCCGTTCCATCCTGGGTGACATCAAGAAGCTGACGGTCGCGACACCCGAAGAGCTCTTCACGTGGGCGAAGGAGCTGCGCGCGCCGGTCGAGCTCGTGCAGGAGGTGGCCGAGCGCGGCGAGCTGCCGGTCCCGCTGTTCTGCGCGGGCGGGATCGCGACGCCCGCCGACGCGTCGCTCGTGATGCAGCTCGGTGCGCAGGCCGTCTTCGTCGGGAGCGGCATCTTCAAGAGCGCCGACCCCGCGCCGCGCGCGAAGGCGATCGTCGAGGCGACGACGCACTACGCCGATCCTGCGATCATCGCCAAGGTCTCGCGCGGCCTCGGCGACGCGATGCGCGGCGACGAGATCGGCACGCTCGACGTCAAGCTCGCCGAGCGTGGTTGGTGACCGCAACCGCCGTGATGACCCAGGTGCCCCCAGGTGAAGCTCGCTGTTCTCGCGTTGCAGGGTGCGTTCCGTGAGCACCGCGAGGTGCTCGACGCGCTCGGCGCGGACGTCGTCGAGGTCCGGCAGCCGCACCAGCTGAGCGGCGTCGACGCGCTGCTGCTCCCCGGTGGCGAGTCGACCACGATGGCGAAGCTGCTCGACTCGTCCGGGTTGTTCGAGCCCGTACGCGGGCTCGTGCGCGACGGCGTCCCGACGTTCGGTACGTGTGCGGGGATGATCCTGCTCGCGCGCGAGGTCGTCGACGGTCGCGCCGACCAGCACGGCTTCGACGTCCTCGACCTGCGCGTCCGGCGCAACGGCTACGGCCGGCAGGTCGCGAGCTTCGAGGCGGACCTCGACGTGGACGGCCTGCGCGGCGGCCCGTTCCGCGGCGTGTTCATCCGGGCGCCGTACGTCGAGCGCACCGGCGACGACGTGGAGGTCCTCGCCCGCCACGACGGCGTGCCCGTCCTGGTGCGGCACGGCTCGATCTGGGCGTCGAGCTTCCATCCGGAGCTCTCCGGCGACCTGCGCCTCCACGAGCTCTTCTTGCAGGAGGTCAAGACGTGAGCGGTCATTCCAAGTGGCACTCGATCAAGCACAAGAAGGGCGCGGCCGACCAGGCGCGCGGGAAGCTCTTCGCGCGCCTGATCCGCCAGATCGAGGTGGCGGCGCGCGAGGGCGGCGGCGACCCGGAGGCGAACGCGACGCTGCGGACGATGGTGCAGAAGGCGCGCGACAACTCCGTGCCCGTCGACACCATCGAGCGCGCGATCAAGCGCGGCACGGGCGAGCTCGACGGCGTGCGCTACGAAGCCGTCACGTACGAGGGCTACGCGCCGAACGGCGTCGCGCTGTACGTCGAGGCGCTCACCGACAACCGCAACCGCACCGGGGCGGAGATCAAGAACGTCTTCAACCGCAACGGCGGCAACTTCGCCGAGCCCGGTGCCGTCGCGTGGCAGTTCGAGCGCAAGGGCGTGATCATCGTCGAGAAGTCGGCCGCATCCGAGGACGACCTGATGCTCGCCGCGCTCGAGGCCGGCGCCGAGGACATCGCCGACCAGGGCGACACGTGGCAGGTGACCACGCCGCCGAGCGACCTGCACGCGGTGCGGACGGCGCTCGAGGGCGCGGGCATCGCCATCACGTCCGCGGAGCTCACGATGCTGCCGACGCAGACCGTCCCGCTGGGCGACGAGCAGGCCGCGAAGCAGGTGCTGCGTGTCGTCGACGCGCTCGAGGACCACGACGACGTCCAGGCGGTGTACGCGAACTTCGACATCCCCGACAACGTCCTGCAGGCGGTGATGGCATGAGCGTGTCGGTAGGTGAGCCCGCGCCGGACTTCACGCTGCCGGGCGTCGAGAGCGGCAACCGCCGCGACTTCACGCTCTCCGAGTACCGCGGCCGCAAGGTCGTGCTCGCGTTCTACCCGGGCGACTTCACCCCCGGCTGAACGCGGCAACTGCGCTCGTACCGCGACGACATCGCGGTCTTCGAGCACGCGGGTGCGGTCGTGCTCGCCATCTCGCCGCAGGACGTCGACAGCCACGAACGCTTCGCCGAGCAGGAGCACTTCACGTTCCCGCTCCTCGCCGACGTCGACGGCAGCGTCGCGGAGAGCTACGGCGTCAAGGGAGGGAGCCGCGTGCAGGTGAAGCGCTCGGTCTTCGTGATCGACGCGCAGGGTGTCGTTCGCTGGAAGCTCGTCGCCGCGGTCCGCGCCATCTTCAAGAAGCCGCGCGACCTCGAGCGCGTGCTGGACGGGGTGTGACGCGTGGACGTCGCCGAGGCACTCGCCTTCGTCCGCGAGCATCACCACGCCGTGCTCGCGACGATGCGCGCTGACGGCCGCCCGCAGCTCTCGCCCGTCGCGTGCGGCGTCGACCGCGACGGCATGGTCGTCGTCAGCACGCGCGAGACGGCGATGAAGACGAAGAACCTTCGTCGCGAGCCGTGGTGCTCGTTGTGCGTGTTCACGGACCGGTTCTTCGGTCCCTTCGTGCAGATCGAGGGGCCGGTCGAGATCGTCGAGCTGCCCGACGCGATGGGCCACCTCGTGGAGTACTACCGGTCCGTCGCCGGCGAGCACCCCGACTGGGACGACTACCGCGCCGCGATGGAGCGCGAACGTCGCGTCATGCTACGCGTGCGACCGGAGCGTGTGGGCCCCAGCCGCAGTGGCTGACGTAGTGTCCCGGAGATGCAGACCTCCATCACGGTGAACGGCGTCGCGCAGCAGCACGACGTCGAGCCGCGGACGTTGCTCGTCCAGTTCCTGCGCGACGCCTGCGGTCTGACCGGCACGAAGATCGGCTGCGACACGTCCTCGTGCGGCGCGTGCACGGTCCTCGTCGACGGTGAGTCGGTGAAGTCGTGCACGATGCTCGCCGCCCAGGCCGACGGGCGCAGCGTCACCACGATCGAGGGTCTCGCCGCCGACGGTGAGCTGCACCCGGTGCAGCGCGCGTTCCAGGAGCACCACGGGCTGCAGTGCGGCTTCTGCACCGCCGGCATGGTGATGGCCGCGGTGTCCTTGATCGAGGAGATCCCGAACCCCACCGAGCGGGACGTGCGCGACGGGCTCGAGGGCAACCTGTGTCGTTGCACCGGCTACCACAACATCGTCGAGGCTGTGCTCGCGGCTGCGGGGAGCGCCGAGAGCGCGGCTGCCGGGAGCGCGCGGTGATCCCCGCCGCGTTCGAGTACGTCCGTGCAGAGTCGGCCGACGACGCGCTCGCGGCGCTGCGCGAGCACGGCGACGACGCGAAGCTCCTCGCCGGCGGCATGTCGCTCATCCCGCTGATGAAGCTGCGTCTCGCCACACCGGCGGTGCTCGTCGACGTCGGACGCGTGGGCGACCTCTCGTACGTGCGCGACGCGGGAGACCACGTCGCGATCGGCGCGCTCACGCGTCACCGTGATCTCGAGACGTCCGACCTGCTGCGCGACCAGTGCGGGGTCCTGCGTGCCGTCGCCGCGCAGGTTGGGGACAACCAGGTCCGCCATCGCGGCACGCTGGGCGGCTCCGTCGCGCACGGCGACCCCGCGTCGGACCTGCCGGCCGCGCTGCTCGCGCTCGACGCGACGTTCCTCGTGCGCGGTGGCGCCGGTGAACGGACGGTCGCGGCGACCGACTTCTTCCGTGGGTTCCTCGAGACCGCGCTCGAGCCGGACGAGCTCCTCACCGAGATCCGCGTCCCGAAGACCGGCGCGACGGGCTTCTCGTACCAGAAGTTCCAGCGCCGCAAGCAGGACTGGGCGATCGTCGGCGCGGTCGCGGTGCGGAACGGGTCGACGCGCGTCGCGCTCGTCAACATGGGGTCGACACCGGTGCGTGCGCGCGCGGTCGAGGAGGCGCTGACGGCCGGCGCGTCGGTGGCCGACGCCGCGCAGCACGCGGCCGAGGGCACCGAGCCGCCCGCGGACCTGAACGCGAGCGTCGAGTACCGCGAGCACCTCGCGCGCGTGCTCACCCGCCGCGCGCTCGAGGAAGCCGCGGGCTGAGCGCTCGTGACCGTCGCGGCCGCGATCCTCGCCGCGGGGCGCGGGAGCCGCGCCGGCGACGACGTCGTCAAGCCGTTGCTCGAGCTCCAGGGACGCGCCCTCGTCGAGTGGGCGCTCAACGCCGCGG
>Ga0070739_10004987_pt1 | contig 15400 bp, 16 predicted proteins | sample Coa_R1_7_FD_66445 | JGI IMG/M metagenome (GOLD analysis project Ga0070739, IMG submission 66445) | Surface soil microbial communities from Centralia Pennsylvania, which are recovering from an underground coalmine fire - Coalmine... | ecosystem: Environmental > Terrestrial > Soil > Unclassified ... | reverse complement strand
CGAGTTCCGCTTGGCCATCGTCTGGATGCCGTGCTAAAGATCGGCGAACCGCCATCGCGGACGTGGGCGCCGGCTCGAGAATGAATATACGTATTCCGTGTTGAAAAGGGATGCCGGCTGCGTGACAATCAACCCATGCAGGCAAGCTACGCCCGCGGTCCGGATTTCACGCTCAGCGTCCAGACCATCCTGCAGATGCTGGCGCAGACGGCCGCGAAGTTTCCCGAGCGCGAGGCGCTGGTGGTGCTGCACCAGCAGATCCGCCTCACCTGGCGCGAGCTGGCCGGGCAGGTGGAGCGCACCGCGCGCGGGCGCACTTCAAGATTCCGCAATATGTCCGCTTCGTCGATTCGTTTCCCATGACGGTCACAGGAAAAATTCAGAAGTTCCGCATCCGCGAGGTGGAGATTCGCGGAAGACACCTGGAAGAGGCGGCGGGAGTGCGGACCGCTTGAACGGCGCTGCTACGCGAGAGAATCCGCCGTGGCTGTTCGGCATTCTCAATATTCCCTACGGCGCCTTCAACGCCGTCATCACGTTGCTGATCCCGTTTTTGCTGCGCAAGCGCGGCTTCGCGGTGAATGAAATCGCGAACATGGTGGCCATCGCCGTGCTGCCGAACGTGTGGTACGTGCTGTGGTCGCCGGTGGTGGACCTGGGCCTGCGAAGGCGCACCTGGGTCCTGATCGCTGCGGGCACCTCGGCTGTGTGCGCCTGGGTGGCGATCGCTTGGACCTCGGCGAGCCTGCCCGAACTGGCCGCGCTACTGTTCGCGGGCAACGTGGTCGGGATGCTGCTGTCCTCAGCCAACGGCGCGATCCTCACCACGCTCGACCCCACCGTGCGAGGCCGGGCCAGCGGCTGGTACAACGCCGGCAACCTGGGCGGCGGAGCGCTGGGAGCGGGACTCACGATCTGGCTGGCGGGCTTTATCGGGCCCTTCCGGCTGGCGGCGATCACGCTGGCCATCGTGTTCCTGCCGTCGCTTGCGTCCTTGCGCGTTTGCGAGGAGCGCCGGCCGAGGCTCAAGCCTGGCGCATTGTTCCGAGCCATGGCTCGCGATGTATGGTCGGCCTTGAAATCGCCGCGCACGCTGGCGGGTCTGGTGTTTTTCCTGTCGCCGGTGGGCGCTTCCGCGGTCTCGAATCTTATTTCGAGCGTGGGCCCTGATTATCACGCCTCCGATGCGCAGGTAGCCGCGGTTTCGGGCGTGCTCGGGGGCCTGCTCTCGGCGCTGGGCTGCATGGGAGGCGGATGGCTTTGCGACCGCATGCCGCGAATGGCGGCCTACGCCGCCTCGGGCGCATCCATCGCGGTGTTCGCCGTGTGGATGGCGCTGGGTCCGGCCACGCCGGTGACTTACGCAGGCGGCTACACCGGCTATTCGCTGGCGACCGGATTCGCCTATGCGGCGTTCACGGCGCTGGTGCTCGACGTTCTGGGCAAACGCAGCCATGCCGCAGGCACGTCCTATTCGATGCTGGGCGCCAGCGGCAACCTGCCGATCGCCTACATGACGTGGGTAGACGGGCAGGCATATAAGCTTGGCGGCACGCGCGCCATGATGGGCGTGGACGCGCTGACCGAAGGAGTGGGCGCGCTGCTGCTCCTGATCTTCGCCGGCTATGCCACCCGCCGCTGGTTCAGCGGCGAGACCGGGGTTGGTACTTCAAGCCTTCAGGGACTAAAGCCGGAAGGGTCCTCTGCCGATTAACGCCCGGAGAGGACTCCTATGACCAGCATCCCCCGCTTTACCGCTTTTGCCATTGTCGCCTGCGGCCTCAGCTTCGCGGCCCCGCGCCCGGAAGCGTCCATTTACATCGACGGAAACATCTCCGCGCTCAAGCCAAATACCGGCGGGACGCTGGTGTTCCAGGACGCCGACACGCTGCTGTTCAAAACCAGCTCCGGCGACGTCGCGGTGCCGTATAAAGAGATTCGCCGCGCGGAACTGGGAGCCTCCCACGTGCATTCGCGGAAGGAAACTCCGGCTTATAAGGTTTGGGATCTGCCCAAGCGCCTGCACAAAAACGAGACGCAGTTGCTCACCGTCGAGTTCCAGAACCCCGCCGGCGAAGAGCACACCATGACGCTGGAACTTCCCAAACCCGCCGCCGCCAACGTGCTTGCCGAGATTCAGGATCGCACCGCCAAGAAGACCTCGGCCGCGAAGAACGAGTGGTGGGGCGATTCCTGGTGGAAGACCGAACGCAACGCCGCCAGGTGGGATAACCAGCAGGCGTCCGCGCATCAATAAAGGCGCACGCGTAACGGCGCGGGCATCGTCCGGACGGCGCGCGCCAGGCGTGGTATTATCGCCCTCTGACGCAATACTTTGGCCCTTACCGGAGCTCCTGGGCCGCCGCGGCGCTGGGACTGCTCTTATGGCTCTTCTTTGGATTGGCGCGGCGCCGCTACAACTCTCTTCCGCGAATTCCCCGGCCCGAATATCCGGAAACACTACCCGATTGTATGGTAGTGATTCCGGCCCGCAATGAAGCGCCGCTGGTTGCGCGGGCGGTTCGTAGCCTGCCCCCCGATACGGTGATCGTGGTGGACGATCACTCCGAAGACAAGACTGCGGAGCTGGCTCGCGATGCCGGAGCCGGCGTTGTGCCTGCGCCGCCGCTGCCGCCCCGGAATCTTGGAAAACCCAGCGCATGCGCGTCCGGTGCGCAGGTGCTGAGCTCGCGATGGATCCTGTTCGCCGACGCCGATACGCACTTTGCGCCGGGCTTTCTCCCCGCGGTGGTGGCGACCGCGGAGACCAGCGGTCTCTCGCTGCTGTCCTTGCTGCTCGAACCCGAATATGAAACGCTGGCGGAGCGGATTCTGGCGCCCTACGCGCGCGCGCTGTTCTTTTGCGGGGTGAATCCGCACAGGAGCCCCAAGGCGGCGTTCAGCGGCCAGTGCGTGCTCGCGCGCCGCGATGCCTACGTTTTTATGGGTGGACACGGCGCGGTGGCCTCGCAGCTTTGCGAAGATGTGCGGCTGGCGGGATTGGCGGAACGGCACCGGCTGAAATATGCGATCGCGCACGGAAACCGGCTGGGCTACGCGCGGATGTACCCGGGCTGGAGCGGGATCGCCGGCGGAATCGAAAGGCACGCGTTTCGCTTCACGCTGGTGAATCCGGCGCTGGGACTCTCGATTATCGCGGCTACGTTGCTTTCCGCGCTGTGGCTGCCCGAAATCATCTGGCTGCTGCGCGGCCGGCATGGGATCGTGGCGATATGGTTCGTGCTTGTTCCGTTTGCGCTTCTGCGGCCCTGGTACGGAAGCTGGAGAAAGGCGCTCGCGGCGCCGCTGGCGATTTATGGATTACTGCCGGTGATTCTGCGCGCGGCCGTTTCGGCCGCCAGGGGGAAACGAATTGTCTGGAAAGGGCGCACCATATAAGTAATGCCCGAAATGGTACAAGAAACCGTCGCGGATATCGCGATTCTGGATGACGATTTCGACTTCCGGAATTACCTGGAAGATTTCCTGAAAGACGAAGGTATCTATAGTGTACGCGCGTTTGCCCGGCCGGCCGATCTGTTCGCAGGCTGCGAGGAGCGGCTTCCGGACATCATCCTGCTGGATATGAAGATGGGAGACGTGACCGGGGATCGCGTGCTCGAGCAGCTTCTGGCGCGGTGGCCGGGGCTGTGCGTGATCGTGATCACCGGATATCCGTCGCTGGAAGACATGCGCGCGACCTTCAAGCTGAAGGTCTTCGATTACATTGCCAAGCCGTTTTCGCTCGCGCAATTGCGCCAGGTTCTGCGAAATGCGGCGAACACATTCGGATTCGGCCGCACGCCGCAGGACCGGCTCCGCGAACGCCTGGGCCACAGCATCAAAATGCTGCGCGTGGCGCGGGACTGGTCGCTCAAGGATTTGGCGACGCACACGCGGCTGAGCGTCTCGCAGATCAGCGCCATTGAGCGCGGCGCGAATCTGCCGAGCATCGAAAGCTTTCTGGCCATCGCGCGGGCCTTCGACAAAAAGCCCTCGGAGATTCTCGCCTCCATCGATTTTTAGCGGATTTCACGGCCGCCGCGCCTGGAAGAAGGCTCGTAGCAGTTCCGAGCATTCGGCCCCCAGAATGCCTTCGACGATCTCGACGCGGTGATTGAGAATTTCGCTATCGGCCAGGCGGAATTTGCTTCGCACCCCGCCGAAGCGCAAATCGCGCGCGCCGAACACCAGCATCCGCACCCGCGCCGCTACGATCGCCCCGGCGCACATCACGCACGGCTCGATGGTTGAATACAGCGTCGCGCCCTCCAGGCGGTAGTTGCCGCTGGCCGCGCCCGCGTCGCGCAGGGCCAGAATCTCGGCGTGCGCCGTGGGATCGTTCCGCGCGATAGGCGAATTGCGGCCGCGCCCCACGATTTCTCCGGCGGCCACCACCACCGCGCCCACCGGGACCTCGCCCGCGCGGCCGGCCTCGCGAGCCAACTCGAGCGCGGCGCGCATGAAATCCTCCGGCGTCACTTCACCACGATGTTGACCAGCTTGTCCGGCACCAGGATGACCTTCATCACCTGCTTGCCGGCGGTGAACGGCTGCACCTTGGCGTCGGCCAGCGCGAGCTTTTCCATCTCTTCCCTGGGCGATCCGAACGGAACCTGAAGCCGCCCGCGAACCTTGCCGTTGACTTGCAACACCACTTCGGCGAGGTCTTCCTTGGCCAGTTCGGCATCGTAGGCCGGCCAGCTTTGCCGGAACACGGGGCCGGTGCGGCCCAGCGCTTCCCACAGTTCCTCGGCCAGAAACGGCGCGAAGGGGCCCAGCAGCAGCACCAGCGCGGGCAGAATCTGATCCAGCGCTTCGCGCGAGAGATGATCCTCCTCGGCGTACAGCGCGTTGATCAGCTCCATCAGCGCCGCGATGGAAGTATTGAAATGCCAGCGGTTGGTGAAGTCCTCGGTGACTTTGCGAATGGTCTGGTGGAGTTTGCGCAGCGCGCGGCGGTCGGCTTGCGGATCTCCCGCCGCGCCGCGGCCAGCGTTGCGCGTGACGAAGCGGTGGACACGCTCCAGAAAGCGCCGCTGGCCGCCCACGCTGGCCTCGATCCACGGCATGTCTTTTTCCGGAGGCGCGGAGAACAGCACGAATAACCGGCAGGTATCGGCGCCGTATTTGCCGATCATCTCCTCGGGATCGACCACGTTGCCCTTCGACTTCGACATCGCCGTGCCGTCGTGTCCCAGCACCATGCCCTGCGTGAACAGGGCCGCCGCGGGCTCGTCATTGGCGATCAGTCCCATGTCCCGCATGACCTTCGTGAAGAAACGCGAATACATCAGGTGCAGAATGGCGTGTGTGATGCCGCCGATGTACTGATCCATGGGGAACCATTTCGCGACGATCGCAGAATCGAACGGAGCCTTCCCGTTCTTCGGGTCCAGGTAGCGGTAGAAATACCAGGACGAATCGACGAACGTGTCCATGGTGTCGCTTTCGCGCTGCGCGTCCGCGCCGCAGTTCGGGCATTTCACGTTCATGAACGACGCCACCTCGGCCAGCGGCGAGCGCCCCTGGCCGGTGAACTTCACGTCGTGCGGCAGCACCACCGGCAGATCCTTTTCGGGCACCGGAACGACGCCGCACTTCGGGCAGTGGATCACCGGGATCGGCGTGCCCCAGTAGCGCTGCCGCGAAATGCCCCAGTCCTTCAGGCGGTAGGTGACCGCGGCCTTTCCGAAGCCTTCGCGTTCGGCGCGCTCATTCATCCTGGCGCGGGCATCGGCGCTCGAAAGGCCGCTGTATTGCCCTGAATTCTCCACCACGCCGTCATCGGTGAACGCGGATCTGGCGCTGAGATCCAGTTCGCCGCCCACCGGACGGATCACCGGGCGGATCGGCAGCCCGTAGGTTTTGCAAAAGTCGAAGTCGCGCTCATCGTGCGCGGGCACGGCCATGATCGCGCCGGTGCCGTAGTCCATCAGCACGAAGTTGCCGATCCACACCGGCAGCTTTTCGCCATTATACGGGTTGATAGCGTATGCGCCGGTGAAGTAGCCTTCCTTTTCGATATCGCCCGGGCCCTTTTGCGCGCGCGCGTCGATCATCTGCTTGGCCCGCGCGCGGCCGGTTTCGTCCAGCAGCTTCGCCGCGATGGGATGCTCCGGCGCGAGAATCACCACCGTCGCGCCGTAGATCGTATCCACGCGCGTGGTGAACACCCGGATCTTCTCCGCCGATCCCTCCAGCGCGAAATCGATCTCCGAGCCCACCGAGCGCCCGATCCAGTTGCGCTGCATTGTGAGCACGCGCTCCGGCCACTTGCCTTCCAGGTGCTTATCAATGTCGTCGAGCAATTGATCCGCATACGCGGTGATGCGGAAGAACCACTGCTCCAGCGCGCGCTGCTCTACGGGCGTATCCTCGTGACGCCAGCAGCAGCCGTCGATCACCTGCTCGTTCGCCAGCACGGTGGCGCACTTCGGGCACCAGTTGACCATCGCCTTTTTGCGGTAGGCCAGGTTGCGCTCCAGCATCTTCAGGAAGAACCACTGATTCCAGCGATAATACTCGGGCTCGCAGGTGGTGACTTCCAGGTCCCAGTCGTAGGCGAAGCTCATGCGGCTCATCTGGCGCTTCATTTCGGCGATGTTCGAAATGGTCCACTCGCGCGGATGACGCCCGCGCGCGATGGCTGCGTTTTCGGCGGGCAGCCCGAATGCGTCCCAACCCATGGGATGCTGGACGTTATAGCCGCGCATCCACATGTACCGGGCGAGCGCGTCGCCGATCGAATAGTTTCGCACGTGGCCCATGTGCAGCCGGCCGCTCGGGTAGGGAAGCATCTCGACCACGTAATATTTCGGCGCGGGCGAGTCAGGATCGGCGCGGTACAGCGAGGAATCGCTCAGCCGCCGCTGCCACTTCAACTCGATTTCATTGTGGTCGTACGTCGTTTCGGGCATAAGCTTCTCAGGGTATCGACATTGCGCCTGTCCATCGCCATCGTGATCCGCCGGCGATTTCGAGAATAAAGGCTTGGTTGCGGAGCCCCGAAGGGGCGAGAATGCGGCGAAACCCTTCATGACCAATATACCCTTCGCCCTGCGCCTTCGTAAGGACAGCGCTACGCGGCGCCGAAATTATCGGATCGTACTTCCGGCGTGGCGGCATCCACCCGAGGGTAACTGCAACGGGCCCATCTGAAGGGGGAGAGACGGCGTCGCTATGGCCGGGAAAGAAAATTCCGGCGAGATCTCGCCGTATTAGGAAGTATTACGACGATCACGGCTCCGGCAAACCCGTAGTGCTGATTCACGGATAGCCGCTGAGCGGCTGCCGCGAAAATGCAGCGCGGCCCAGCCTAACCGGCCGGGCGCGCCGCGCGGGCTGGCGCGCGGCCGCGGCTCAGATCTTTCAAAGCGTCCAGGTTGCGCCGGTCGTCTCCTTCGCGGCCGGCCGGCGTTTCCAGGATGAATGCCTTGGTGCGAAGCTGCGGGTGCGTGAGAATCCTTCGGAATCCCTCGCGGCCGATGTGGCCCTCACCGATGTGCGCGTGGCGGTCCACATGCGAGCCGAGCGGCATTTTGGAATCGTTGGCGTGAATCACGTGCACATGGGAGAGGCCCAGGAGCCGGTCGATTTCCGAAACCGTGTCTTGCAGGCCGGCGGGGTCCGCGATGTTGTAGCCCGCGGCCAGCAGATGGCAGGTATCAAGGCAGAAACCGATGGGCAGATCGGTGTAGCGGGCTGCGAATTCGCGCATCGCGTGCAGCTCTTGCAAACGGCTGCCAAGCTGCGCGCCCGCGCCGGCGGTGTTCTCTATCAACAGCGTCAGGTTGCCGAAGCGCAAGCCGCGCGTGGCTTCCGCCACGCCTTCAAGAAAATGCAGAATGCCCTGTTCGAGCGGCTGGCCCTTATAGTTTCCGGGATGTGCGACCAGAAATTCGGCTCCGATCTGGATGGCGCGCTGCAATTCGCCGTGGAAGGCTTCCACCGATTGCGCGCGGACCCCCGGGTTCGCGGCGGCCAAGTTAATCAGGTAATTGCCGTGTATCGCCAGAGGTGCGAGGTCGTGCTTTTCGCGGGCGCGCTGGAGCAGGCGCACGCCGGGGCCGCTCAGAATCGAGCCTTTCCACTGGCGCGGGCTGGAGGAAAAAATCTGAAACGTGTTGGCGCCCAGCTCCGCCGCCTTCAGAGCGGACCGCTCGATCGAGCCGGCAATCGAAGTGTGAATCCCGAGGCGCAACATTTCAGTTTACGCGCTGGCCTGCCATAACTCTGGCAAAACGCCGGAATATCTCCCCCAGAATAAGGTTCGAATCCAGCGAAGCGCTTTGGAATCTACGCGGGAAGCAGCAGATGGCCTCAGAAATAAGACCTTAGAAGTTCGGGTGTTTCACCGATCGGAGTCGACGCGATCCGGCCGTATTCTGGGGCCGTGATAAACAGAGGGCCGAAGCACGGCGAGAGGCGCGAACGAGGCTTCGTGCTGGTGCTGTTCGCCCTCATGGCGATCGTGCTGTTCGCGGGCATCGGCATGTCGGTGGATATCGGAAGAATGTTCATCGCGAAGCATGAGGCGCAGGTGTTTACCGATGCGGGCGCTCTGGCGGCGGCATTACAGCTCGATGGCACTACCCAGGGCACGCTGAACGCGGTGGCGGCTGTCGACAATAGCAGCAACCGGTGGGATCTCGGCACAAGGCAATTTTCCGGTACCTTGGCCAGCCATACAGTCAAATTTGCGACCTCTTCCAGCGGCCCATGGCTCAGCCAGTCGAGCCTCCCGAACCCGCCCACGGCTTACAAATTTGTCCAGGTGCTGGCGAGCGTTTCGGTGAAGCTGTACTTTGCCGGCGTGGTCATTCCCCAGACGTCGCAGACGGTGAACGCCTCCTCCGTCGCCGGGCAAACCCCGATCACCAAGATGTATCAGGGCGCGTTTCCATTCACGCCGATGGCATTTGACGCGACCGATCCGACCGTTGGGTTCACGCAGGACGTGCAATACACCATCCGATATCCCAGCGGGAAGAACAAACCTCCGTGCGCGGGGGACAACGGTTTTCATACCCGGGACAGCTCCGACCGGGGCTATTGGGGCGATAACAGCGCCAGCGTGATCCGGCAGAGGATCGTGGACGATTACCAGAGCGGAGCCGTGGCGATCATCGGACAGAGCATAGGGCTTAGCGGGGGCGCCAAGACCAGCGAGTCGAGTTATCTGAATGAACGCTCGCAGCAGGACCCCGATCAAACGTCGATGACGTGGGCTGACTATAAGGCCAGCAATACAGCCAACGGGCGGCGGCTGGTGGTGATGCCGATTACCAATTACAACACTGGGATTGCGCTCGGATTCGCCTCGTTTTTGCTTCTGCCGGCCGGCAATTACGATCACACGGGGAATGCGGCATGGTGCGCCGTCTATGTGGGCCCCTGGACGCAAGATCAGAAGCTGGGCGGCGCGTCCACGACGGCAGGCGCCTACCAGGTGGAACTGGTTCAATGAAGCGCGCGCGTTCTGCAGAAAGGGGCAGCGCGGCCATCGAGTTCGCGATCGGCGCCATGGTCATGGGCCTGCTTTTCCTGGGCACCTGGGAGTTCGGCTACGCGTTTTACGTGTACAACAACCTGCTGGCGGCGGTGGACGCCGGCGCGAAGTACGCGGCTTTGAAAACCTACGACTCCGGATCGGCGATCCCATCCAGCGCGTTCAAGACAGCGGTGCAGAATATGGTGGCGTACGGGCAACCCTCGGCGGGAACCAAACCGGTCGCGCCGGGTTTGACGCCCGGGGCGGTTGTCGTGACGCCCACGTTCACCAATGGCGTTCCGACCCAGATGACGGTCAGCCTCTCGGGTTACCAACTGAACGCGGTAGTCCAGACGTTCAATCTGAGCAAGCCCAGCGTCTCATACCCGTACCTGGGAGTTTACAGCCCGCCATAAGGTGACTATGCAAATTTCTCAAAAGACATCGCGCCGGAGGCGGGGCAGCACGCTGGTGGAACTCAGCCTGATCGTGGCGGTGGTCTTCTGCCTTCTGATCGGAGCGCTGGATTTCGGGCAGTTCCTGTACATTCACCAGGCGCTGACGGAGCGCGCCCGCGAAGCCGTGCGCTACGGGATCATCACCTCGCCGATTGACACAGCGGGGGTGCAGAACATGGTGCTCTACGGCCAGCCGACTCAGCCCGCGGGCGCTTCGGGCGCGTTCGGGCTCACCAGCAGCATGGTGGCGGTCAGCACGCCCGGCGCCGGCACGGACGATTATCGTCTCACGGTTCACGTGTACAACTTCACATACACGATCTTTTCGCCGTACATTTCGGGATCCTACACTGGTCCCGATATCTGGGCGACGCTGCCTCTGGGCGCGAATTACCAGTAGATCAGCGCCGCGCGCGCAGCTTCCGGTCGAGGTACGCTTTCAGCGCGACGGCGTTGTTGTGGCCGGCGTCTTGCGAGCTGTAGAGCAGAGTCACCGCACCGGCGTGCGCCGCCTCGAGGATCGGCTTCCACGCATCCGGGTTGCGATCCAGCTCCGCGAAATAGCGCTTCTGGAACTCCGTCCACTTATCGGGATCGTGAGAAAACCATTTGCGAAGCTCGGTGCTTGGCGCGGCGTCCTTGTGCCAGGCGTCCATGGCGAGGTCGGCTTTGCGAAGGCCGCGCGGCCACAGGCGTTCGACCAGGAAGCGGGCACCATCGTCCGGGGAAGGCTTGTCGTAGACGCGCTTGAGGCCAATCATGCCTGAACCCGCTGGGAGCCTGCCCGCTTTGTTAGAGCCCGAACGCCAGCAGCACGTTTCCGGGCTTGGTTCCGCCGCCCACGGCATACCCCGAGCCCAGAAAAACCATCCCGTTCACCACGATCGGGCCGGCCGAGTTCATCGAGCCGCCGTGCGCGGGGATCTTGTTGACGGTGTCGAAGTTTTTCGCTGTGTCGTACTGCCAGAGCGTGTGGCCGTCGAAGGTCGCCAGCGCGCTAAGCAGGCCGTCGCTTCCGCCGACGAAGATTACGCCGGGAATGACCGTGGCCGCGGCGCCGTGGCCGATGCGGCCTGGTCCGGTGGGCGTCGTGATCGGCACGAACCACTTTTTCTTCCCCGTCGCCAGCTCGAGCGCAGCCATGCCTCCGCCGGTGAAGCCATAGTAGACGTTCTGCTCGTCGGCCGCGCCGCCCCACACGATCCCGCTGCCGAAGCCCGGACGCGAACCCGGCGGCGGCGCCGGAGTATTCGAGGCGTGGACCCGCCACAAAAGCTTGCCGTTGTTGTCGGGATCGAGGGCGAAGACGTCGCCCTCCTTGGTGCCGGCGATGAGCACGCGCTTGCCGCCGGGGAGCGTGCGCAGGATGGGCGAGTTGCCGATATCGGAATCAGGGCCCTGGACGGAAGGACAATTCTCGCTGCGAGGCGCATTGGGACCGCCGCCGCAGCCGCCCATGAAAGCGTCGCCCGGCGTGGCCTGGTAGGTCCAGAGTTCCTTGCCGGTATCCATATCGACGGCCATGATGGCGTCCGTGTGAGGATCGGCGGGCTCGGTTTCGCCGTCGCCGGTGCCGAAGTAGACCGCGTGGCGCAGCGGATCGACGGTCGGCGAATTCCACACGGAGCCGCCGGCCGGCGCGTAGAGCTGCACGCCTTTGGAATTTTTCCGGGTGGGCTTGGGCTCGGCCACCACGTAGGTTTTCCAGATCTGGTTGCCTGTGCTGGCGTCCAGCGCGACCACGCTGCCGCGCGAGGTGCAGCAAGGGTAATCCAGGTTGCCGCCGGTGAACTCCTCAGAGGAAGACACGGGCACGTAGACTCGGCCTTCATAGACCTTCACGGCGGCGGTGATGCGGGCCACGAAGAAGTCATCGACGTGCTTCTTCCAGAGGAGTTCGCCGTTCTGTGCGTCCAACGCATAGACGTTGGCGCGGGCATCGCCAAAGAAGGCTGCATATTTGGTGGAGCCGTGGCCTTTGACCGGCGCGACGGTGATGGAATTGCGGACTAGGGAATTGGTCTGGTACGACCAGTAAACGCAGCCGGTTTTGGCGTCCAGAGAGTAGACGTAGCCGATATCGGCGCCGACGAAAACGCGCCCGCCGACCACCGAAGGCTGGCCATGCGCGGAAACTCCGGAGGGATAGCCGAAGGCCCACTTCAGCTTCAGCCGGGGGACCTGCGCGGCGGTGAGGCCCGCGGCCTTGGCGGCCTGGAAGCGGGTGTTGGCCAGGTCCACACCCCATCCATTCCACGATGCGCCGGAGCTGGGATCGGGCAGAGCTGGATTTGAGGCGCAGCGATTGGGCATGTTCTTGGCTTCGCCCGCGTCGCCGAGACCGATGGGGGTGCTGCCGCCCATGAACTCGGCCAGCAGCCTCTTTTCCTGGTCGGAGAGTGCCTGGCCCTGGACTTTCATGGGGCCGGTGGTCAGGGCATCGTAGATCTTCTGCGGGGACATCTGGCGGATGACGGAGGGATCGGGGGCGCGGTCGGCCATGGCGGGGTTGCCGTGGCAGCCCATGCAGCGGGTCTGGAAGAGGGCGAAGCCCTGCTCGGTGCCGGGCTGTTTGGGCCCGGCTTTGGCCTTGGTTTTGTCCGCATCCGGGGCCTGCGCGCGACCCGCCGAGTACCAGCCGAGGAATCCGGCGGTTCCGGCCGCCAGCAACGCCACTGCATGGAAGGACTTCTTCATAGTTTGTTCTCCAACAAGGATCGGACCTCCGCAAGCTCTTCCTCGCATACTATATGCGAACGGCCGCGGTAAATGCGCAGGGCCACGTCGGCCCCCAGGCGTTCCAGCGCGCGGGCGGTCTCGCGGGTGGCCTGTTCGGCGATCCACTCGTCGGCGTCGCTGCCGGTGAGGAAGATCTGCATTCCTTCAAGCGTCCCGCCCCCGGAAACGCGCCGGTCAGAGCCAGGGGGCCCCATGAGCGCTCCGGTCAACACGACAATGAATTTCGCCCGGCCGGGGTAGCGCAGCGCGAACTCGAGCGCCACGCAGGCGCCCTGCGAAAACCCGACGAGGGCCAGTTGCTCGGGGCCGAGCCGCCCGTCTTCACTGGCTTCCTCGAGGGCTTCGCGGCACCGCTCGACTGCTTCGGTGAGGTACGGTTCATTCGACTGGACCGGATCGGAGAAGCGGTTGGGATACCAGCTCACGATGTCCAGCCCCGGCACGATCCAGCGGATGCCCGCGAGATTGCCGAGCCGCGCGGCCAGATCTACCTTGCCTTCGGCCGCAATCCCGCGGCCATGCAGGAGCACTCCGGCGAAACCTGTATGGCCGCGGGGCCGGCCGACTTCAATGTAGGACCCGGCACGTGCGTTTCCCATGCTTCCGCTTGTCAATGTGCCAGCACTGCGGGCCGGGGCGCGCGGCCGCATGCGGAAGCGTCCGCCCCTACTTCTGATCCGCTTTGACGAACACGGCCTGGCGGCGCGAGGGCCCGGAGCCGCTGGTGGAACTGGCGGCGGCAGCGCCGGGCACGGCGCGCGGAACGTTGACGTGCTCGAAGGCGACCTTGAAGTTGTTCTCCGGAATCTTGATGGGCTCCAGCATGGCGACGATCTCGGCACGCTTCTCTTCGAACCACGGCGGCAGGAGCAGGCTTTCGCCGAGCTGTTCGGCAGGTTCGTCGCGGGCGAAGCCGCCTGCGGCGGTCGCGGCGCACTCCACCAGTACTCCGCCGGGGCAGCGGCAATAGATCGAGTGGAAATAGTTGCGGTCCTTGATCTCCGAACAGTCTGTGTAGCCCAGTTCTTCGTAGATGGCTTTCTGCTGCGCCAAGCCTTCGTCGGTGGGGATATCCAACGCCACATGGTGCGCGGTGCCCGCGCCGAAGGTCCAGCTGCCGGAGGGACGCTGGGGCTCATGCAGCAGCTCGATGGTGCGCGAAGGGCCGCCTTCGCCGATTTCCAGGCGCGTGTAGTTGCCTTCCGTGCCGGTCTTCTTGAAGCCGAAGCAATCTATGAAGAAACGCTCGGTTTCCGAGACCTCGCGCAGCGAGAGCACCGGGCTGTGGAATCCGCGTGTGCCGACATCGGCGGTGACCTCTCCGACTTCCCAGGGAGTCCGGTTATCCTCGGCTTCGATGACCTCGAGCTGAAGGCCCGAGGGGTGGCTGAAGCGGACGAACTTCTGGCCGAAGCGCTCCTGGATTCCCTGGTTCGGGACATTATGGCGGTCCAGGTGTTCCTTCCAGAACTTGGTCGTTCCCTTGGGAATCGTGTAAGCCGTTGACTGGATCTGGCCGGAGCCAGGGCGGCCCTTCACACGGTTATAGGGAAAGGTGGTGTAGACCGAGCCGGGTTCCGCGTTCGCATTGGCGTAATAAAGATGATAGTGCGCGTAGCGTCCGTCAAAAAGAATGGTCTGCTTGATCAGGCGCTGACCGAACACCTGTGTAAGAAAATCGACGTCCTCTTGGGCGCCAGCCGCGCATACGGTGATGTGGTGGAGCCCCGTGACTAGGGACATGGTGTCGTACCTCCGGGGGGGATTATACCAGAGGTCCGGGCGCTGCATGCAGGTGGCGCATGCGGCGCCGTGATTGCACCGCCGATCCGTCCGAGAATTGCGCAGCCCGCGGTTCAGGCGCCAGCACCGCCGCGCTGTGCAGTGGCGGCGGCGACGGGCAGACTTTCGCGCGCATTCGTCAGTTTGCCGCCACCCGCCCGAAGCGATTCGACAATGATTCTCGATGCGGCGTTCTGAGTCGTATCCGCAGCCCGGAGGCCGCTAAGAGTAATCTCCGGATGTTGTGGAGGCGGCAGGCAAAAGAACCCCTCCCGCCCCGCGCTCCAGTCGTATATAATCGTTTGCGCTTTTGGATCGCTCCGGCCGGATCCGCACGCCCGGTCTGAGGATTGTTCGGCGAAGCAGAGAGCCCCAAGGAGGCCTGTGCAAATGGACGATACTCCTAAAACCAATGTTGGCCCAAGCAACCTTTCCCGGCGCGACGTCATCAAGGGCGTGATCGCGGCCGGCGCGGTTTCCTCGACTGCGTATCTGTTCCGGACCTCGGTAGTGCGCGCGCAGCACGGCGCCTCAGGATCGGTGGAGCGTTTGGTCACACTCAGCGTCAACGGCCAGCAGCGCCGCGTGGACGTGATGAAGCAGGAAACGCTGGCGACGACGCTGCGCTACAAGCTCGGCCTGACCGGCACGAAGCTGGGATGCGACCGGTCGGAGTGCGGCGCCTGCACGGTGCTGATCGACGACGTGCCGCACTATTCCTGTTCGATTCTGACGCACACAGTTCGGGGGAAGAACATTCTGACGATCGAAGGGCTGGCGAAGGAAGACGGCACGCTGCACCCGGTACAGCAGGGCGTTGTGGAGGAGCAGGGCTTCCAGTGCGCGTTCTGCATGAGCGGATTCATCATGGCGGCGGTCGGGTTTTTGAAGACCAACCCGAGTCCGACTCGCGAGGAATTGGCGCACG
>Ga0070739_10004977_pt1 | contig 15417 bp, 6 predicted proteins | sample Coa_R1_7_FD_66445 | JGI IMG/M metagenome (GOLD analysis project Ga0070739, IMG submission 66445) | Surface soil microbial communities from Centralia Pennsylvania, which are recovering from an underground coalmine fire - Coalmine... | ecosystem: Environmental > Terrestrial > Soil > Unclassified ... | reverse complement strand
GGCCGGTGCGCCTGCCGCTGCGGATCGGTCTGCTGGCCGCGCTGTTCGTCGTGCTGGCCGACGCCACCTTCGCCGACTACGCCGGCTCGCCATACAGCGAGACCACGGCGCTCTATGGGCTGCTGGTCGTCGCCGTGGCCGGGGTCGTCGCGGTGGGACACGACCAGAACCGGGGCCGGGTGATCGCCTTCCTTGTCGCCTCGGTGGCTGCCGTGTTCGCCGTCGGGGCGAAGAACGAGACGGTGACGCTGCTGGTTCCCCTCGCCGCGCTGCTCGGTACCCGGCGCGTTCCGATCGGCCGGTTGCGCGGCCGGGTCGGCGTGCGGGTGCTGCCTGCCCTGTGCGTGGTCGCGCTGCTGGCCACGGCCGGATGGAGCATGGCGCAGGAATCCCGGGAGGACCAGGAGATCAACACGGCCCAGGAGCTCACCATGACGCTGATGCCGATGGTGACCGACCCGGGTCAGCTCGCGGTGGACTTCGGGCTGCCGCGCTCCTTCGGCCAGTACAGCGGCACGAACTGGTGGAGCCCTCACCCGATCGAGGACGACCCGTCGTTCTCGCACTATCGCACCCGTTTCTCCCGCTCCAACCTGGTGCGATACTTCGCCGAGCATCCGACGATGTCCGCTCGCGTCTTCTCCGGGGGAGCCGACGCGTACCTCACCTTCCGCGCGAATTACCTCGGCAATTACGCGGCGGACTCCGGCCAGCCGCCGCAGCATCAGGAATGCCGCGTGTGCGTGGTGCAGGGCGTGGCTCACGCGTTCAAGTGGAGCGGGTTCCCCGGCGTACTCGCCTACTGGCTGGCCTGCCTGGCGGGCGCGGCGTGGCTGATCCGCACCGGATCGCCGAACTCGCGCCGCCGCGGCTTCGGCCTGGTCACCCTGACCCTGCTCGGTAGCACCGTGGTCCAGTACGCCACCGCTGTATACGGAGAGGGCAACGAGGTCACCAAGCACCTCGCGGTCGCTGTGTTCACCGCGGCACTCGCGCCGGTCTGGATCGCCGCGGGCGCCCAGATGCCGCGCTCGCCCTCCGAGCCGGCCACGCAACCTGGGTTCCTGCGACTGGGCAGGCTCCGGCAGCGCACCACTGCCAGCCAGCCTGACCCGCAGCCGACCGCCCTCTGACGGAAGGGGGTCGGCGGCGAGCGATAGGCGATGCGCGCGGCGGCCAGCGGCCTGCGCGTCGGGGCTTTGGTCAGGGTCGCGGCACGGGGAACACCACCATCGCCGAGCCACCGAAGCGGCGCTGCGGTTCGGCGGCCGCCTGAATCCGTCCGTCGGCCAGGAACTCCAGGCCGGTGGCGGCGCCGATTTCGGAGGCCGGGGTGAAGGTCGGCGGAGCCGGGACGAAGTTCTGCCCGAGCGCGGTGAGCGCCGGGTCGAGCGGCGAGGAGAGGAACGCCGGTTCGGCCTCGGTGTGTGCGCTGTCGCGTTGCGAGATCCGTGGCGCGGCGATCGCGTCCGGCAGGCTCATGCCAAGGTCGAGACGGTTGAGCAGGATCTGCAGCACCGTGGTGATGATGGACGCGCCACCGGGCGAGCCCACGACCAGGTAGGGGCGCCCGTCGCGCAGGATGATCGTCGGTGCCATCGAGGAGCGCGGGCGCTTGCCTGCGGCGGGCAGGTTCGGGTCGGGCGCGGGCGGGTGGATCGGGGTGAAGTCGAAGTCCGTCATCTCGTTGTTGAGCAGGAATCCGCGGTGCGGCACGACCATGGCCGAGCCGCCGGTCTGCTCGATGGTCAGCGTGTAGGACACCACGTTGCCCCAGCGGTCCGCGGTGACCAGGTGCGTGGTGGAGACGCCCTCGGTCGACACGTCAGGGGTCTGCGTCGTGGCGGGCGTGCAGCCGCCGGAGCCCGGGTTGGCCGGGTCGCCTGGTGCGACCGGGCTGGTGAGTGTCGAGGTCGGGCTGATCAGGCAGGCGCGTGACGCGGCGAAGGCCGGGGAGAGCAGGCCGGCGGTCGGCACGTTCTCGAATGCCGGATCGGCGACCCACCGGTTGCGGTCGGCGAAGGCGACGCGGCTCGCCTCGAGGTAGGCCTGCAGCGACGCCACCTGGTCGGACTGGGTGTCCCAGGACAAGTGCCAGCCGGAGCGCTTGAGCTGCGTCAGGATGTTGAGGGCCTCACCGACCGTGGTGCCGCCGGAGGACGGCGGTCCCATCGAGTAGACGTCCAGGCCGTCGTAGGAGACGTGCGTCGGCGCCGTGAAGGGCGCGGTGTAGCCGGCGATGTCAGAGGCCGTAATCACGCCCGGCCGGAAGAAGCGGTCCGAGGTCGGCGTCATCGGCGGGTGCTGCGCGGTGTTCGCGATCTCCTGGGCCAGTTGCCCGCCGTAGAAGACGCCGATGCCCTTGCGCGCGATCAGGTCATAGGTCGCGGCGAGGTCCGGGTTGCGGAAGGTCGAGCCGACGGCCGGCACTTGGCCGCCGGGCAGGTACAGCTGCGCGGTCGGCGCGATGTCGCTGAAACGCTGCTGGTTCAACGCGATCCCGGCGTTGAAGTCGCCGGTCACCGTGAAGCCGCGCTCGGCCAGTCGCGCCGCCGGCTGCAGCTCTTCGGCCAGCGGGCGGGTGCCCCAGGCGTTGAGCGCCTCCTGCCAGGTCATCAGGGTGCCGGGCACGCCGACGGAGAGCCCTGAGTTGACCGCGTCGGCGAAGGCCAGCGGCTTGCCGGTGGCCGGGTCGATGAAGACGGTGGGGGTGAACGCGGCCGGCCCGGTCTCGCGCCCGTCGATGGTGGTCACCCGATGCGTGCGGGCGTTGTAGTACACGAAGAACCCGCCTCCGCCGATCCCGGAGGAGAAGGGTTCGACGACGCCGAGCGCCGCGGCCGTGGCCACCGCGGCGTCGACGGCGTTTCCGCCGCGCTTGAGCACGTCGATGCCGATCTGCGTGGCGTACGGGCTCACGCTGGCCACCGCGCCGCCGTATCCGGTGGCGACGGCTTCCTTCGGCGGCAGCGGCACCGGCGGCCGCGCCGCGGGCGCTGCCGAGGCCGGGCCCGCGGCCATCAGGGTGCTGCAGAGGAACGCGGAGATGACCAGGTAAGGCGCCTTGTGTCGCATGCGACTCTCCCGACTCGACGGTTCGCCTGAGTTCTAGGCTTCCCCGGGCCGGCCGCAGATCATGCCGGGTATTCGGATTCTGGCGTGTTCGTCAGCGGTCCGGATCAGTTGTGGGGGCCGGCCGCGACGCGGGCTGGCACCGGGGCGGACGGCCCCTGCCCGGGCACGACCAGGCCGGATTCGTAGGCGAGCACGACCACCTGGGCCCGGCTGGACAGGTTCAGTTTGGACATCGACCGGTTCAGGTGCGTCTTCACGGTGCCCTCGCTGACCACCAGGCGCTCGGCGATCTCGCCGTTGGACAGGCCGGTGGCGACGAGGCGCAGCACGTCGGTCTCGCGGGCGGTGAGCGCGGCCAGTGCGGCGCGTTCCTCGGCGGGGCGGTCGTCCAGCGCGGGGCGGGGGCGTACCGGGACCGGGGACCAGCGTGCCGTGCCGGATCCGGCCGCGGCCTGCGGGCTCTCGCCGAGTTGGCCGCCCTCGGTGGCGCAATAGGCCTGCACCAGGCGGCGGGTGACGGTCGGCGAGAACAGTGTGTCGCCGTCCGCGACGGCCTTGAGCGCCGCGAGCAGCCGCTCGGGCGGGGTGTCCTTGAGGACGAAGCCGCTCGCCCCGGCCCGCAGCGCCTTGTAGACGTATTCGTCCAGGTCGAAGGTGGTCAGAATGAGGATGTGCGGCGGGTTTTCCCGGCCCGAGCGCGCTTTCCAGTTGTCCGGATTCAGAATGCGGCGGGTGGCGGCGATGCCGTCGGTCTCCGGCATCCGGATGTCCATCAGCACGACGTCTGGCTCGGTCAGCTCCGCCATGGCGACGGCCTCTTCGCCGTCGCAGGCCTCGCCCACCACCTGGTAGCCGGGCGCCGCCCGCAGGATGGCCGCTATCCCGGCGCGTATCAGCACTTGATCGTCGGCGATCAGAACCTTGACCATGGGCGTACGCCGTCTCCCTTTCGTTCCGTGCGGCGCGTGGTGCCGCCGCCGGCTCTCGCAACGTGACGCAGCCGAAGCGTTACGGGCCGTCACCCTTACGGGTGGCGGATGGGTCCCGCATCCGTCACGCAGTGCCGTCCTCGTTCCACAGGTCCGCGCTATCGCTCGTGGTGCACGGCCCGTAGGAGACAACGCCGCCGCCCGCTCGAAGACACTGGCTCTCGCCAGCGTTTTCGAATTCTTTACTCGAGCCCGATCCGCTCACCTTCGACCACACCTGTGCGGAGCCGCCGTCGCAGGTCCGGGCGACGACCTGTCCGCCGGGATCAGCGGAGAGGCACAGGCCGCTCTGCTCGTTGACGAGCTCGAAGCCGGCCGAGAGGATCCCGCTGAGGGACAGGGAGTACTGCCAGCCCTGGGATTTGTCGGCCGCGCAGCTGCGCTGGGAGGGGGTCGAGCCGCCGCCCGGATTCGCAAGGCAGGTCCCGGTTTGCACGTTCTGCAGCCGGTGGAACGTGCCGGGCAGCGAGAGCAGCGAGCCGGAGCCGGCGGACGCGCTCGCGCTCGGGTGAGGAGCCGCGCTCGCGGCGGCGCCGGGGAGGGACGCGGGCGCGGTGCTGTGCTTGGGCGTGGCTGTGGCGTGCGCGCTGGGTTTTGCTGAGGCTTTCGTCGGCACGCCGTCGGCCGAGGCGGTTACGAGCGGGTGTTGCGCGGAGTCCACGTTGTGGGAGTTGGTCGAAGAGAACTGCGATGTGAGCACGGCCCACGTTCCGATGCCGAGCAACGCGAGGGTCGCGAGGATGAGAGCCGGCTTTCTGGCTCGTCGGGCGCGGCTCTCGTCCTGACCGTCTTCGATGCGAGCGTCACGGACGCTGTGCACGCTCACGGCGGCGGACGCGGTGCTCCGGGCGGATTCGGCGCGGTCCGGGCGAAGCATGGTCTCGTCGGAACTGCGCGGCCGGCTGGCCGTGGAGCCGCCGGTGCGGCCGTATCCCGTCGCGGTGAATTCGACCACTGCGTCGGCGGCGGCCGCGCCGTCCACCGGCACCTCGGGATCGACGGCCGCCGAGGTTCGCAGCGTCGCCATCGGGTCGGGCATCGAGAGCGGCTGCGGGGCGTCGGGAAGCAGGGCACGCAGAACCCGGGCGAACTCGGCGGCGTCCGCGAAGCGGTCTTCCGGCTCCTTGGCCATCGCGCGCATGATCACGTCGGCCAGCTCCGGCAACTCAGGGCACTGCGCCCTGGGCGGCGGCTCGCTCACCACCCGCCACATGATCGAGCGCACGTCCCGCTCCTGCCCGCCGAACGGCGGCTGCCCGGTGACCAGCTGGTACAGCGTCGAACCGAGCGCGTATATGTCAGAGGCCGCAGTCAGCACGCCACGCGTCATCAGCTCGGGCGCGGCGTGCTGCGGGGAGAAGACGTCCAGGACGGAGGCGGACGAGCTCGAGTCCAGCAGGCAGGAGACGCCGAAGTCGGCCAGCGCGGGCTCGCCGAACCGGGAGATCAGGATATTGTTGGGCTTCACGTCGCGGTGCAGCACGCCCAGCGTGTGCGCCGCCGAGAGCGCGTCGGCGATCTTCGCGCCGACCGAGGCGGTCTCGGCCGGCGAGAGCGGACCTGACCGGCGTAGCCGATCGCGCATCGAGCCGCCGTGGTACAGGTCCATCGCGAAGTAGGGCCGGCCGGAGTGCGTCGTGCCGATGTCCAGAACGGTGACGACGTGCGGGTGCCCGCTGAGCCGCCCGGCGAGCCGGACCTCGCGCAGGAAACGCCGGCGGGCGTCCTCATCCGGGCCGACGCTCAGGACCTTGAGCGCCACGGCGCGCTCGAAGGACTCCTGCACGGCCCGGTAGACCACGCTGAAGCCGCCGTGCCCGATCCGCGCCAGGTCCCGGTATCCGGGGACTGACTCGGCCGCCTCCGCGGGCGGGTCCAGGTGCGGTTCGGAACCCGTCGATGCGCGTCGGCCTGTCATGAATCGCGTTCCCGTCCTTCGTCGTACAACCGCGTCCGGGCGGTGGCGCAGCGGCACGCCCGTCGCGTGCCGCTGCGCCACCGCCGTGATCGGCTCAGTGCCGTTTCTTCAGTTCTCTCACTCGCGCGGGCGCGGCGGCTTACAGGCCGCCGACCGGCAGGCTGCCGACCACCGGCAGGCTGCCCAGCTGCGGCAGGCCGCCGAGCGGCAGGCCCGAGCCGGCCTGGGTGATGTTGTTCAGGATGCCCGCGACCTGGCCCTGGAGCTGGCCGAGCGAGCCCTGCAGCGCGCCGAGCTGCGACTGCACCTCCGGCCAGATGGTGTTGGCGAAGGCGGAGGCGGCCGGGCCGGCCCAGACGTTGGGGTCGGTCAGCGCGGTGCCGTGCGAGACGATCTGGTTGATCAGGTCGTTGAACGAGCCGAGCGCGCCGTTCAGCTGCCCGATGCGGACGTGGGCCTCAGCGGTGACCTTGACGGTTCCGTCGCTCATGGTGGTGCTCCGTATCTTCTTCGGTTCCGCGGGCCCGCCGTGTGCCGCCCGCCGCGTCTTGTTGAGCCAGGAGGCTGAGTCACCCTCACCGGCCGTTGATGCAGAACGTTATGCGGGGCCGCCTCGTCGGTCGTCTAACGAGTGGTTGATTTCATGACTGCCGCGCTCGTTGTAGGCCGGCTGGCCGGGTCTGCCGCTCGCGACAGATTCCGCCGCCGGACTCGGGATCGACGCCAGCGCGAGTTGCACGCCGTCGAGTGCGCCGTCGGACACCAGATAGCCCCGGCCGGGCACCGGGGTCATCCGGTGCTGACGCGGGAGGGCGACTCCGAGCAGGTCGCCGTCGAGTTCGTGGTCCGGGACGAGCAGCACGCCGCACCGGCCGTCGCGGACCTTCTGCGTCCACATCCCGTACTGGCGGCGGATTCCGTCGTTGCGGCCCGCCACGATCGCGTGCCTGCCGGCGCCGCCCTTCACGATCCAGCGGTCGAGTACGCCGAGGGAGTCGGTCACAGTGTCCGCGTCGTCAACCAGAAGCAGAGTCCTGCCGCCGATCGGGGCGAGGACGCGTTCGAGGTCTGCGTAGTCGCTGCAAACGACTACCGGAGAGGGCAGGTCGCGTAGCGGGGAGCGGCGCGGCGCGAACGCCACGACGGTCGGCGGATCGGGGGCGGCGAGCACGGTCGCCGCGATGGACAGCAGGGCACCGCTGCGGCCGGACCGGGGCGGTCCCGCGATCAGGGCGTGTTCGTGCTCGTACAGCCTCAGCGCGGCGGCGGCGAGGTTGCTGTCGGTGAATCCGACCGGGATGGACCACGGCTCCGCGCCGGTCTCGGCCACGACTCCGGACATGCGCAGCTGGTCGGCGGTGATGAGGTCGGGCAGCAGGACCACCGGCCGAGCCGTACGAGTGGCGCCCGGCCAGCGCAGCGCGACCTCGTCGACCGCCGAGGTCAATTCGGCGCCCGGGTGGCAGATCTGCACCACCTGGCGGGTCGCGACGACCAGCGCGCGGCCAGGCACGTATCCGGGGACTGCGTTGCGCGGCACGTCGAAGCTGCTGTACTCGTTCGCGTCGGCCAGGCGCAGCAGTAGTTTCTGCCGGCTGAGCGCGACCCAGGCACTCGGGATCGCTCCGGCCCGGTCACCGGTGGCGATGATGTGCAGGCCGACGGCCGGGCCGTCCGCGAAGATCCGCTCGAGTTCGTCCAGGACGCCCAGTCCGGCGAAGTCCTTTTCGAGCTCTGATCTCAGAGAGCCGACATTGTCGATCAGGACCAGCCACCGGGCCGGTGCGGCTTGCGTCATGCCGTGCATCCCCGAACCGCGCACCGCGCCGCCGGCTCTGCGCACGTCGAGCTCGCGGCGCAGCAGGCGGATCATCCGGATCTGCCGAGCCCGTTCCGCGGCCCCTATGTAGGCGCCGGTGTGCGGCAGGCGGCTGAGCGGCGCGAGGTCGCCCGAGCCCATGTCGAGCACGTAGATGTGCAGCCGGTCCGGCGGCTGCGCGGCCGCCTGCGCGAGCGCCAGGGTGGCCAGCGCGGTGGAGGCACCCGAGCCGACGGCGCCGTAAATCAGCAGGTTGCCTGCGGCGGGGTCCCAGCCGACAAGATACTGCGCCTGGCGGTCCGGGTCGTCGGCGAGCGCGAAGGCCGGCAGGCCGCCCGGTTCCGCCTGCGTGGCGTTCATCTGGGTAGTGTCGGTCTGCAGGCTGCGTGCCCCGCCGCCGTGGGCGTGGCTGCTGAGGGCGGGCAGCGGGACCACGGCGGGCAGGGGGTCGGGCCAAGGGCTGCGCGGCCGGCCGATCCCGACCGCGGCGCTCGCCTTCCGCGCCGCCTCGACCAGGCGGGTCAGGTCACTGGGGATGCTCTCCACCGCCCCCGCCTCTCCCGCCGCCCCACGCGCGGTGGCAGGGCGCTGGCCGACCGCGGCCACCGCGGAGTCGGCGCCTGCCGGGCCGAGCCCGGCGCGGTCCCCGGAGGTCAACCGGAACGGCACCAGGCTCACTCCGCCGGCCGCCGCCGCGGGCGGAGTGACGCCGGTGGACAACGCGGTCTGCACGGGCAGCACCTCGCTCGCGCTGACCCGGTAGAACCCGCGGCCCCACTGCCGGCTGCCGATGGAGGCGGCGGCCGGGGAGTCGATGACGTCCTGGGAGTCGGCGGCGCTCTCCAGCCGCAGCGCCAGGCGCAGCTTGACATTGTTCTTGATCGCGTCGCTCACCGAGCCGGAGGGGCGCTGGGTCGCCATGATCAGGTGCATGCCGAGGCTGCGACCCCGCTGGGCCACGCTCACCAGCGCGTCGACGAACTCCGGCAGGGCCTTGACAAGGGTGGCGAACTCGTCGATCACCACCACGAGCCGCGGCATCGGCTCCAAATCAGGGCGTTGTGTATCCCGCAGCCGTTGGTAATCGCGCACGTGGCTCATCCCGACGCTGCGCAGTGCGTGCTCCCGATAGCGCAGTTCCGCTTCCAGGCAGCGCAGCGCTCGCTCGCCGAGCTGTTCGTCGAGGTCTGTCACGAGGCCGACGACGTGCGGAAGCCAGGCGCACTCGTCCAGCGCCCCGCCGCCCTTGTAGTCCACCAGGGCGAAGGTCAGGTGTTCCGGGTCGACGCCGACCGCCATGCTCGCGATCAGGGTACGTAGCAGCTCGCTCTTGCCGGATCCGGTGGTGCCCGCGATCAGGGCGTGCGGCCCGTCGTCGTCCAGGTCGATCTCGAACAGCTCGCGCTCGGTCACCCCGAGAACCGCCCGCACACGCAGGGTTTCGGCGGCCCGCCGCCAGCGCTCGGCGATCGCGTCTTCGAGCGGTCCGTGCAGCTCCAGCAGCGGCAGCAGGCCGACCCGGTCCGGCAGCCCGGCCCCCTCGATCCGCGTCTCCGGGTCCTCGAACCTGGCCAGCGCGCGGGCCAGCGAGCGGGCCCGGTTGCGGCTCATCCCGGCTACCAGCAGCTCGTCGATCCGCTCGCCGGTGGCCACGCGCCGCAGCCGCCCCGAGCCGTCGGCGCCCACCGAGAGCACCTCGGTGCACAGCGCGGGCAGCCGCCCGGTCAGCACGATTCCGGCCACCGGACGAGCCCGGCCGCCGAGCAGATCCCGCAGCGCGCACGGCCGCCCCTCGAGCAACGTCGCGCCGTCGACCACGATGAGCAGGACCGGTGTCGCGGCATTGGCGGCGTCCGCGCCACGGGCGCCGGCCGCCGCGGCGGCCTCGGTCAGCAGACTGCGCGCCAGGATCTCGCACCGCTCCGCGCCCACGGCCACGTACCGGGACGAGCCGGATCGCGGATCCGCGCCGTGCGGCAGCCACTTCGTCCAGTCCCAGTCCGCGGCGCGGTCCTCGTCCACGAACACCGCGACCGTGACGTCGGCCGGGCCGCTGCCGACGACCGCCTGGCAGAGCATGGAGCGAGCCGCGGCGAGCGCGGCGCCGCGCTCCCCCTCCAGCCCGAGGACCCCGCCCTCGGCGAGGTCTACGGCCACCGGGGTCTGCGGAAGCTGCGCCGCGGCCTCGACCGCCGCGGCCAGCGTGGCGTCAAGTTCCTGATCGCTGCGGCCCTGATCGCCGCGGCGGCCGCGGCCCAGCGGCGGTTGCCAGCGCTGGTCGGCCAGGCCGGCGCTGACCTTCAGGAAGTCCGCCGCGCCGCGCCGGCGCTCCCACAACCGCAGGCCCGGCGCCATGGCCCGGTAGCAGAGTTCTGCCGGGTCCGGGAACTGCGCGTGCAGGCGGGCGATCTCCTCCGTGCGCCGCGCGGCCAACTGCTCCCGCGCATCGGCCAGCCGGGACGCGTACTCACGCTTCGCGCGGCGCAGGCCGAGCCGGCCCTTGGCGCGGTCCTCCAGCAGGGTGCCGAGCATGATCAGCGGGCTGAAAAGCGCGATCAGCGCGTAGGCGGGATCTTTCAGCACCATGACCATCACGCCGGCCAGCACCAGCGGAGCGACCAGCGCCGAGATCCGCAGCGGCTGCCCGTCGGTGCGCCGCGGCGGCTCCGGCAGCCGGACCGGCGGCGCGGCGGCCGGACCGGCCAGGCGCGGGGCCCGGTTGAACGGCAACGTGCCGCCCGGTCCTGCTTCCCGCGCCGGATCGACATACTGCACCGGCCCCAGGCTGTCTGCGGGCAGCACCCGGAACGGCACCCGGCCCGCGGCGCACACCACATCCTCCGGGCCGATCTGCACCGAGCCGGTCAGCCGTACGCCGTTGAGGTCCGTGCCGTTGCTCGACCCGAGATCGGTGACGGTGATCCGGCCGTCGTCGGCGACGTGGATCTCGCAGTGCAGGCGGGAGACATCGCGGCAGGCGACGCGGATCTCCGCCTCTTCGCCGCGGCCGAGCCGGGCCCATCCGGGCGGCAAGGTCACCGAGAGCCCCGCGTCCAAGCCGCCGATGATCCGCAGCACGGCGCCCGAATCGAGCTTCGCCGTCCGTGTCGCGGTGGTGCGATCCGACTCCTGATACGGCCGCGGACCCCGCGTGGCGCCGGTACCCGGCACCACGGCCGACACCTCCGAGCCGACGACGAGCCCTGATTCAGCCAGCGGGGTCGAGGGCGCCGCCTCGCGGCCGTCGATGACGAGCCTGCCACCGGGGGCGCACAACGCGGCCGCCAGGTCCGCGACCACCGCGTCCGGGCGGCCGAGCCGCACTTCCCAGTCGCGCTCGACGCCGGCGTCCCGATGGACGAACCTCATTGACTGCCACCTGCTCTGTTCTGCGCGTTCGCGGTTTCGCACGCTCGCGGTCTCGCACTTTCTTTGGACGCGGGCGCCAGGCGGCCGCGCCGGTCAAGCGTTTCAGCCGGAGCGGGTCGACCGCGTTCCCCGGAGGTTCACAGTCCGCGGCAGGCCTACAACGCATGCGGTAGGCCGAGATACCGCAAAGGTTTACCCATGGTCGCGCGGAGGCCCTCTGCGATTGAGGACAAGCCGCGCCCGCGATCACTAGGTTGGGCCGATGCTCCGCATTTACCGCGTGGCGAAAGCCGTCCGCTCGATACCGCCTGATGTGGTCGACGTCGCCGTCGCCGCGGCCCTCTTATGGGTCTCCTTGACGAAGGCGGCCGGTTCATACCCGGCGTCCGGCTCGCGCCGGTTCGATGCGCTGGCGATCGCGCTGACGGTCACCGCCAGCGCGATCCTGGTGCTGCGCCGCCGCTTCCCGTTGGTCGTGATGGCTTTGTGCGCCGCCGCGGTAGCCGTGTACCAGGTGCGCGGATATTGGCTGAGCCTGAATCAGATCAGCCTGCAGCTCGCGTTCTTCACCGTGGCGTCGTGGTGCGGGCGGCGATGGACGGCGGCGGCCGCGATCGTGGTGTTTCCCGAGCTGCTGTACAGCAACCTGCACGTGTGGGCCGGTTCCGTGTTCGACATCTGCCTCGGCACCATCGCACAGGTCGTGGTCGTCGGCCTGGTGGGCGACGGAGCCAGGAAGCTGCGCGAGAACCACGCGCTCATGGCCGCGTACAACGAGCAGCTGCACCGCAAGCAGCTCGATCGGGAGAAGCGCGCGGTGCTCATGGAGCGCATCCGCATCGCCCGGGAGCTGCACGACGTGACCGCGCACCACCTCTCGGTCATCGCCGTGCAGGCCGGCCTGGCCCGCTACGTGCTCGATTCGGACACGGAAACCGCGGATCAGGCGTTGCGCACCATTTCCGAGGTCGGCAGCGAAGGACTGGCCGAGCTGCGCCGGCTGATCAGCCTGCTGCGTCCCGAAGAGGACGAGGGAATGCGGGCCCGCGCGGACGACCGGCCCGCGCCGGGAATCGCCCAGCTGCCCGTCTTGATCGAAAGGGTCGGCCTTTCCGGAACCCCGTCCCGCTACACGGTCGCGGGTCACCAACGCCCGCTGCCCGCCGGCATCGAGCTGTGCGTTTACCGCGTGGTGCAGGAATCACTGACCAACGTTTTGAAACACGCGCCGGGATCCTCGGTGGACGTTCGGCTGGAATACGAACCGGAACGGGTCCGCGTCACCGTCAGCGACACCGGAGTGCACGCCATCCCGCCGCAGCGGTCCCGTACGGCGCGGTCCGCCGCCGCGCAGGCCGCTGAGCACACCGGCGCCGGAGTGGGGCTGACCGGCATGCGCGAACGCGCGGCCCTTTACGGGGGCGAACTGTCAGCCGGAAACAATCCGGACGGCGGATTCGAGGTCATACTCACCCTGCCGCTCGACGGCGCGGCGGCCGAGGAACCGAATACGCGTAACGTGCCGCTTACTTCGTCGTGATTTCCTCCGGCCACGCCCGCTTTACCTGACGGCACAGGATATTCGTCGGCTGTCACCGGAGAGCGGCCACAACGCTGCGCAAACGTCACGTGAATCCTGAATCGAAGCTGAAGATTTTGCCATCCGGGCCCTTGCCCGAAGCGCGCTGAATCAGGACCATGCGGGAGCGGCGGCCAATTCGTGCTGCCTTCATGGACTCTTGCTGCAGGAGTACCAATGATCGGTTGGAAACCCACAATTTTCCTCACCGGGATCGCAGTGTCCGCACTCGCGCTCACCACGATCCAGAGCCCGGCCGCGCAAGCGGGCCTACATCCCGCGACCGGCGTCGGCTCATGCACGCTCAAGGGCTGGAACCCCAACACCGACCCCGAGGACGCCAAGGACCTGCCCATCGGGGACCGGCCGCAGACCTACAAGCCCGACGACTACGACTGCACCGGCGCCAAGTTCGCCGCACCGGGAGTCGAGTTCGCCAAGTACCCGCAGCCGAAGAACTTCCAGATCGGCAACGTGGACTCGATGCGGCAGACGAAGGTCTGCTCGAACGGCAAGTGCACCGAGCAGTTCACGCCGGTGCAGCAGCCGACCGCGGCGGTCAACCCGCTGGCCCCGTACTTCCCGCCGTTCCAGCACTTCGTCATCATCTACCGGGAGAACCACACCTTCGACGACTACCTCGGCGACTGCGCGAGCACGGTGATCGCCGGCTGCAACGGCCAGGTGGAGAGCACGAACCACATCAGCTCCGTGCCCAACCTGCACTCGCTGGCCAAGAACTACGCGCTCGACGACAGCTACAGCACGGGCACGCAGCCGCCGAGCGGACCCAATCACTGGTGGCTGTTCTCCGCGCAGTCCGCGTCCAGCTCGCAGCAGCAGGCCTACCCTTCCGCCACTGGCACCCAGTTCGACCGCTTCCTCAGCAGCGCGAGCGGCCCGACGAGTGAGGGCACGAACGCGTGCACGACGCCGAGCGGCAACGGGAGCGGCAGCAGTCCGTACACGTTCATCATGAACGGTGACTTCTACTGGATGCTGAGCAGCGGCAGCGGTTACTGGCGCAACCCCGCCGACGGCAAGCTCGAAGTGCTGCCGCCCAACCGTCCGGGCACGAACATCCCGGAGGAGCTGCACTACAACGAGTACACCTGCAACAACCAGAGCATCCCGGACAGCACCGTAGCCAACGACTACATCAACTTCATCAACACCAACGGGATGCCGGTCTACAACTACGTCGAGCTCTTCAACGACCACCCGGGCACCTACCAGGACATCCCGGGCAACGACACGGCGACGAACAACATCGTCAACGCGATCGAGAGCAACGCGACGTACAAGAACAACACCCTGATCGTCATCACCGAGGACGACACTCAGAACGGCAACAACGGCCCGGACCACGTCAGCAACACCTACCGCGTGCCGCTGGTCGTCATCGGACCGTCCGCGTACGTAAAGCAGCACTACCTCAGCCACGTCGCGTACACGACGAACAACGTCATCGCGGCGATGGAGCGCACCATGGAGAACGTCAAGTCGGGCATCATCGACCCGAACGACAACCTCGGGCTGTCGACGTTCCCCATGACGACCAACGACCAGGCAGCCCTCGGCGACCCGCTCGAGGACTTCTGGGTCCAGGGCGCGACGCCGTTGACTGCGACGGCCACGGGCACGCCGTCGACCGGTAACGCACCGCTGACGGAGTCCTTCACCGGTTCGGCTACTGGCGGGACCGCGCCGTATACGTATAGCTGGAACTTCGGCGACGGATCCGCGACCAGCACGGCGCAGAACCCCAGCCACACCTACAACTCCGCCGGCACCTACACCGCCACACTCACCGTCACCGACAGCTCCTCCCCCGCCAAGACCGCCACGTCTCAGGTCACGACGACGGTCAGCGCGGTCGGCAACCCGTTGGCGGCCAGTGCTTCCGCGGTGCCGACCTCCGGCCAGGTGCCGTTGACCGTTTCGTTCACCGGCACGGCGACCGGCGGAACTCCGGCGTACTCGTACAGCTGGAACTTCGGCGACGGATCCGCGACCAGCACGGCGCAGAACCCCAGCCACACCTACAACACCGCGGGCACCTACACCGCCACGCTCACCGTCACCGACAGCTCCTCCCCCGCCAAGACCGCCTCCTCAACGGTGACGATCACGGCCTCACCGATCGCCGCGACCGCACCAGGCGCGCCCACCGGCCTTACGGCGACCGCGGGCACCGGTCAGGTATCGCTGAGCTGGCAAGCCCCGTCGAGCAACGGCGGTGAGAACATCACGGCGTACCGGGTATACCGCGGCACGTCGAGCGGTACCGAGTCGTTGCTCACCAGCGGCGGCTGTAGCGGTCTCGGCGCGGTGCTCTCCTGCACGGACACCGGGTTGACCGCGGGCCAGACCTACTACTACCGAGTCAGCGCCGTGAACGGCGTCGGAGAGGGCGGGCAAAGCAACGAGGCCTCCGCCACTCCCACCGGCTCCAGCGGCTGCCCGTCGAGCCAGCTGCTCGGCAACCCGGGCTTCGAGACCGGTTCGGCCAGTCCGTGGACAGCCAGCTCGGGCGTGGTCAGCAACAGCAGTAGCGAACCGCCGCACAGCGGCAGCTACGACGCCTGGCTCGACGGCTACGGCAGCACCCACACCGACACGCTCTCGCAGGCGGTGAAGCTGCCGACCGGCTGCTCGAACTACAACT
>Ga0070739_10004976_pt1 | contig 15424 bp, 16 predicted proteins | sample Coa_R1_7_FD_66445 | JGI IMG/M metagenome (GOLD analysis project Ga0070739, IMG submission 66445) | Surface soil microbial communities from Centralia Pennsylvania, which are recovering from an underground coalmine fire - Coalmine... | ecosystem: Environmental > Terrestrial > Soil > Unclassified ... | reverse complement strand
CGGCGAACTGGCGCTCGACGGCTCGCTGACGGCCGTCGCCGGGGTGCTGCTGGCGGCGCTGGCCGCCGCGGCGCGCGGCAGCGGCGTCATCTGCCCCGCCGCCTGCGGCGGCGAGGCGGCATGGGCGGGCGAGGTCGAGATCGTCGCGGCGCCGAGCCTGCTTGCTATCGTCAACCATTTCAAAGGGACGCAGCTCCTGCCGCCACCCGAGCCGAAGGTGGCGCCGCCGCGCTCGGCCGGCCTCGACCTGCGCGACGTGAAGGGGCAGGAGAGCGCCAAGCGGGCGCTGGAGATCGCCGCCGCCGGCGGCCACAACCTGCTGATGGTCGGGCCGCCCGGCTCGGGCAAGTCGATGCTGGCGGCGCGCCTGCCCGGCATCCTGCCGCCGCTGGAGCCGGCCGAGGCGCTGGAAGTCGGCATGATCCAGTCGGTTGCGGGCGGGCTGCGCGGCGGCGAATTGCTGCGCGAGCGGCCGTTCCGCGACCCGCACCATTCGGCCTCGCTGCCGGCGCTTGTCGGCGGCGGCGCCAAGCCGCGTCCGGGCGAGATCAGCCTCGCCCACCACGGCGTGCTGTTTCTCGACGAGCTGCCGGAATTCGCCCGCAACGCCCTCGAGGCGCTGCGCCAGCCGCTGGAGACCGGCAAGGTCAGCGTCGCCCGCGCCAACGGCCACGTCACCTACCCGGCGCGGGTGCAACTGGTCGCGGCGATGAACCCGTGCCGCTGCGGCTATCTCGCCGAGCCGGGGCGCGCCTGCAGCCGAGCGCCGCGCTGCGCCGAGGACTACCAGTCGCGCCTGTCGGGGCCGCTGCTCGACCGCATCGACCTGCACATCGACGTGCCGGCGGTATCGCCAACCGATCTGATGCTGCCGCCGCCGGCGGAAAGCAGTGCCGAGGTCGCCCGCCGGGTCGCGGCGGCGCGGGCGCGGCAGGCAAAGCGCTACGCCGCGGCGGCGGGGGAGTGGCCGATCCGCACCAACGCCGAGGCCGACGGCGCCGTGCTCGACAAGGTCGCCGCCCCAGACGCCGAAGGCCGCGCCCTGCTCGCCCGCGCCGGCGAGAGGCTGCGCCTGTCGGCGCGCGGCCACCACCGCGTGCTGCGCGTTGCCCGCACCCTCGCCGATCTCGAAGGCGCTGCCACCGTCGGCCGCCGCCACATCGCCGAAGCCCTGGCCTACCGCCGCCCCCCGGTGCTGCGGCCCGATTCCTCCGCCTGACGTGTTGCATTCGAGCCGGTCGCACCCATAATGACTGACATAATGAAGGAGAAGGCGATGGCCACGGTGGTGACGATTGTGCGGCCGGATGTCGTTCAGCTGATCGAGGAGGTTGCCAGCCGGCTGACGCATGGCAACAAGACCGAAGCGGTTGCATTGGGGATGCAGCGCTTGCTGCAGCAGGAAGAACGGGTGGGGTCTTTGTTCGGGGCACATCCAGGGTCGGTGCGGATTGCCGAAGGGGTGGACCTGACGGAACCCGTACTTGACGTCATCCCCGATGCGGAGAGCGGGCGCGAGTTGGAGCATGGGCGCTAGCCTGCTGTTGGATACGCATATCGCACTGTGGCTCGACAGCAGTAATCCGCGCCTCGCAATTGCCACTCGAGATTTAATCGATCGCTGCTGGCAAGACGGCGGCACAATTTGTCTGAGCGCTGTCAGCGCCTGGGAAATTGCGTTGCTGGTTGCCCTCGGCCGCATCGATCTTGATATACCGCCCCGGGCTTGGATTGAGCGCTTCATCCGTCGGCCGGGCATCGTTGCCTTGCCGCTGGCTTACCAGGCGGCATGCCGAAGCTATAAGTTGCGCGATTTCGAGCATCGCGATCCTGGTGACCGACTGCTTATTGCCACCGCGGTCGAACTCGGATGTCCGCTTGTCACCTACGACAGCCGAATTACCCGCTTTGCCGAGCGGTACGGTTCAGCATACGGGTTCAGCGTTGCCGCGTGATCGGCGGTATCAAAGCATGGCGCCCCTTCCAGGAAATCGGTTGCGGGAACCGGGGGCGATGGCTGACGATCAACGAAAGACATCGCTTTTGGCGCCGGAGGGTTCGGCATGGACGAGTTGTATCTGCGCAGCGGCATCTTCCTGGCGCCGTTCCACAACCACGACGAAAACCCGACCCTCTCGATCGAGCGCGACCTCGAACTGCTCGAACACCTCGATCGGCTGAACTACCACGAGGCGTGGATCGGCGAGCACCATTCCGGCGGCTTCGAATTGATCGCCTGCCCGGAGATGTTCATCGCCGCGGCGGCGCAGCGCACCAAGCACATCCGCCTCGGCACCGGGGTCGTCTCGCTGCCCTACCACAACCCGTTCATGCTCGCCGACCGCATGGTCCAGCTCGATCACATGACGCGCGGCCGCGCGATGTTTGGGGTCGGGCCGGGGGCGCTGGTGCACGACGCCTTGAAGATCGGCATCGACCCCGGCGACCAGCGCCGGATGATGAACGAGTCGTTCGAGGTCATCTACGACCTGCTGCACGGCAAGACCGTCACCCGCAAGACCGACTGGTTCGACATCACCGAGGCGCAATTGCAATTGCGGCCGTACACGCGGCCGACGATGGAGCTGGCGGTTGCGTCGGCGCGCTCGCCGTCGGGTTCGCTGCTCGCCGGCAAGTACGGCATCGGCATGCTGTCGATCGGCGGCACCGCGCCGGCGCAGATGGAGCGCCACACCGCCAACTGGAACCTCTACGAGGAGACCGCCCGCGCCAACGGCCACACGCCGGACCGCAAGGACTGGCGCGTCGTCGGCTTCTTCCACATCGCCGAGACGCGCGAGCAGGCGCGCAAGAACGTGCAGTTCGGCGTCCAGGCCTTCGCCAACTACTTCCGCGACGTCGCGACCTTCCCGATCATCCCCCCCGAGGTTGGCGACCCGACCGAATGGCTGATCGAGACCGGCACCGCCTGCATCGGCACCCCCGACGACGCCATCGCCTATGTCGAGCGGCTGGTCGCCGGTTCCGGCGGCTTCGGCGTCTTGTGCGAGCTGGCGCAGAACTGGGCCGACTGGGAGGCGACCAAGCGGCACTACGAGCTGATGGCGCGATTCGTGCACCCGCATTTCCAGCGCAGCCGGGAACTGTTGCGGGGCAGTTACGATTTCGCCACCGGTCATCATGTCGAATTCACCGGAGCGGCAGCGGCGGCGATCCAGAAGGAGGTCGATCGGCACGCGGCGGCGCGGGCCGCGGCGCCGGCCAAGACGGCGGCGGAATAGGGCCGAAGCGGCCACGCCGATCGGCGGGACTAGGCTCGCCAGCACGCCCGGCAGCGCCTATATGAACGGTGTTGAGGCCGCGAGGAACCGCGGATGCAGAGCCAGAACCGTTTCTTCGACGATATCGCCCGCGTCGCCTCGGGCGCGCTCGGGACGCTGTCCGGCATGCGCAGCGAGTTCGAGTCGCGGCTGCGCGAACAGCTCGAACGCGTGCTGGCGGGGATGGACCTGGTGACGCGCGAGGAGTTCGAGGCGGTCAAGGCCATGGCGGCGAAGGCGCGGACCGAGCAGGAGGCGCTGCTCGCGCGGGTCGCCGAGCTGGAACGGCGGCTTGCCGAGGCAGCGGCACCTGAGGACCCCAAGGTACGACGGGCGACCCCCAGTACATGATGTTGCTAACTGGTTTGACGCTAAATCTTGACTTGCGCGGCTGCCCCTGCTTTGGCAGCCTGTATATGGCGGCGTTGTCAGGCCGCCCGGGGAGTGCGCGATGACGTCTGTCTCGATGACGGAATCGGTCGCCCAAGGCGGCAATCCGATTGACCTCGTTGAGGAGATCGTCCTCGCTAACGACTGGGCCCATGACCGCGCCAGCGACGAGGAGATGGTCGTCGAGATTTCCGGCCGCTGGTGCGACTACCGACTCTATTTCGTCTGGCAGGAGGAAATCAGCGCGCTGCACTTCTCCTGCGGCTTCGACATGAAGGTGCCGAAAAACCGGCGGCCCGGAGTCTACGAGCTGCTGGCGCTCGCCAACGAGAAATTGTGGCTCGGCCATTTCGATCTCTCGGCCGAGGACAATTCCCCGGCTTTTCGACACGCCGTCCTGTTGCGCGGCATCGTCTCCGCCAGTGCCGAGCAGGTCGAGGATCTGGTGGACATCGCGTTGTCCGAGTGCGAGCGATTCTATCCCGCCTTTCAGCTTGTCATCTGGGGCGGCAAGACGCCGGACGAGGCAATCACGACGGCGATGATCGAACCGATCGGCGAGGCCTGACGCGGGGCCGCCGATGAGCGGAAACAGCGGCGCGGCCCCGGCAGGTACGCTGCTCCTCGTCGGGTGCGGCCAGATGGGCGGCGCGATGCTGCGCGGCTGGCTCTCCGGCGCCGCCGCGTCCCGATTCGCGGTCGTCGAGCCGGCCTCGCCCGCGGCAGATTTTGCCGGCAACGACAAGATTGCCTGGCACCGGCACGCAAGCGAACTCCCGGTGGAGGTTCGGCCCGAGGCGGTCGTCTTCGCGGTCAAGCCGCAGGTCTTCGACGACGTCGTGCCGCCGTACCGCCGCTTCGCCGAAGCGGGGACGGTGTTTTTGTCGATTGCCGCCGGGCGCACGATCGCCGGCATGGAGCGGCATCTCGGCGCGGCGGCGATCGTGCGCGCGATGCCCAACACCCCGGCCGCAATCGGCCGCGCGATCAGCGTCGCCTGCCCAAACGGGCGGGTCAGTGCGGCGCAGCGCCGGCTGTGCGAGCGGCTGCTCGCGGCCATCGGTGAGAGCGCCTGGGTCGAGGACGAGGCGCTGCTCGACCCCGTCACCGCCGTCTCCGGCAGCGGCCCCGCCTATGTGTTTCTGCTGATCGAGGCGATGGCGGCGGGGGGCGAGAAGATGGGCCTCCCGGCCGATCTGGCGCTCCGCCTGGCGCAGGCGACCGTCGCGGGCTCGGGCGAACTTGCGCGCGTCGCCGGCGAAAGCCCGGCACGGCTGCGGGAGAACGTGACCAGTCCCGGCGGCACGACGCGCGCCGCGCTCGACGTGCTGATGGCGGGCGACGGGCTGCCCGCCCTGATGGAACGGGCGGTTGCGGCGGCGACGCGGCGCTCGCGCGAACTGGCGAGCTGAAGGGTGGCGCGGGCGCGGCGCGCGACGAATGGGGGCGCCCGGTCCGGCGCCAGCGACGCCGACCGCATCATCGACGCCACGCTGTCGCTGATCGCGCAGCAAGGCTGGCGCCGCCTGTCGCTGGCCGCGGTCGCCGTCGAGGCCGGGCTGCCGATCCTGCGGGTATACCGGTTGTTTCCATCGAAGCAGGCGATCCTATGCGGCCATTACCGCCGCATCGACGAGGCGGTGCTGGCCGAAACGCCTACGGCAGAGGAGGGGGAGCGGCCGCGCGACCGGGTATTCGACCTCCTGATGCGCCGCTTCGACGCGCTGCGCCCGCACAAAGGAGCGGTCGAGGTGCTCGGCCGCGAATTGCCGGCCGATCCGGCGGCGGCGGTCTGCGTCGGCGCGGCGCTATTGCGCTCGCTGCGCTGGACATTGGAGGCGGCCGGGATTTCGACTGCCGGCTTCGGCGGTGCGGTCGCCGTGAAGCTCACGGCGGCGGCGTATCTTGCGACGATGCGGGTGTGGCTGCGCGACGATTCGCCCGACCTCGGCCGCACGATGGCGGCGCTCGATGCGCGGCTCCGGCGCATCGAACGCTGGCTCGGCCGCGGCCGGGCGCAGCCGCGCGAGGCGCCCTCCGCCGCCTGATTTGCTGCACCGCACAAAAATCCCTTGACGGCTTCACCGGGCGTGGCGATATACGGCTTGTTGTGCAGTGCACAACGCCCATCCCGCACCCGGAGTTGCGTAATGTCCGACGCTCGTCCTTCATTCTTCGATTTCGATGTCACCAAGATGTTCGCCGAGTTCCGCTATCCGCCGTTCAACGTCGAGGCGGTATGGGCGGCGCAGCGCCGCAACATCGAGGCATTGTCGCAGGCCAACCAGCTCGCGATCGAAGGGGTGCAGGCCGTTGCGCGGCGTCAGATCGAGGCCGCGCGCCAGACCTTCGACGATTTCTCGACCCTGCTGCGCGATCTGGCCCAGCCGGTTTCGGCCGAGGACCGCATCGCCAAAAATACGGAATACGCCAAGCAGATGCTCGAGAAGGGCGTGAACCACAGCCGCGAGATCACCACCCTTGCCAGCAAGGCCGGCACCGATGCGGCGGAGGTGCTGCATAAGCGCGCCGCCGAGGGCCTCGACGAGCTGCGCGCGATCGCGTGCAAGACCGCCGCAAACACCAGCGCCGGCTGAGCGGCCCCTTCTTTACGATCGGCCGCTGCGGGTAATGGCCGCGGCGGCCTTTTTGCGTCATCATTCCCGACGATGACCGCGATCCCGAACAGCGAAGCCGCCGCGCCGGTACTGCTTGAGAGGTGTGAGGCCGGCGTGCTGCGCCTGATGTTGAACCGGCCTGCGGCGCGCAACGCGTTGTCGGTCGCGCTGATGAGGGCGCTGATCGAGGCGTTGGCGCGCGCGCGCGGCGACCGCCGCGTCCGCGTCGTCGTCATTTCCGGCGCCGGCCCCGCCTTCTGCGCCGGTCACGATCTGCGCGAGTTGCGCGCCGATGCGCGCCGCGAGGTCTACGAGCGCGTCTTCGCGCAATGCAGCGAATTGATGCTCGACATCGTCAACCTGCCCAAGCCCGTCATCGCCGAGGTCCATGGGGTGGCGACGGCGGCCGGCTGCCAGCTCGTCGCCAGCTGCGACCTCGCGATCGCCGCCGAGGATGCGCGGTTTGCGACCCCGGGGGTCAATATCGGATTGTTCTGCTCGACGCCGATGGTGGCGCTGAGCCGCGCCGTCGGCCGCAAGGCCGCCATGGAGATGCTGCTCACGGGCGAACTGGTCGACGCGCGCAGGGCGCAGGCGCTCGGCCTCGTCAACCGGGTCGTGCCGGATGCCGAGCTGCACGATGCGACGGAGACGCTGGCGCGGCAGATCGCGGGCAAATCCGCCTTCACCGTCGCGATCGGCAAGGAGGCCTTCTACCGTCAGGCCGAACTCGACCTCGCCGCCGCCTACCGTTACGCCGCCGAAATCATGACCAGAAACATGCTGGCGCAAGACGCCGCCGAAGGCATCGACGCCTTCATCGAAAAACGCCAACCAGCCTGGCGCGACGCCTAGGCCGGACCAGCGCGTCTATCCGACCGGGCACCCTCCACGCAAATCGTCAAGCCCGGCGATGACGAGGAAGAGCGCGTGGCCTTACGCTTCGGGTATGCCGCCGACCTCGATCGTCGTCGTCATCGTGTGGGTGGCGCCGGGGGCGAGGTGGACGGCGTTATCGGCGACGTTGCCGGTCTCGACGCAGATCATCGAGCGCCAGGCGTCGCCGCCGAGATCGGCCATCGCCGCCGCCTTCTCCTGCCATGGGTTCCACACGATCGCACTGCGCGCCCCGGTCTTGGTGATGACGGTGCGGCGGCCCCAGCCCCGATCGGTTAGGGTCAAACGGTCGGGGGTGTCGAGGAAGACACTGTCGGTTTCCGCCGACAGCACCAGCGGCGCGGCCGGCGCCTCCTTGCGCCGCATCGCGTCGGTCTTGTCGATGTAGCCGCGGCCTTCGAGGCCGGAGACGGCGGCCTGCGCCACGTCTGACACCGCGAAGTAAGTGTGCAGCGCCTCCTCGAACAGGATGTCCTCGCGGCCGGTGTTCGATACGCTCAGTTCGAGCCGCAGGCGCGGCCCGACAGTCACGGCATAGCGCACCGACGCCGCCTGCCACGCGGCCGGCTCGGGTTCGAGATGCAGGACGAGGGTGACGCCTTCGCTGGGCGCGTGGCGGGCGGCGCCGAGCCGCCACGCGGCCGTGCGGGCAAAGCCGTGCTGCGGCAGGCGCGGATCGCTCGGATACGGACCGAACCACGGAAAGATCACCGGGATGCCACCGCGGATCGCCTTGCCCGGCGCAAAGGCGCTGCGCTCGCTCATGAACAGCACCGGCCGCCCGCCCGGACGCTGCCACCGCGTCAGTTGCGCGCCCTGCAGGAAGAATTCGCCGATCACGCCCTCGCAGGCGACGACGGCCTTCGCCAGCTCGCCGATGGTTTCGAAGGCGAGGATGTCGGGAATGCCGAACTCGGCGGTCAGCTGCTCGACGTTCATCTGCGACCTCCCTACGGCAGACCGGCGCCCCGCACCTCGACCGGCGTCGTGCCGATGCGGGCGGTGCGGTGGGTGCGGCAGGTTTCCGGATCCCAGCTCTCCGCGGTCAGCACGAACAGCGTCTTGCGGTCCGGGCCGCCGAGGGCGCAGGCAAACGGCTTCTGGGACGTCGCAAACCGCTCCGCCACGCGGCCGCCGGCGAAGATGCGCAGGACCTCGCCGGTGATCGGCGAGGCGATCCAGGCCGCGCCCTCCGCGTCGAGGGCGATGCCGTCCGGCACCGCCGCGCCGAGCTCCGCCCAGATGCGGCGCTCGGCGAGCGCACCGTCGCGTGCGATCGTGAAGGCGGTGAGGCGGTTGGCGCCGGTCTCGGCGACGATCAGGGTGGCGCCGTCCGGCGAAATTGCGGCGCCGTTGGGAAAGGCAAGGTCGCGGGCGGCGACGGCGGCGCTGCCGTCGGGCCGCACCAGGATCAGGTCGGCGGTGCGCGGCGTCTCGTTGGCATACGGGTCGAACCCCATGTTGCCGACATAGGCGCGGCCGAGAGCGTCGACGACCATGTCGTTGCAGGGTCCGGTGGCGAGGGCGCCGAGCTCGGCGTGCACCGGCAACGCACCGTCCGCCTCCAGCCGCACGATGCGGCGGTCCATCATCGACACCGCGAGCAGGCGTCCGTCCGGAAGCCAGCCGAGGCCGGAGGGCTGGCCCGGCACCGTCGCCACGTCGCGCACCGCGCCGCACAGATCGAGCGCCATGATCTTGTGCGCGTGCATGTCGGAGAAGAACAGCTCGCCGTCGCGCCAGCGCGGCCCCTCGCCGAAGGCGAGCCCATCGAGGAGAACGGTCAGCTCACGCATCTTCCCCCCAGACGCCGCGCCCTCCGCGGCCGCTTACTGCCCCGCCTGCCCTTGCCGGTACTTCGCGCACAGCGCCAGCATCGTCGCCGTATCGACGAATGAGCGCTCCTCGCCGTCCGGGCTGCGCACCGCCGTCGGCGCCCGCCCCTTGAGGAACTCCTCTACATTGTCGAGGAGATGGAACCGCAGCAGATCCCCGGCGCCGAATTCGACGACCAGGTCCTTCGCGTTCAGCACCGCGTCGAACGGCTCGGCCTGCGCCGCGGTACGGTCGAAATAGATCTTCCCGTGCAGGTACTCGGCGGCGGCGATGTAGGTGTGCTGGTCGTTGACCGTGAAGCGGATGTCGAGCTTGGGCACGTCCGCGGTGCGCTTGAACGTTTGGATCGGGTAGTTCTGCGGCACCTCGATGGTCATGTAGTTGTCGTACTTGCCGCTCTTCTGGCAGGCGTAGGCCATGAAGTTCGGCATGTCGGTGAGGTCGGCGCTGAACGCATAGCGGCGGAAGATCATCTCGTCGCGCGCCCCCGGCTTGGGCGGCGGCAAGACCCAGCTCGGCTGCACGTAGAGTTCATAGGGCGGGGGCGGCGCGCCGGTGGCGGGGGCGGTGCTCGCCGCCAGCGCCGGCGCCATGGCAAGGCTGCAGTAGCCCGCCGCCGCCAACAACGCGCGCTGTAAACGCGGTACCGACAATCCCGGGCTTCCCCTAACGCCGACGACGGCGCGGACATTGCGTCAGGCTCGCGCCGCGATCAAGCACGTCGCCGTGTCATTCGCGGCGCAGCGGGCGAGTGAGCAGGCGCTCGATCATCGCGTCGATGCCGGCGCCGTGGTGCAGCACCGCATCGACCGCAGCGCTGATCGGCATTTCGATCCCCAGGCGCGCCGCCAGGCGCGTGACGGCGGCAGCGGTCGCGACCCCCTCGACAACCGAGCGGCGGCCGCTCAGCAGCTCGTCGAGCCGTCCCCCCTCACCGAGCGCCGTGCCGAGCGCGAAGTTGCGCGACTGCGCCGCATTGCAGGTCAGCACCAGGTCGCCGAGGCCGGAAAGGCCCGCGAATGTCTCGGGTCGCGCCCCCTTGGCGACGCCGAGGCGGATCATCTCCGCCAGCCCTCGGGTGATCAGGGCGGCGCGGGCATTGTCGCCGAGGCCGCGGCCCGTGACGATGCCGCAGGCAATCGCCAGCACGTTCTTGACCGCGCCGCCGATCTCCGCGCCTACCGGATCCTGCGACAGGTAAGGGCGGAAACGGCCGCCGCCGAGCGCAGCGACGAAGGCTGGGCCGGCCTCGGCGTCGGTGCTCGCGATAGTTACCGCCGTCGGCAGGTCGCGCGCCACTTCCGCCGCAAAGCTCGGTCCCGACAGCACCCCCAGCGGCGCATTCGGCACGGTCTCGGTGGCGACTTCCGACATCGTTCGCAAGGTGGCGGTCTCGATGCCCTTGGCGCAGAGCAGCAGCGGCGTCGCGGCCGGCAACAGCGGCGCCAGCGCCGCCAGCACCGCGCCGAGAAACTGCGCCGGCACGGCCAGCAGCACCATGTCTGCGCCTGCCGTCGCGGCGCCGAGATCGGCCGTCGCGGCGATCGCCTGGTCGAGCCGGATGCGGGGCAAAAAGGCCGGGTTTTCGTGCTGCCGATTGATCGCGGCCACGACATCCGGATCGCGCGCCCAGATCGTCGGCTGCGATCCGGCGCGCCGAGCCGCCAGCGCCAGCGCGGTGCCCCAGGCGCCGCCGCCGATAACAGCGAGCCGCTTCAAGGCTCCTCGGCGCCGATGGTCGTGTCGAGCGGCCAGCGCGGCCGCGCCGCCGCGTCGAACCCGTTGACGAGGCCGAGGCCGAACCGCTCGACGCCGGCCCAGGCGATCATCGCGGCGTTGTCGGTGCACAGCGCCGGCGCGGGCGCGGCGAAGCGCAGCCCGAAATCCGCCGCCAGCGACACGAGGCGACGCCGCAGATGAGCGTTGGCGGCGACGCCGCCGGCGGCGGCCAACACCTCTCCCTCCGGGTGATGCTCGCGAAACCAGCGGATGGCATTGGCCGTGCGGTCAACCAGTGTGTCGGCGATCGCCAATTCGACGGCGGCGGCCAAATCCGCAACCGTCTCCGAGTCCGGCGTCTCGCCGCCGGCAATCTGCCGCACCGCCGTCTTGAGACCGGAGAACGAGAAGTCGCAGCCGCCGCGGCCGCGCAATGGGCGCGGCAAGGCAAAACGCCCCGGGTTACCCCCGCGCGCCGCGCGCTCTATCGCGGGACCGCCGGGGTAGCCGAGGCCGAGCAGCTTCGCCGTCTTATCGAAAGCCTCGCCGGCGGCGTCGTCGCGCGTCGTGCCGAGCTGGCGGTAATCGCCAACCCCGGCGCAGGCGATCAGCTGGGTATGACCACCCGACACCAGCAGCAGCAGATACGGAAAGTCCACCCACCCGGCCGCGGTCGCCGCGAGCCGGGGGGTCAAGGCGTGCGCCTCGAGATGGTTGACCGCGACGAAGGGCTTGTCCAGCGCCCACGCCAGTCCCTTCGCCATCGAGGTGCCGACGATCAGGCCGCCGATGAGGCCCGGCCCGGCCGCGGCGGCGACGGCATCGACATCGTCAAGGGCTATATCCGCGTCGGCGACTGCGCCGGCGATTAGTGCGTCGAGCCGGTCGAGATGCGCGCGCGCCGCGATCTCGGGCACGACCCCGCCATAGGGGGCGTGCTCCGCCAGCTGCGACCATACGCGATTGGCCAGAATTTCAGGCCGATCGCCGCGCCGCGCGACGACCGCCGCGGCGGTTTCATCGCAGCTGGTCTCGATGCCGAGCACGATCATCAGCGGGATGTGGCGGTAACAGGTGCCGGCGGCAAGCGGTGGTGGCTAGATCAGGTTGCGGCCTTCTAGAGTTGGCATTCCCACGAAAGCCGAAACCCAGAGCCACCGCTCTGTCGCCCGCCCTTGGACCCTCGCTTTCGCGGGGGTGACGGGAAAGTGCAACTCAAGCGGAAACCGCTCTTTGCCTAGCCCTTTTCTGCCGCCTCGTATGTCTTCAGCACCTTGTCGGTGGCGGCTTCGATTTCGAGGAGCTTGACGGCGTAGCCCCAGAGATAGGCGGTGTGGCGCAGCACGGTGCGGCAGGTCTTCTCTTCGAGCAGAACGCCGTCGTGCACGTAGTGGGCGAGCACGAGGCAGCGGTCGCCGGTCAGATCGACGTCCACCACCTGCACGTCCGGCTCCCGCCGCGACAGGTCGTATTGCCGCGACAGGGCGCTGCGGATCTTGCGATAGCCGATGTCGTCGTGGATCGCTTCCACGCGCAACGCGGGCTTGCTGCTGTCGTCGGAGATGTAGAACAGCCGGAACCGGCGGATCACCTCCGGGCTCAGGTACTGCAGCACGAAGCTCTCGTCGCGGTAGTTCGCCCAGGCATGGCGCAGCACGCCGAACGGGTCGCCGTTGCCGGCGATGTCCGGAAACCAAGCCCGGTCCTCCTCGGTCGGCTCCACGCAGATGCGGCGAATGTCGCTCATCATCGCAAAGCCGAGGGCGTACGGGTTGAAGCCACTGAAGCGCGGGTCGTCGAAACCCGGCTGGAACACGACGCTCGAATGCGAGTGCAGAAACTCCAGCATCGAGCCTTCGGTAATCAGGCCGCGGTCGTGCAGCCGGTTCATGATCTCGTAATGCACGAAGGTGGCGCAGCCCTCGTTCATCAGCTGCAATTGCTTTTGCGGGTAGAAATATTGCGACACGTTGCGGACGATGCGCAGCAACTCGCTCTGCCAATCCTCCAGCCGCGGCGCCCGCTTTTCGATGAAATAGAGCAGGTTCTCCTCGGGCAGGCCGAGCTGGCGGCGCAATTCCTGCTTTTGCGCGGCGTCGCTGCCGGCGTCGGCCGTCTCCCGGTCGAGCACAGGGACGGTCCGCCACAGATCGTTGTAGGTCGCCTGGGCGTGCTCGCGGCGCTCCTCGGCACGCCGGCGCTCCTCGGCGAGGTTCGGCCGCGAGCGGTGGGCGTAGCGGTTGACGCCGTGTTCCTTCACGGTATGCGCCGCGTCGAGCGTACGCTCGACCGCTTCGAGCCCGTACTTCTCCTCGCATTTCGCGACGTAGTCGCGTGCGAAGCTGAGGTAGTCGAGGATGCCGTCGGCGTCGGTCCATTGCCGGAACAAGTAGTTGTTCTTGAAGAAGTGGTTGTGGCCGAACGCCGCGTGCGCCATGACCAGGGTCTGCATGGTCATGGAGTTCTCCTCCATGATGTAGCAGATCACGGGATTGGAATTGATGACGATCTCGTAGGCGAGGCCTTGCAGGCCCTTGCGGTAGAGCGTCTCGTGATAGGCGAAGCGCTTGCCGAAGCTCCAGTGCCGATACATCAGCGGCAGGCCCACCGATGCGTAGGCGTCGAGCATCTGCTCCGAGGTGATGACCTCGATCTGCACCGGATAGGTGTCGAGGCCGAGCTCATCGACTGCGATGCGCTCGATCGCGTCGTACACCTTGCGCAGCCCGCCGAAATCCCAGTTCGGCCCCGTAAACAGGGGCGTATCCGCCTTGAGCTGTGCCATTGGATTGGTGTTACGCACGGACGCCGCCCTTTGCAAACAGTTCGTGGAACACCGAGAAGATCTGCGCCGGATCGCCGACCCGCCGCATCGCGAAATGCGGATGCGCCGGCGCGACCTCGCTGTAGGCGCGCCACAAATCGCTGTCGCGCGACAGCCCCGTCAGGCTCCCGCCCATGCCGTCGCCGACCTCGACATAGGCGAAATACTGGCACAGCGGCAGCACGTCGCCGCCGAGCAGCTGCACGCAGCGGCCGCTGTCGGCCCCGTAATTGTCGCCGTCCGAAGCCTGCGCGCCATAAATGTTCCAACGGTCGGTCGGATAGCGGGCGCGCGCGATCTCGAGCATCTTTTCGAGCGCGGTCGATACCACGGTGCCGCCGGTCTCGCGGCTGTAGAAAAAGGTCTCCTCGTCGACCTCCTCGGCGGTGCTGGTGTGGCGGATGAAGACGACGTCGACGTGGCGGTAGCGCCGGGTCAAAAAAACGTGAAGCAGCATGAAGAACCGCTTCGCGAGGTCCTTCATCGCCTCGGTCATCGAGCCGGAGACGTCCATCAGGCAGAACATGACCGCCTCGGTATTCGGGCGCGGCATGCGCTCGAAGCGGCGGTAGCGCACGTCGATCGGGTCGATATACGGGATGATCTTGGTGCGGCGCTCGATGCGTTCGAGCTCCCGCGTCAGCCGCTCCGCTTCCTCGTCGTTGCCGCGCGCGCGCGCCTCGGCGATGGCGTCGCGCAAGGCCTCGATCTCGGCAAGCTTGGGGCGGTGCAGCGAGATGCGCCGCGCCATGCTCTGCCGCATCGTGCGCGGAATGCTGAGGTTGGCCGGCGTGCCGGTCACGGTGAAGCCGGCGCGCTGGAGATCGACGGCGACCGTCTCCTTCAGGCTCTTCTTGACGAGATCGGGGAGTTCGAGGTCCTCGAAGAACATGTCGAGGAACTCTTCCTTCGACAAGGTGAACTCGAACGCGTCCTCGCCGCTGCCGTCAGGGCTGCCCTCGCGCCCGCCACCGCCTTCGCCGCCTTGCGGCCGTGGGATTTCGTCGCCGCGCACATACTCCTTGTTGCCGGGGACGACGTGTTCGCTGCGGCCGGTGCGGCGGTTGTGGTGAAAGATCGGTTCGGAGATCCCGCGCGTCGGGATCGCGACCTTCTCGCCATGGTCGATGTCGGCGACCTTGCGCTTGCGCAAGGCGTCCTGCACCGCGGCTTTGACCTCCGCCCGGGCGCGCGACAGAAACCGCTGCCGGTTGCTGAGGCTCTTGCCCTTCGGGTTGGGCCGGCGGTCGACGATATTCATCGCATTCCTTCCAGGCCGGAACGCTGGACGGCTACCCGGCCTTGTTCACCCGCATGTACCACTCGACGAGCCGGCGCACCTGACGCTCAGTGTAGCCGCGGGAGACCATCCGCTCGAGGAAGTCGGCATGCTTCTTTTCGGTCTCCGAATCCTTCTTCGAGCCGAAGCTGATGACCGGCAGCAGGTCCTCGACCTGCGAGAACATGCGCCGCTCGATGACCTCGCGCAATTTCTCGTACGAGGTCCAGGACGGGTTCTTGCCCCCGGCCGCGGCCCGCGCCCGCAACGCGAACTTGACGACCTCGTTGCGGAAATCCTTTGGGTTGGCGATGCCGGCCGGCTTCTCGATCTTCGACAGCTCCTGGTTCAGGAGCTCGCGGTTCATCAGCTGGCCCGTATCCGGATCCTTGTAGTCCTGGTCCTCGATCCACGCGTCGGCATAGGCGACATAGCGGTCGAACAGGTTCTGGCCGTAATCCGAGTAGGATTCGAGGTACGCCTTCTGTATCTCGTGCCCGATGAACTCGGCGTAGCGCGGCGCCAGCTCGGCCTTGATGAAGTTGAGGTACTTCTTCTCCATCTCGTCCGGGAACTGCTC
>Ga0070739_10004974_pt1 | contig 15426 bp, 14 predicted proteins | sample Coa_R1_7_FD_66445 | JGI IMG/M metagenome (GOLD analysis project Ga0070739, IMG submission 66445) | Surface soil microbial communities from Centralia Pennsylvania, which are recovering from an underground coalmine fire - Coalmine... | ecosystem: Environmental > Terrestrial > Soil > Unclassified ... | reverse complement strand
CGCAGACTTACGCCGCCGATCACCGCGGCAGCGATGCTTTGCAACATCAGGCTACCACCGAGATTCGGTTCGCCCGATCCGGTACGCGCGGTCAGCATAAGCGCTCCAAGCGCCGCCAACAGTGAACAAATAACATAAGCCGACGTAAGATAGATTCGCGTCGGTAGTCCCGCGACCATTGCAGCACGGGGATTACTGCCGATCAGATAAACGGCGCGACCAAATACGGTACGCGTCAGCACAAACCAGGCAGCCAGCAGCACTGCCGCAGCAATTAAGAGCGTCACACGCACCCCAACAACGGTGCCGTCGTAAAGCAAGGTCGAAAAGCCGTCGGGCACGCCGAATACCGGCTTACCGCCGGAGATCGTGGTGGCAACGCCAAGGCAGATATTCAAGCTGGCGAGCGTCGCAATAAACGGGTTGACGCCGATCACCGCTACCAGCAAGCCGTTAAACAAACCGACTGCAAGGCCAACGCCTAGCCCGGCGGCAATGCCGAGTGCAATTACCCAACCTGCAGGATCATCGCCAAAACCGGTGAGTACCAACGCGCTGGCCACACTAACCGCGGAAACCGTCGTTCCCAGAGAAAGATCAAAGCCGCGTGTCAGGATCACCAGGGTTTGCGCTATGGTAAAAACGATAAGATAGCTTGCCTGCTGGAGCACATTGAGCACGTTGCTGCGCGAGACAATGCGCGGCTCTATAAGCGCAAAGGCAGCGCCCATAACCACGATGAGAATGAGCAAAATCGCCTGATTGCCGAACCGTTCCAACCCCCGGTGTTGTGCCGCTGCAGCAGCAACAAGAGTACCGCCCCTAGACATGTGCGGTCTGCCGGCGCCGGCCGAGCACCTCCAAGCTGACCGCACCGGCCAGGATGCAGCCAAGCACGATCAATTGCAGCCGCGTATCCACGCGCATCAAATCCATCGCATTGGTAAGCGTAAGCAAAAAAATAGCGCCAAGCGCCACGAGCTCAACTCGGCCGACGCCGCCGCTCAGGCTAACCCCCCCCAACACCGCGGCTGCCAGACTTTCCAGCATAAGGGATTCACCCGTGGTCGCCTGGCCGGAACCGATTTCGGCAGTCAGCAGAAGCCCGGTGATTGATCCGAGCAGCGAACTCAACACATAAGCCACAACTAACATTGCTCGCGTATTAATGCCGGAAACTACAGCCGCCTGCAGATTGCCGCCGCTGGCATAAATATAGCGTCCGATTCGAGTCAGATTAAGAACGCACCACAGCACGACGACGACGGCAGCAGCCGCATAAAGCGCAATCGGCAACCCGAAGATAATAGCCCGACCCACAATGGCGACATAGACCTCCGGCATTCCGTAGACCGGAATCCCGTTCGTCAGCAGCAACCCAAGACCATTGGCGATCGACATCGTGCCAAGGGTAGCCATGAACGGTGGCACCCTGAGCACCGTCACACAAAACGCGTTGACAAGACCCACAGCCAACCCGCAGCCGAGGCCCGCCAACACCCCAAGTGCGATAATCGCGCCGGTGCCGTGCACGCCGTAACCAGGCAATCCCGCCATGACGCTCGCCGAAACAACGCTGGTCAAGGCGATCACCGCGCCGATGGATAGATCAAATCCGCCGACGATCAGTACCAGCATCTGTCCGGAAGCCGCAATGATCAAGAATGACGCATTTCGCAACACATTGATGATATTTTGCGTCGCCAGAAAATAAGGCTGAGTTGCCGCCAGTACCAAAACCAGCACCAGAAACAAAGCAGGAAGCACGCCTGCTTCGCCGAACAACAACGCTTGGCGCCAACGCATATGCGGCAAGCGGCTAGCGGGCATGCTCCGCTCCGGCAAAAAAATGAGCAAGGATACGGCTCTCGCTGATCTCGTCGCCCTGTAATTCCGCAACGATTCGCGCCCGGTGCATGACATAGAGTCGCCGTGATAAATTCATCACTTCAGGCAATTCCGAAGAAACAAGCACAATTGCGGCCCCTTGCTCCGCAAGCTCTTTGATCAACTCATAAACTTCGTATTTTGCACCGACATCGATACCAACAGTCGGTTCGTCGAACAGCAACACGTCGAGATCACGCGTCATTGCCCGACCTAGAACAACCTTCTGACGGTTGCCTCCAGAGAGATTGATGACGTTTTGCTCGATACGCGGCGGGCGCAAGCGAAGCTTCTCGGCAATAAGCTGTACCCGCCGCCGCTCTTCTGTGCGACGAAGAATAAATCCACGGGCAAAGGCCGGTTGATTGAGCGCCGCCATGGAAATATTTTCTCGAACCGGCCGTGACAGTGCCAACCCTTCCGAAACCCGATCAGACGGGAAATAGCAGATGCCGGTCGCAAGCGCGGTTCGCGGCGTTAGACCGTGCAATGAGCGGCCGCGATGACGAATCGTGCCGCTGGCGATCTTTTCTAGTCCGAAAACCGCTCGGATCAGCTCGGATTTGCCGCAGCCGACCAATCCAGCGATACCCACTATCTCCCCCGCGCGCACGGTCATCGACGCTTCCTGCACCGACCCATTTGCGAGGGTAAGCCGTTCCACCTCGAACACGATATCGCCCGGCGCATGGCGGATTGTCGGAAACAACGCCTCCACCGCTCGGCCAGTCATGAGTTCGATCAATTCGCGATTACTCACGTCTTTGGCTCGTACCGTGGTAATTTTGCGTCCGTCTCGCAATACGGTGATCCGATCCGCGAGCCGGCGAATCTCCGCCAACCGATGCGACACGTAAATAATACCGACCCCCTGTGCCTTCAGTCGTGCCACCAGCTCGAACAATCGTGCGGCCTCGGCTTCGGTCAGCGATGCTGTCGGTTCGTCTAAAATCAGCAGCCGAACATTGGTCAGCAGCGCCTTGGTGATTTCAACCATCTGCTGATGCGCGCGCGACAATTCGCGGACCTTACGCTCAGGACTAAGGTCAAAACCAAGCTCGGCAATGATCGCACGCGCTCGTTGCCGCATCGTCTTGCGGTCCAACAGGCCGAACTTGCTGATTTCATGACCAAGAAACAGGTTGTCCTCGACTGTGAGGTCGGGAACCAGGCTGAACTCTTGAAACACCGGGCTGATGCCGATCACACGCGCGCGGTGCGGCGTTAGGTCCGTGATGCGTTCTTCCCGGTAACGCACTTCGCCGGTATCGGGGGGAAAGGTACCCGCAATGATGTTGATTAGTGTCGATTTTCCGGCACCGTTTTCGCCGAACAGAACATGGATCTCACCATACCGTAGATCAAAATCCACCCCGTCCAACGCCAATACGCCTGGAAAGCGCTTGGAAATTCCGCGCATTTCCAAAAGCGTACCCTCGGAAGAAAAAGAGGAGACCGGTTGCGGCGCCCGTGTATCGAGTGCAACCGGCATTTCGGGCGCCGCCCCTGTCATTACTGCGCCTTGACGGAGTACTCAGCCTTGAAGCTGGCCGGCGCCAACACCAGGCTCATATTGATTTTGTCGAGATTATCCTTGTCGATAATATCCGGAATCGGCATCGAAAATTTGATGTAGGGCTTGTGCTCCAAGATACGCACTGCCGTATCGATGGCAACCCGCCCTTCCAACACCGGATATTGGGTGGCAAAAGCCAGGATCTCACCTTTATTTAACGCATCCAACATCGCCTGGTTTTCATAGGAGGAGATGATCAGCATGTTGTTACGGCCGGCTTGACGAACCGCGCCGATCGCAGCCTCCGCTGCCGGAGCGCAGCCCCAAATTACGTTCATCTCGGGGTAAGCCTGCAGCGCGTTTTGAATCAAGCCGAGTTGCACGGCAACGCCGGAATCCCCGAACTTTTCTCCCAACAGCTTGACATTACTTGCCGACTCGATGGCTTTCTTGAAACCATTGTTGAACTGCTCAGCCCAGCCGGAACCTGCCGGACCCGGAAAATTCACCACGCGCGCCGGCTTGCCTTTCATGTAATCGACCAAAAACTTGCCCGTCTGCTCGCCCATAAGGGTGAAATCGACATACATCCGCGCTATGGCCGGTGCTTTCGGCAATGGATTGACAGTGCTGATAACCGGCTTACCCGCTTTTGCGGCTTCGCGCATCTTGCGCGTCAACCCCGCCTCGGAAATCGGACCGACAACAATCGCATCAAAGTTTCCGGCCATGCAATCATCGAACTGAGCGAGCTGTTTGGGCAGGTTCTCGTAGCCGCCGGCTTCGTAAAGCGTCATATTGACGCCTTCACGTTTCGCCTCCTCAACGATGCCGTAGTCCACCGCCACCCAGAAAGTGTCCTTCATGTGCGGAAACAACACGCAAATGTTCCAAGGTTTCGACGCTTTCGGCAACGGCGTATAGTCCGTCTTCACCGCTTTGCCGGAATCCATGTCGTACACTTTCACCGGCCACCATTGGTCGGCAGCATATGCCGACGAAGCCACAGACAAGACCGCGCCAGCAAAAGCGGCGCCGACCCAAAGTTTTATCATGGTGTGTTTCCTTCTCCCATCATTTCCCACCGTTTCGGAACCCGAATTACAATTCTCGCAGGTTTTCAAATAAACTCAGCCAACGCCTCTCGCACCGCCCGCGCGATGGCGACTGCGCCGGGGGTATCGCTATGCACGCAAATCGACTCAGCCACCACTGCAACATCTTTGCCCGAGACGGAACGCGTACGGCCCTCGGTTACCGCGCGTCGTACTTTTACAGCGGCATCCTCCGGCGATACCGGATGGTGCTCTCTCGTAATGATGTTCCGTCCCTCGTCGTTGTAATCGAGGTCGGCGTAGAATTCACAAACAAACGGGATCCCGCGCCGGGTAAAGACCTCCGACATGGCGCAGTTGGCAAAGGCAAAAACCGGGACACCAAAAACCGCAGCAGCATCGGCAATTGCTTCCGCGACCTCCGTCTCGCGCTGGGCCATACCGTAGAGTGCGCCGTGGGGTTTAATATGCGATAATTGCATTCCCTCGGCCTTCAGAAAGCCCGCCAAAGCGCCGGTCTGGTAAATAATGAGGGCAGTGATCTCTTCCCGCGACAAGCGCATCTCACGCCGACCAAAGCCTTGCAAGTCCGGCAATCCGGGGTGTGCACCCACATGAACGCCGTGACGCTTGGCCGCGCGCACCGTTCGCCACATGACGCTGGGATCGGAGGCATGGAAACCGCAAGCAATGTTGGCGTGAGTAATGAACGGCATGCACGCTTCATCATCGCCCAGCCGGTAAATGCCGAACGCCTCACCCATATCACAATTGATCGATACTTTCGACACCGGACGCATTACTCTCCCAGTTTTCTTTATAATACCCTTTGCATAATCTGACCGCCAGCACAAGTGGGTGAAAGTTGGTTTTTGGGCGTTCGACCTTTTGGAAAATTCCAGACCCTTCGCAGCCGCCAACTGCTAATCTATCCCCTCATGCGCCGGTACCTTTCTCCGTCCTGGTAATTTCCTATGTGCGCTGTCGTCCTCTTCCGAGCGTTTTTTGCTCCTCCCTGCAAGAAACGCTCAGATCCCCCCGGGGCGAACCGGAGGAAGGGGCGCACCCCCACTGCTCGGCGGCACGCCATAGAGCACGGGCCGGCGCGCCGCAAAATCGTGAAAACCGGCACGCGACAAGGCTTACCAATCCAAAGCGTTGATGTGTGCGGCTAATCGGTCGCCATGTGTCTCCTCTATAGCATGACCGTGTAAGGTCGAATCCGGGGGGGCTCTTGGTTGGAAATCTGATTCGCGATGCGGGCTCGGGAGGAGGCCGCCTCCAACGCCACCTCCGTATTCGCAGGATTTGTATGAACGTGCGCCGGCGCTTATGGCGCGGGCCCGGAGCCGACGAGAAATAGCTCGGCTTCTCCATCTCGCCGCGGCAAGCGTGATTAACGGGGCGAAGCGCTCGGCGGTGCGTGCTTGGTTGCGGTCCTGCCGCGTGGCCATTGTAAAAACCATGGCGTTCCTGGCCTGACTGCGTCGCCACCGGATCGTCGCGCTCTGCGTCTTCGAGGGGCCGATCCACAGCAAACTTTTTCTTGCTTAGAGGAAAGCAGTTCTGGCTCTCATGCTGTGGCGCGGCGCGGCGGCGGCGTCGTGCTCGACAACCTTGTCAGCCACAAGGGCCCCGGGGCGCAAGGCGCCATTTGCAACGCCCAAGCCTAATTTTCTCTCTTCCTGCCGTCTTATTCTTCCTGCCGCCTTAAAGCCCGGACCTCAACCCCATCGAGCAGGCCTACCCTGTTGAAAACCCGCTTCCGAAAGGCTGATAAACGATCCTTCTCCGCGTCTCCTCTCCTCGCGTCTCCTACGAACGGGACAACCAAGTCCTACCGGTCGCACAATCCCGAGGATCCCGATGAGGTCACCCCTTGTTCTCCCCACCCGCCGCCGCCCGCCGTCATCATTTCAATCCGATCGGATCGGCGTAACCGGTGCGGTCCGCTCTTTGCCGGAAGCACAACGCTCTCGGCCCCTGCGCGGTGAAGAACAAACCGCGCAAGTGCGCCGCTTTTTCCTCCGGCAACCCCTATGGGCGCCGTTTCGGTACGTTCCCCCAGAATGGAGGCTTCGATGCCATCGTCCAAGGTCTCAAAAACCTTCCGCACACCAGCGCCACCGCGATATCGGCCCGCTCCGCCGCTGCCGGGGACCAATTCGTAGCATAAGAAACGTATAGGTACCGCCACCTCCATCGCTTCGATCGGAAGGTTCATAGTATTGCCCATATGGACCCGCATTCCGCCTTGCCCATCTCCGGCAGAACTCGCGCCCATGCCTCCGCCGACTGTCTCATAATGAACAAAGGCACGGCGATAACGCTGGTCCCAACCGCCGAGCGTATAGACACAAGCGGAGCCATAACTACCGGCAGGCACGCGATCAGGATAGGCCTTGGCAAGAGCGGCTAGCAAAATATCGACCAGGCGATTGGATGTTTCCGTATTTGCCGCCACAACGGGTGCCGGATATACAGCGTGAACGATACTACCTGGCGGCGCTATTATTTCTACAATAGTATAAGCGCCTTCATTCGGCGGCACATCCCCCCCGACCAAACTCAGCAGGACATAATAGACGGCCGATGCCGTCACCGCGAGCGGGGCATTGATCGGCCCGGGACACAGGGGTCGCTGCCGGTAAAATCGACCCGGAATGCAGCGCTTTTCTTCGAGATACGGACTTTGATCAACGGGCGTTTGTTCGGGTCGATTCCGTCGCCGTCGAGGCGCTCCTCATAGGCCACTTCCGCGTCCGGCAGAGAGCGAAGACGTAACGACACCAAACGCTTTGAGTAGGTCTGCGTGGCTTGCATCACCTCCGTCAAGGTATCGATGCCGTATCGCCGGGCAAGATCGCGGACTCGTGCCTCGGCCCTGCGCGCGCCGGCGAGCTGGGCTCGAAAATCCCCCTCTCTGTCAGCGGGTATTCGCATGTTCGCAAGCATCATGCCAAGCATATCGGAGCGAACATGCCATTGCTCCAGAATCTTGATGGGAGGAACACGGACGCCCTCCTTCAAGATATGATCGGAGACGCTCGAGCTGCCCGGAGCGATGCCGCCGACGTCAGGCCAGTGAACCCGACTGAGAGAAAAGCCAAGCAGCCAAGCCTTCGATTGCCCTCGAAAATCGGCACGATCAGCGTCATGTCAGGCAGATGGGTGCCGCCGGCGTAAGGGTCATTCAACATGACGCCGTCGCCTGCTTGCCATGTCTCGGCCGGAAACGCCGCCAAGGCAGCGCGAACGGTAAAAGGCACAGCGCCCAAATGGACTGGGATATCCTCTCCCTGGGCAACCACGTTGCCCGCAGCATCGAGAAGCGCGCAAGAGAGATCGGCGGAAAGGCTCAGAAGGGGCGAGAATGATGCGCGCATAATGATGCTTTTCATCTCTGCGCATGCCGCAGAGAGAGCGCTTCGGACCACTTCAAACGTTACCGGATCCCTCTCGATGATTCCGCTCATCAGCAGGTGTTCCTGCCAACCATAACGATCACCTCCCCAGCTTTTCCCGTAACAGCGCTCTGTCCTGCGTGTATCCAGACCGTGGATCCTGCATGTTCGATCAAAGCTGGTCCTGTGATCGATCCCGATCCCGCTCCTTCAACGCTGTAGATCGGCAAGCTGTCCTCACGGCCGTCGCGCGTGATAAATCTCGTCCATCGGGAGGGGCTGAGATCACGTGTGCTCGGGCCGCACGTCATGAAAAGTCCTGTTGCGTGCGTGCCGATCTCGAGGAGAACTGTTAAGCGTAGGTTGACGATCTGAACAATCGCTTGCGGAAGATCAAAACCGTACTCTCTCGTATAGATTGCGCGAAACGCGGTCTCGATGCGTTCCGGTTGGGTATCTTCATCGTCGACAATCGGGATCGAGAGTTGATGGAGTTGGCCGAAAAACCGGGCTTCGATGCTCCTCTGAAAGCAAGGCGGATGGTCAGAGCGAGGCTCGCTTTGCAGCAGCCGCTCCGCCTGCGCATGCAAATCGGCGAAGCCGTCTTTGATGTCCTCGGAGCCGAGAGTGTTGACAAGTTCCAGAACACTGCGAACGAATTCATGCCGCACCGCGCCTAGGATGGCGCCGAGTGCGCTGAACATGCCGGGATAGGGTGGTACAATGACTTCCTGCACGCCTATTTCCTTGCCGACCGCAGTGGCGTGCAGCGGACCGGCGCCACCTGTGCTTACGATCACGAAGTTACGCGGATCGATCCCGCGTTGCGTGGTTGCCAGACGCATCATTCCCACCATGTTGGCGACGGCAATGTCGATAATGGCATAGGCGGCGCGCGCCAGTGGCCAACCCAAGGGTTTTGCGATATGCGTTTCAATGGCGGCCACGGCTTTCTCCCGATCAAACTCAATCCCGCTTCGTTGAAGGGCTGGCGCGGAGAGTGTACCGATCACTGCATGCGCATCCGTCACCGTGGGATGCGTGCCGCCCCGACAATAGCAGGCAGGGCCGGGGAGTGCACCGGCGCTTCGCGGCCCGACCTTAACGACCCCCACTTCATCAATCCATGCGATCGACCCGCCGCCGGCGCCAATTTCAAGCAACTCAAGAACAGGGCTGCGTATCGCATAACCGCCCATATTGCGCCCTTCACGCAGTTGATCGGCATAGAATTCGCTGGCCATGCGGGGTTTTCCGTCGCGGATGAGGCCGGTTTTGGCGGTGGTACCACCCATATCGAAGGCAATGACGTTATCGCGCTTCGTACTGCGCGCATACGCCGCTGCGGCCGTTAAGCCAGCGGCAGGATATCGTGATCTTTCCTTTTTCTTGACCGATTTTCTGGATTGCCAGCGCTGCCGCCGAATCCGTCGATTCGATCACCATATCCGCCTTATCGACATCGAACCATTTGCGAACCGTGACAGATGCAAGCTCCGCTTTGTTTTGATAGTCCGCCGACAGGATTTCTATACGACGACCTAGTACCGTGCCGCCGAAATCCTCTACCGCCATGCGAGCCGCCGCCACCGCGCCCGGCCCGCCATTGCTTGCATAAACACCGCTCATATCCACAATGACGCCGATCACAAACGGCGGATCGGCAGCACGCACGGATGAGGGCAGGAGGAATGCCTCAAGAAACAAACCCAATGCCGCTATTGGCCATTTTACTCTTGACCGGCAAGATTCCGTCTTGTGTGACGTCAGCCTACGCTTTCTCCCGTTCTGTGGTCTGTCTCATAGGTAACCACCTTAGCGTTTGCTGGATTATCCGAAATCTCCCGGATTGGCGACTCATACACTTTTGATTGCCTGATACGGCAGCAAGCTTTGCGGCTAGCTGTGAAGACTCGAAAATTTCAAAGGCATGAAAAAAACTCAGCGAACGCATAATGAAGCCTGCTAGACAATCATCTGCCGGGCTGCATGTTCGGTTTTTGCACGAGCCAATAAGTTCCGTTTCCACAATGGGTGAGCCGCGTAAAACCACGACGATAGCCGCTTGAGCAGCCGGATAGAACGTCGATGAACCGCAGCGCTCCTCCTGATACAAAACACCACGCTTCGGTTGCGTGCGCAGCAACCGCATCTTTGCAAAAACCTTGGAAATCAACGGGGGCGATTCGGAGGTGGTTTTCTCTGCGGCATCATTTTCCGTATAGATCTTGTGCCGTTTGCCGGCGTCGGCAAATCCGATCTTAATGAATTGACCTTTCGTTCAATACGATACTGGCAAATTCGCGTGCGGAAATGTGATCGATTGCCGCAATCGCCGACCAAACTCGCTCCGCTTCCGCAGCGCCGAGCAAGGCTGCTGCCTTGGCCTGCAACGCTTCCTGAAGTTTTGCAATCGGCATGCGGTCCGCAAGATCGTGCATGGCCTCCCTCTGCTCGCCTCCCGCAAACGTAAGCATCACACGCGTGGCGGTGTCACTGAGGGCAGGGTCGCCATCGACCGTGACACGTTCCGCCAAGTCCAATAATACTCTGTCCACGCAGAGTGTATCGGCAAACGATCGGTCCGAGGCAGTGTCGATGCCCCGCAGTGCCATTGCGGCCAACATGGCATAGCTGAATTTGACCTCAAGTCCCGTGCGCGGCCGCTTGATGTCGCAGACGTTAAGCCAGCGCGGGTTGGTGCGTACCTGGATTTGCGCTATTTCGGCGGGCGCAAAAGTGCGGCCGCCAAGCAACTCACGCAGCGCGTTCAGCATGGCATGGGTGCCATGGCAGCATGCGTGCAACTTGTATGAGTTGTCTTCGAAGACAAAGCGGTCCGGCGGCAGCTCTGCCCAACCGCGTGCCTCGCAAACGTCGTCCGAGTGGGTAAGGAGAAAACCCTGGCTGCCCGCGATACCGTCGTCACATGAGATGAAGCCGTAACTAGCCAGCAGCGCTGCCTCCACGCCATTGCTTGCAGCAATGCCGGCGTTATACGGCTTGCCCATGGTGCCGAATTGCGACTTCAGCCCCGATGCCCGGGTTGCCACCAAACTCAGTGCATTGCGGAGCTGATCACGCTGAAGCCCGAGCAGCCGTCCCGCGGCAATGGTCGCGCCGAAGGCGCCGGCTGTGGCGGTCTGGTGAAACCCGAGTTCATAGTGTCGCCGCCCAAGGACCATGCCGATGCGGCAGGCCGCCTCTGCACCGAGCAGGAACGCCTCGATTACGCAGATCGCCGGAAGGTCCTGACGCTCGGCCACCGCCAGCGCGGCCGGCAGTACGCCCACGGAAAGATGGCCGATATGGCCGAAATGCGTGTCATCGTAGTCGAGCGCGTGTGAGATCGTTCCATTCGCCAGCGCCGCCGCGCGCGCCGGCACACGCTTGCCTGCACTGCCCACGACCGTGGCCTCGCTTCGCCCAGCTTCGACAAGGACGAGTTTGCGGATCACGCCGCTGAGCGGTTGACTGGCACCAGCCCTTGCAACCACGCTCCAGTCAAACAGCGACAAGCGCGCACGGGCTCGCGCTTCGGCCGGGAGGGAAGCAGTATCGAGGGCTGCAAGGTCCAGCAAGCGCTCCATGGTCGTGGGCTCAGGCATGCATCATCTCCGTCTCTTTGCCATGTGATCTGGGGAGGGGATGTCTCTCTCCTTGGGCCGCTTGGCAAGGCGCTCAACGGTTTGGGCAATCCAGCGCGGCACACGCCGGTGCGCGAACGGGGCACTCGGCTCTTCGAGCGTGAGGAGAGGCCGCACGCTGCTCGGTACGAACGATAAGCGCACCGGATACGCAAGCCACCAGACCAGTAACACGCCCGCCAGCCAGAACACGATTTGCCATACCCAGAGCGAAGGCAGACCAAGCTGCACCCCTCCCTCGGTAAATATCGGGCGGCTGAAGAACTCATTTCCCAGGATTGCACCAGGACCGAGTGCAAAATAGGTCCAGATCACAACCAGCGCCCATTTGGCTGTCCGTGCGGCACCGTTGCCGAAGCGCACCGGATCGTCATGCACGAAGGCTTGGTGCAGCCGTATCCGTCGTTCCTCCTCCGCTCCACCCCGCGTGACGGCAGAGATCAAAAGACACGCCGTCACGTTGAAAAAGAGACCCCAGGCAGCAGAATGGACTGTTAGCGGCCAACGCCCCCAGGGCAGGGGAAGGAACAATGCCTCGAATGCCATCAGACCAGGTGGCTCGGTGAAAAAAACGAACAGGGTGCCGACGATCAGTCCGGTGATGATCGCAGGACGGGTGAACCAGCGAACCCAGCATAGTCCCAAAACTGCCGGGAGCAATTGCGCTGAAAGGCTCAGCGTGACGCTCGCTACCACCGTTGCCGCAAGGAGCGTAAACCCTGCCATCAGTACCGCGGCAGCAAACACAAGCGCAAGAACAATCCGCCCGGCGAGTCGCCGGTCTGCGGGCGAGAGGTCAGGCGTTATAAAGCGCAGCACAAGATCAAGCGTCAGGATGTGTGCCCCGGCCGCAGCGAAGAACACAAAGGCGATCTGCAACGCGCTGACGAACAGAAGCACGAGGCAAACGGCGGCAAGCACGTCGACTTTAGCGAAACGCGCAATCAGAGCGCCGAAACCCGGCGCCCCGGCCTGCAACCCGGCCGGATCAGTCGCTGCCACCCCGGCAGCGAGGATCGGCCCGACGATCAGCAGCAAGCCGCATGCCAGCCCTGCCGTCATCCACACATGTCCGACCGCGAACCCGGGCCGATTGCCTCCGGTATTTCCCAGAAAAGTCACTGCCGGGCTCACCACGATGCCCAGCAACGATAAGCTGAAAGACAGAATCGTAACCGTCGTCCAGAGCCCCCCGGCCACCTGCTCTTTGCCGATGCCTGCCGAGAACTGGATCACGCCGGGAATCTGGTCCGCAAGCGTTCCTTTTGGTGTCACCAGCGCCGACGCGTAGAACGGCAAACGATCAAAGGCAGCAGCCGAGAACGCTCCGCCAAAAGCGAGCAACACCAGCAACACCAATGACTGAGCCGCAACCACATAGATCATGCCTCGCCAACCGCCGATCACTGCTGCGAGAAACAGAAAAAAGCCGCATACCCAGACCGCGGCAGCACGCGGCACCATACCCCCAGTCGCTTGCTGGATTAGGTCGCCAATCCAGCCAAGGGATAAGCCGGCGAACGGTACCGCAAACAGCAAGAGTACGGCGAACAGGAATATGCGGAGCGCGATGCTGCGGTAATAGGTGCCAAGCAACTCTACCGGCGAGAGAATACGTGTCAGACGCGCGGCCAACCAGAGCCGCTTCTGGACAAGCGTCGCGCAGAGAGCGACCAGCACTAACCCCAATGCCACCTGCCCGAACTGTAATCCGTAGCGCGCGGTCAGGAGCACATGATCGATGAGCGGCAACGCCGCAAGCACGATACCCGGCAAGACAAAGATTGCCGCCCAGCCCGGTAACGATCCACCCGCATGCAGGAAGTCTTCCGGCCGCCCCGCGCGCCGGGCCGCCAGCGTGCAGATATAAAGCTCGTATGCGAACAAGAGACCAAGAACGACCAGTAGCAGCAGCGGCGTCATCCCTTGCCGCCCTCGCTCTCTTCATCCGCAGCGTGCAAGGCGGCAACGGCGCGGAAGCTGCGGATCACGTCAAATGCCTCAAAGGCTCCGCGCGTGCCGTAGCTGATGAGCATGGTGAAAACCACCACCGAAAACAGCAAGACAAACCCGCCACATAGCGGCGCGAACATTCCTGCCGGAAATGCCGGGTCGACAAGCGCCGTCAGACCAAAGGCAAGCAGCGCCATCACGTAGAGCACGAGCCCCAAAGCTCGCTCCCGCGGCGAAAATGTCGTGCGGTAGGCGAGGTTCACCAGCAGATGTCCGATAAAGGCCACGACTACCAGCAAAAAAGCTCCTAGGATGCAGACCGCGCTGCCACGGCCGATCCCGTAGTAGAGCAGGCTTCCGCCCACCGGCCCGACTGGCAGCCATACGGCTATGACCAAAGCGTGCCGGTCGAGCATCCGAAGATCTCGCGTCGGAGGATCGAGCGGGAAAGTCATCAACGGTTCCCCCTTTGCCTCAGGCAATCAGTCATCATCTTTGGTTACCTGCTCTTGCGCCGGAGGCGGGAAGTTGCGGAACGACATGCCGCCCGCGTTGCCCAGCCCTTCCACGGGCAGCCCGAGCTCCTTAAGCAATCCATCCAGGAAAGCGACATGCATGCGGTACTTCATCGCGGAGTTGACGATACGGTCGCTCATGTTGCTGCTGCCCCCACCCCCGCCTCCAGTCTCCGATGGGCTGTTGAGACCGGGCAGTCCTTCCACCTGCAGGATCTTAATGGACTCGATTTTCTCCATCGGCTTGACCGTTTCGCGAATGATGTTCGGCAGTGTGTGCACCAGGTGCTCGTAAATGGCGCTGCGTCGCGCGGATTCGGAACGCATGTTCTCCGCCTCGTTGAGCAGCTGATGGCCGGTGGCATCGATGGCGTAGCGCACTTCTGCCGCTCTTGCTTCGGCAATATCGGCTTCGGCCCGCTGCTGTGCGGCCTCCCGTTCCGCCTTAGCGGCTGTAACGACGCGCACCGCTTCCCGCTCAGCCCTCGTCGCCGCATCAATCAGCTCTACGAGCTTCATGCGATTCGCCGATTCTTCCGCGCGTATGGTCGCGATCTTCTCCTCCGCAGCAGCCAACTCCCTTTGGGCTTCCGCTGCCTCTGCTTTTGCGTGTGCTTCCTCGATCGACTTGTTAATAACCGCTATCAGACGCTCCTTGTCCGTAATCTCGATCTCGCGCTGTTGCTCGATCGCGAAGCGTTCGATGAACTTGCGAGCGGCAATCCGCATCTCGTCTACGCGGCGGTTCGCAGCAATAGTCGCATCCTCGATCAGGTTGAATGCTTCGGCCTCGGCCACCTTCACCTTCTGATTTTTGGCAATCTCCATCTGGATGAGTTCTTCATCTTTCTTCAGTCGTTCGACCTCGATAAGGTAACGTTTCAGAATCGCTGCCCGTTCCTGCTCGGCGGCAATCGATTCTTGAGTCACACGCACCTGCTTGTCTCGCTCCAGAGCCCGCAATTCGATCATACGGCCCGCTTCGATGCGGCTCTCCTCGATCTCGCGGTCTTTTTCGATCTTATTCTGGTTAACATCCGCGAGCGCCGCCGTCTCGGTTAGGGAGATCTGCTGGCGCGAGCGGATTTCGGACTCGCGGACACGCTGCTCATTGCTAATCCGTTCCGCCTCAATTTCCGAACGTGCCTGAATGCGACGGGCTTCAAGCTCCGCTTGAGAGTTGATGTCGACGATTTCTGTCTCTTTCTGCCGCTCAATGTCGAGTTTGCGGACTTCGTTGGCGCTATTGATGCGCTCCAGCTCGATCATACGGTCTTTGGCAATCCGCACACGTTCACCTTCCTGTTCGATGCGTATGCGGGCGTTGGTAATGCTGATCGCCGATTTCGATCGTTCTTCCTCTATCTCAGCCTGCTGCAACGCTTTGCGAATCTCGATGGCCCGTGTCTTATCGATACGCGCATATTCAAGATCCCGATCGATCTCTAG
>Ga0070739_10004970_pt1 | contig 15432 bp, 20 predicted proteins | sample Coa_R1_7_FD_66445 | JGI IMG/M metagenome (GOLD analysis project Ga0070739, IMG submission 66445) | Surface soil microbial communities from Centralia Pennsylvania, which are recovering from an underground coalmine fire - Coalmine... | ecosystem: Environmental > Terrestrial > Soil > Unclassified ... | reverse complement strand
GGCCGGAGGTATGGGGACCGCCCATACCGCTCCATCAGATCGAGGAGATGCAGGACAGGCTCGAGGGCTCTCCTGCTCGACTTCGATTTCTGACCGAACGCCGCCACTTGGCACCGGAGATCATCGACATCGCCCGGATTGGTTGGGATGGTAGCCGGTACACGATACCGATTCCCGACCCCGACCGGCCCGGAGTATATCCTGACTGTCGACGGTACGCGCCTGGGGCAACCTCCAAGGTACTACCGTGGTCCGATGTCGGGCGCTACAAGATGCCCTATGTGCTGCCGCAGTCTCTTGAGGATGACTACGTGGTCATCTGTGAGGGCGAAATGGACATGCTGGCAACGCTTTCCGCCGGCATACCGGCAGCCACCAACACCTGCGGCACCACCAGCTCGTATACCGTATGGGAAAAGTATTACCGGCTGATCTTCGACAAACGCATCATCATCTGCATGGACGCAGATGATGCCGGGCGCAGAGCGGTTCACGGCTACACGACTCCCGGCGGGATACACAAGCCCGGCCTGGTTGACTTATTCGTCCACGGTTATCAGGTGGCCGAATTGCCCGATTCGGAGGATGTTACAGACGCAATTGACCGTCGCGGCCAGCAGTGGTTTCAGGCTTTTGTTCAGGACGCCCTGGACAACACCATACCGCTGCTGGCTGCGACGGCATGAGTGAGGGCGACTACGAAGGGGCTACTGACTACGAATGGGCGGCGAAGCAGGTGTCCAATGCGGGCAAGATGCTTCGGCAGGGGGAGCAAGACCCGAGGGCTGTCATGAGAGATCTAGCCGCCGTCATCAACAGCCATTGGCCTCACCGCTCGGAGATAGAGTTTGACCTGCCACAGGTCGAAGTGTTTGAACATCCGCGCCTCGATGACGTTGCCCTGCATGGACTGGCGGGCGACATCGTGCGCACGATCGAGCCCCACACCGAAGCCGACAAAGCCGCGCTGCTCGGCCAATTCCTGGTGATGTTCGGAAATGCCGTCGGCAGGGAGCCCTACGCCATGGTCAACGGAACGCGCCACGGCACCAACCTCTACCTCAACGTCGTGGGCGCCACTGCCGGCGGACGCAAAGGCAGCAGCTATGGCGAGATCCGGTACCTATTCCAAAACACCTACCCCGAGTGGTTGCGGTCATGTATCGCTACCGGCCTGACGACCGGCGAAGGCATCATCAAGGCCGTCGAGGATAAGCGCGATCCGGAGACGGACGAGGTGAATGAGTCGTCCGAGAAGCGGCTCATGGTGGTCGAGGAGGAGTTTGGCAGAGTCTTTTCGGCCAAGAATCGGGACGGCTCAGTCTTGAGCCAAGTGCTACGGCCAGCGTGGGATGGCAAGGAGCTTGGCGTCATGACACGCTCCCGGCCGCTCCGTGCAGACAAGTCGCACGTCAGCATCATCGGCCACATCACGCTCGAAGAACTCAAGGATACCCTCAGCGACCAGGATGCCCGTAACGGCTTCGCCAATCGCTTCCTATGGCTTCTGTCCGAAAAGAGCAAGGACATCCCCGAGCCGACCGGAGTGCCCAACCTACTCAAGTTCACGCAGCCGCTCCGTCGAGTGATCGACCGCGCCCGTGAGCGACCGCGACTGTATCAGCGGTCAGAGGGAGCCCGCAGGCGTTGGTACGACTACTACATGGAGCTGTCGCAGCGGGAAGCACGAGGGCTCTACAGTGAGATCGTCGCCCGCATGATAGCCCAAACATTGCGCGTGAGCGTCATCTACGCTGTCCTCGACCAGGCTGACGAGGTTCGCCTTGAGCATCTGGAGGCGGCTATCGGCTTCGTCGGCTACTGCGACCAGAGCGCACTGTGCGCCTTTGGCGGGGCCGTGGACAGCATCAGCGAAAAGATCCTCAAGGTCGCAGACGACGCCGCGCCGAATCCGGCTCCCATCGGAGCCATCTACTCAGCGTTTACCGGGAACATCAGCCGCCGCACCATCAAAGACAGGCTCGAACGCCTGGAGGAGCAAGAACTTGTGGAGTTAGGCAAAGCGGACGGACGACGCGGCAAGCCGATCACGACGGTACTGCACTTGAATCCGCCCAGCCTCAAGGCGATGAGGGCGGCGGCATGACATTCACCCCGACCGTTGAGCAGGTCAGGGCCAGCGAGCTATTCGACCTCCGCGAGCCGATGAAGATCATCGCCGGAGCTGGAACCGGCAAGACCGCAACATTGAAGTACATTGCCGACGAGCATCCCGATCTCCGCGGCCAGTACGTCGCGTTCAACCGGGCATTGGTCGATGAGGCAAAAGCCAAGTTCCCGGACTCCGTGTCCTGCCGCACATCTCACTCCCTCGCCTATGGAGCCATAGGCTGGAAGTACAAAGACAGGCTCGGGGCAGAGCGTAAGCGGGCTCGCGACCTTGTGCGGGCACTGGATGCTCGCTCGTTCATTGCTCGACATGGCAACTACTCAGCGCATCTGGACGACTGGCAGGTGGTGAATGTCGTCATGGGCACCGTGGCGCGATACTGCCAGTCTGCCGACCGCGATATTGGTGAGCAACACATACCCGTTGTCGCCCCGCTGGATCCCGACCATGACAAGGCTACCTGGGCGCAGTTCCAGGCGGTCATCCTGCCCATGGCATCACGCGTGTGGCGCGAACTCCAAGATCCGAATGGGGGCACCTACCGCTTCACGCACGACCACTATATGAAGATATGGGAACAGTCCGAGCCCTACATAGACGGGGATTACCTACTGATTGACGAGGCGCAGGACGTGAACCCCGTCCTTGAGTCGGTACTGTTCCAGCAGGCCGACAGGATGCAGATGGTGGCCGTTGGAGACCCGAACCAAACCTTGTACGAGTGGCGCAATTGCGTCAACTCCATGGAGCGTATGGACACGCCCCATGTCGGATACCTCACGCAGAGCTTCCGCTTCGGCCAGAGGATTGCCGACTACGCCAATCAGTTCCTCTCGATGCTGAGCAGCGACCTAAGACTGGTAGGGCTGCCGGGCCGAGAATCAGTGGTTGAGCCGCTGGCCAAGCCGGACGCGATCCTGACCCGTACCAATGCGACGGCCGTAGCAAGGCTGCTGTCGTTGCGCGAGGAAGGCAACTTCGCCCACCTCGTCGGTGGCGGCGAGGACGTGATTCGGTTCTGTTCAGCCGCTATGGACCTCAAGCAGGGGCGCAAGACAACGCACCCCGAGCTCATGGGGTTTGACTCCTGGTCCGATGTCATTGAGTACGTCAACGACGAGGAGGACGGCGCCGACCTGAAGCTCCTGGTTGACCTCACGCAGCGGTACGGGCCGCTGACCATAAAGCAGGCTATTCAGCAGATGCCCGTCGAGGAGGACGCCGACCTGGTGTTGTCCACGCTTCACAAATCCAAGGGTCGTCAGTGGCCCAAGGTTCAACTCGCGGGCGACTTCTCCTTGGATGACGACACGCCGGCGTCGGAACTGAGGATATTGTACGTCGCCTGTACCAGGGCCGAATACGTCCTCGACCCCGGCATGTTGCTCCACAATCCACAACTCATGGCTGTCGGAGAAGCGGCGTGAACATCGACACCATGATCCAAGAGTTGGAAGGTGTCAACGACCACATCGGCTGCTTGCATGGTGGCCTTACCCGATTCATACCGGCATCGTTCCGCAGTGCCAATGACCCGAGGTACTACTGCATGAGACATCACGAGTTCTTCGGCATACGGCGTCCGCTGCGTCACCGGATGATCCGCAAGGGGCGGGACACTCGCGCACGGCAGATGGGGATGATGGTGTGAGCGTCCTCGAAATATCGGGCGATGACCTCAACGAAATCTGCCACTACGCCTGGCGGGTGCACATGGCAGGTGCCATGCTGACCCTGCGCATGGAGGATGGGAAGCCCGTCTTGGGATTCCGGCCAAAGGTGAAGCTGGACACTGAAGTGGCCGACGCAATCCGCAAGCATAAGCCGGCCATCATCGAACTGATGATGTGGGCCAACCCGATCGAGCCGACCACGCTTGACGAGAGCGAGAGGCTGCGCAACATCGCTGACGCCGCATGTGTCCTGTGGTGCAACGAATCGGACGAACACCAGTATCGCCCCGAATACCTCCGTGCATTGGCGCGGTGGAATCGGGCAGATGCGGCGCGGGCAATACTCGTGGCGCAAGATCTCGAGGCGCAGATGGAGCGAGCATCTTGACCATCGAGATTATCTGCTCCAGCCACTTCTTTTAGACCCGCGCACGCCGGACTCTTGGCTTGGAAAGTAGGGAGAGATTAGCTATGGCTAAGGACAAGCCGAAACCCAGCGTAACCATCGCCCAGGAGCCCCTGAGCAACGCCCTTGCCGCAGTGTCAAGGGTTGCCGCCCATGTTGTACTTAGCCCTGTCGTAGGGGCCATGCTGCACATCAGGGCAGCCAAGAACGAAGTGTGGCTTAGTGCCCGAAACGATGACACGTTCATGCGACGCCGACTGGATGCCAAGACCACCGGGGAGTTTGAACTGTTACTGCCCTGCAAACTGCTGGCCGATTTCACCAGGGAGTTGAACGGCGACATCGAGATTGCCGCAGCCAGCACGTCTGCCGAGATAACCTGTTACCCGCAGAAGGCGACCGTGCTTGGCGTAGACCCGAAGCAGGCACCGGAGTTCCCTGACATTGGCACCGAGCCCATCGCCATTGAGGGCGATACCTTGGCGTGGTACATCAACCACGTCTACATCGCCGCCGACGCTAAGGCGGCGGAATCGGGTCGCCCCATCCTCTCAGGACTTCACCTACAGATTGGTGACGGCTCCCTGCTCTTGAGTGGAGCTGACAGTTATTGTCTCGCGCACCAAGCCGCACAACAGCCAGGGGAACTGAACGCGGTCCTGCCGGTCAAGACGCTACAACTCATAGCTGACGAAGTGCCCGGCGCAACCGTGGAGATACGGCTATCACCCAAGGGCGATATGGTGTCGTTCAGGTTCGGTGACAACGAGATTATCAGTCGAGTCATCGAGGGCACGTTCCCTGATGTCAAGCGGCTACTTCCCAAGGAGCACATGGTCAAGGTCAGCGTCGACAGCCAGGACTTCCTCAAGGCACTCAAGGCCGTTGCGCCGGTAACGGCCGGAGACGCGAATTACGTGACGATGCGTCTTGACCACGGCGAGCTGAGTTTGTCGGTAGATGACCGTGACTACGCCTCTGCTTCGGGCAAGGTGCAGTGCTACACCGACGACCCTGACACCGGATTCGCCATCTGCATCAACCCCAAGTTCCTCCGCAATGGGGCCAGTCGCCTTGAGGGTAAGGTCACGTTCGGCTTCACTGGCCCGCAAACCGTGATGTCCCTAGCCTACGAAGCCGATCCTGACCTGACATTCCTCATCATGCCCATCGCTAGGCCGCCTGCGGACATAACATGCTAACGGTAGCACCAGTAGGCAATCGTCTGGTAAACTCAGGAAGCAATAGGGGGTCGTGGGGATGATGCGACAACAGCGTCAGGTCAGAGATTGGGAGCGGGCAGTGGGATACGACACGCCTGACGCGCCAATACCGCTCGAGCAGTACAACGGAGATCTTCGTGTCCAACTCATCCTCGAAGAAGCGCGGGAGTGCGACGAGGCGTGGCGTGAGCGCGATCGGAACGGTTACATCGACGCCCTAGCGGACACGTTGTTCGTGGTGCTTGGAGCCGCAGTCGATATGGGCATTAACCTTGAGCCGTTCTTTGATGAAGTGGTCGCTTCCAACATGACCAAGGTTGGGGCAGGTCATCGTGAGGACGGCAAACTCTGCAAGGGCGATAACTTCCAGCCACCCGACATCGAGGCCGTATGGGACAGGCTGTATGGTGCCGACGCAGTAGTGGCGGCATGAACGTCGCCATAGACGTGTTTCTTGGCGTTCTGGCATTGGAGACAGTGCTCCTATCGCTGGCATTGTTCCTGATTATCTGCATTGCCACCACCATGCTTAGGAGCGGCGACGGTGATGCCTGGGAGGGGGACCTATCATGACCGACGTAATCAAGAAGGTGGGGCGCTTCTATTGCGACAAATGCTGGTTGCGGCTTGCTAGCCCGCGACCGGCTCGTCGGGCCAAAATCTACGACAGTCCGTGCCACATCTGTGGCAAGGTGCCGATCATGGGCACACGCTACTGTGCGGACGCAAGGAGGGCTACCCTAAGACCAGAATGACGGACGGCAGCTCCCTTATCGAATCGGACTAGTCCACCTCCCGACTTGGCTGCCATTTATCCAAGGAGAATCACCCGTGACAGAGACTGAAACTACCAGGACTGGCAAGATCGTCCGGCTCATATCCGATCGAGGCTTTGGCTTTATCAAGCCGGACGGCGGGGGAAGCGACATCTTCTTCCACGTCACCGGACTACCCGACGTTGGCACTTTCGAGCAGCTTGTCGAGGGTGACAAGTTGAACTACACCGAGGGCACGGATCAGCGCAGTGGCAAGCCGCGAGCTGAGAATCTGTCCCTGGTGGCGGCGTAACTATGGCCGACGGTTTCCAAAAGCTGATCTTGATGGGTAATCTTGGCAAGGATCCCGAGATGAAGTACCTACCGTCAGGTATACCCGTTACCGAGTTCTCGGTTGCCGTGGGGCGATCACGCAAGAATCCCGAGGGGGGCGATCGCATCCAGGAGACCGAGTGGTTTACCTGCAAGGCGTTCGACAAGACCGGCGAAGTCATCAACCAATACTTCGCCAAGGGATCGAAGATTCTGGTCGAGGGGCGGCTACAGACGCGCTCCTGGGCAGACAAAAACACCAGCGAGAAGAAGTATCGCACAGAAGTCGTCGTTGAGCGAGTCAACTTTGTGGACTCCAAGGCCAACGGGGAACCGAAGGAACCCAAGGGCGTCCCGGAGCATGACACTGGCATCGACCAGATGGACTTCTGACGATGAAAACGCTTGTCGTTGGGGATGTTCACTCGGACACCGCCAATCTGCTGCGCCTGCTGGAGACGGCAGGCGCAGCGACCACCACATATGACACCAGCGGCACTCCAAGCATCGAGCGGACGCCGGGCTGGAACCTCATCTGTGTCGGCGATCTGATACATGGCGGCTCCGACCGTGAAGCCGACCTCGAGTGCTTGGAGGTCGGGCTCGAAGTGTTCGACACCATCTGCATCGGCAACCATGAGTTGCCGCTGATGTTCCCGGACGCCGGATTCCCGCGCTGGTCAGGAATGGTCCGACCGTTGACGAAAACGCTACACCTACTGGAAACCGCCTTCGTCGAGGAAAAGTACGTTGCAGCGACGCATGTGGACGACTGGCTGATTACCCACGCCGGCCTCAGTTCGCGGTACGACTACTTCGTCTATGACTGTGGCAATACCGCGGAGATGGTGGCCGAGCTTCTGCGGCACGAGTTTTGGCTGCGGAGTTCTGGTCCAGCCAAGCCAGTAGCCGTGTTCGACGATGTTGGACGGGCAAGGGGTGGCCGGGCAGAGTGCGGCGGCATCTTCTGGTGCGACTGGAACGAACTAGAGTCCAACATTCCCCAGGTGGTCGGACATACGCCTCAAGGCGATGCGCCAGTGCTTGGGCGATGGTCGTCCGCCTGGAACGTCGATGCGGGAGCGAAGTTGTCGGGATCCCTGGCCGGTGTCTGGCGTGATGATGACGATGACGAGCAGGGCTGGAGGCCCATCAGGTGCGAACGAGAGGGACGCCCCAATGGATAGCCCACGACCACGGCTCATTGGAGTACCGGAAGTGGCTGAAAGTCTTGGAGTCAGCAAATACACCGTGTACCGCCTCCTGAAAGCGCGAACGCTTGAGGGGTTGCGGATTGGCAGCAAGTGGCTGGTCACGGAGACGGCGTTGGAGCGATTCGTGGCGGCAAAGCAAGCCGAATGGAGGGAAGCGGCATGACGACAGCGGAGATAGGCGACATCGTACTACTAAAGAAGGGGCACGGAGATGTGGCCGCCATCGTTATCCGTGAAGGGCATGAAGGTGTAGTGGATCTATGGGACTTTGATGTCGCTACTGTCCCCGATGCGGCTAGGTTTCACATTGCTGTTCCCCAAGGCGAGGGAATAGGGCTGTGGCATCCGAAGCCGTCAACTGCCGCCCCTCCGCGCTGCGCTTCGCAGTTCGACTTGGACGAGGCAGGACACATTTACCCGAGCGTGAGGGTGACCGATAACAACGGCGTGGTATGGGAGACCGTATCTGACCTGAGCCCTGATGATGTTTCTGCCGAACCTCCAATAAGGGCGATGAGTGCTGCTACACGCCGCCAGCCCGAGACGCTCCAGCAGCGGTACAAGCGACTGCTGCGGGATGGACCGGAGGTCGTGGCGGAGTTTGATAAGGTCCGGGCCGTGGCCAAGGCTGACGGCAATGACCCTTACCAGCGTGTCGTTCTGGTCCTTGAGAAGCCTGGAAAGCCTGATGCGCTAGGTAGTAAGCCCTGGGAGTTCGATGACGATGTCGGCTGGCACCTAAGACAAGGGGAACCCAGTGAGGATGACACTGCCCTAGCCCTCCTCGCCCACCTACTACTCGGCCCATCCGTGCCGGAGACGAGTGAGTGAACGTCATACTCGCAATCCATAATCATTGCACTACGACGGTGACAGGTAATGATGTGGCTATGGTTGGCGTGGGATGCGCCTTCATGATCATCATGACCATCATCATACTGAATCGCATGCCATGACCGCCACTGTCCGCGATCTAAACGTCCGATTCACCTACGCCGATGCTACCGCTCTCCGAGGCCCGGAGCTGATGGGAGAACTTGCCCGCACTCGCGCCCACTTGACCCGCGATATCTACCGTGATCGTAAGGCGGGGTATTCGGTGGACGGCAAGATGGAAGCCTTGAGACAGGTCGAGGCGGCTATTGCGGGGACTGTGGCTTGAGCAAACGTCGCAGCGTTGGCGAGGGCTCCATCTTCAAGCGTTCCGACGGGCGTTGGGCAGCTCAGTACACTGACCGCGAAGGACGCCGCCGCAACATCTACGGCAAGCGAGGCGGCGTCAATGATCAGCGCGAGGTTCAGAGGCGCCTACGGGACGCACTGGTCCTGGTCAACGAGGATGCAGTGCGGTATACCGGCAAGCAGAAGCTCAAAGCCTTTCTCAAGGATTGGATTGAAGGTGTGCAGTCTCGCGGCGAAGTGGCCGGCAATACCATCACCGCCTACCAACGAGCCGTAGCAATATTCTCCGAAAGCCCACTAGCCGACCTGCCACTTGAGGAGATCCGGCGACCGGCCGTCCAGCGATGCTTCGACACCTTGTCCGACAAGTATTCGCCAGGGACGCTTCGGACGCGCCACCAGGCACTACGCACGGCCCTCAACTACGCCGTGGAGATGGAGTACATCCCCACCAATCCGGCATCGAAGATACGGTTGCCACGCCTTGAGACGAAGGAGATCAAGGTGTTGGCACCCGAGGAGCTTAGGCAGCTCATCGAAGTGTCTCGTGAGACGCCGTGGTGCGCAGCCTGGGTACTCATGGGCTCTACGGGACTCCGTGTGGGTGAGGCCACGGCAATAGAGTGGCCGTCCATCGACTTCCCGAACAAGCGACTGAGCGTTGTCAGCAACATGCAGTACCAAGACAACCAGCTCCGTACCACGTCCACGAAGTCGAAGCGGTCGCGCCGGACGGTCCCCCTCGGAAGCATTGCTGTTGAAATCCTCCAGCGGCACCAACAGATGCAGGAGGCAGACCGGGCGACGGAGTTTTGGCGTGGTGGCGACTTGGTGTTACCCAATCAGATCGGTGAACCACTCTGGCGATCAGTGGTGATGAAAGCCCTCCGAACAGACCTCGCCCGAGCAGGGCTGCGAACCGACATCTCACCGCATGACCTTCGACATACCTTCGCCACGCTGATGTTCCAAAAGGGCGTCCATCCTGGCCTGGTGCAGGAGTGGATGGGGCACTCGTCTATTCAGATCACGATGGACACATACTCGCACATCGTTCCGAGTATGCACGACTTGGCGGGCATCGTCATGGATGACATCCTGCGATGAGTGGCGTGAGTTTTCTGTACGCCAATGAGCAGGAGTTGCGCGACGAATCCAACTCTGTATCTGGCCCACTCGTAATCGACCTCGACAAAGCCTCCGCAAATGAAAATCGTCCCCGTAGCTGTCCACCAAGCTGTCAATATCACAACGTAAAACTATTAGGCAAGCCCCAGGAGAGAATCGGACTCTCGACCTCATTCTTACCAAGAATGCGCTCTACCACTGAGCTACTGGGGCCTGAACGGACAAACGTGACGGTGTCGCCTCGATGACGGTTGCCGTCCTGCTGCTGGTGGTGGGGAGAGGATTCGAACCCCTGAAGCGATAACGCAGCTGATTTACAGTCAGCCCCCTTTGGCCACTTGGGTACCCCACCGCGGGCGCCACCGATTTTATCAGGGGCTTCCTCAGCGCGCCTGTGCTTCCAATGCTGCTTGCCACCTTGGGATTCGAAGTCCGGCGCCATCCAACATCACCTCGCCGTCCGATCAGCGTCGATGGTGGTCCATGGAGGAGCAAACCCAAGTCGCTGCGCCGGGCCGTGCAGGGTTCGTAAGGGCTTCGTAACCATCTCGCCGTCGCCGACCCTCCAACGGTGATCGACGGGACGAGCGAATTAAGGGCCCCACCGGCTTCGATGGCAGGTAGGGCCAGAATCCATTCTGTGACCGGCGTCGAGGGGTACGGCCGCTGGGCATGCGCACCATCCCGGCGTGCTCGGCGGGAGAGCACTCCCTGCATCGACCGACCTCGCCGCCGTTAGTTCGTCCACCAGCCTTTGGCCCCAGCCGGATGCATTTGAGGCGAGAAATGGTAAGTCGACTGCGCGCTAGGGGCCAGCCCGGATGCCCCCGTCGGGGCACCCTGCGTGACGCAGCAAGGTACGAGACGTCATCGAGGTCGCGACGGCCGTCGCCCTCAAACCGGTCGCAGAATGAATTCGGCCTCTACCAGCCTCGCAGACCAGTGGACGGGTTTCTTGTTGGACGTGCCCACATTGGCACGACCTGCCCGTTGTAGCTAGTGTTTCTGTCCGCTACCAGAACTTCTTTGCGGCGACGGGACTGACGGTAACATTTCCGCCACAGGCATCGATCGTTGCGTACGTCACCACCGGAAGGTTGAGATGCGGTCCCCACAGCATAACGTTTCGGGCGGTCGGGCAGGTCTGGTTCCCGACCGGGAAGTGGCTCCAATGCATGACAAAGAAAGCCGGATGCTGATGGCTGAGTGTCACTTGCTTGGGTCCCGGCCCTCCTTCGGGAAAGGGCGCCTGGGACACGTGTGTGGTCATGGACCGAAAGTTCCGGTCGAGCAGCTCTGCCCCCGGATAGCCCATCAGGGTGCAGGGGCCGAGAAGGTCCCCTATCCGGAACTGCAGATAAATGTGTCCTGTCGCGCCCTGACTCGAGGCCGGACGGATGAAGAGCTGGTAGTTGGCGCACCGCGAGGGTGACGAGGCTGCCGCTCCGGCACTATTCGTCCAGACTCTGACACCTGTCACACATGTGAGGACGGCTATGGTGGCCATTAGGACGATACGGACGGCCATATTCAAGTTCATGCTCGTTTCCTTTCTCCGCAACGCGGTCCCAAGATTGGCACGGCTGCCACTGGTCGTGGCATCATGGTAACAGCTTCGTCGGCGAAGCCGCAGCCGGTACTCAGCATCGAGGTGTGCTCGGATCTGTATACCAGCAGACGCTTTAGGCATATCCCTCGGACCTGGGCGCACGCCGTAAAACGGCCGCCTACATCCCGTACTCTGGCGAAAGGGCATGGAGCTTCCGTCCGGACTCGAACCGGAAACCTACCGCTTACAAGGCGGTTGCTCTGCCAGTTGAGCTACGGAAGCCTGTCGTTCTAGCCTAGCAAGGCACTGCGAGCCCGACGGTCGAAGGGGTGGCTGAGCCGGGCCCGGCTCAGTGTCTAGAGGGACCGGTCTCGTCGCCGGTTGCTGGCCGCCGCTGCCTCACGACCTCATACAGGGCTATCGCACCCGCGACGGAGGCGTTCAGACTGGAGATTGATCCCAGCATAGGCAGCGAAGCCATGATATCGACCTTGGCGGAGGTAAGCCGGCGAAGACCGCGCCCCTCGCCTCCCACGACGATGGCCACGGGCACCGTCAGGTCCACACCGTACAGCGACTGCTCGGCCCGCTCGGATAAGCCGACGGTCCAGATTCCCTGATCCTTCAACGCCGAGATGGCGGAGATAAGGTTGGTTACCGTTGCCACGGGCAGATGGAAGAGGGCGCCGGCGGACGCCTTTGTCACCGTTCCCGTCAGAGGTGCGCTGCGACGCTCGGTCACGATCGCTCCCTGAGCGCCCGCACTCTCAGCGCTCCGTAGCAGACTGCCCAGATTGTGGGGGTCCTGAACCTCATCGGTCACCAGGAGGAGCGCGGGCCCATTCGCCTTCTTCACGACCTCGAGGATGGTGTTCAGCGGAACTGTCGTCGCCGATCTCAGTTCGGCGACGATGCTTTGAGCCGCATGTGCCGGAGCGTGCCGCTCAATCTCCGAGTCGGGAACCTCGTGCAGCTCAACGCCTGACTCCAGAGCCGCCCGCCGAATCTCGGTCACGATCGCGGCGTCGCGGACTCCCTCGGAGAGGAGGATACTACGAACCATGTGGCTTCGAAGAGCTTCCAGGACAGGCCTCCGGCCCCAGATCCAGCGTCCGCTCACCTCTGCCGAATGAGGGCCACCGAATGGACGGCGATCGACTCGCCGCGGCCCTCAGGGCCGGTGCCTTCGGCTGTTGTGGCCTTCACCCCGACACAGCTCGGATTCGTACCGAGTGCGGTGGCAATGCGCCGGCGCATCTCAGGGATGTATGGCGCCAGCTTGGGCTCCTCCGCGATGATGGTGCTGTCGACGTTTTCGACCTCGAATCTCGATCGCCTCAGCTCACACATCACTGTGGTAAGCATGTCGATGCTGGAAGCGCCTTTCCAGTGGGGATCGTCGTTCGGAAAGTAGTGACCGATGTCGTGGAGCCCCGCAGCACCCAGAAGCGCATCCATGACGGCGTGCACCAGCACGTCCGCGTCCGAGTGGCCGACCAAACCCAGATGGTACGGTATCGAGACCCCGCCGAGGTGGAGTGGCCGGCCCTCCCCCAGACGGTGAACGTCGTAGCCCACGCCGATGCGAGTCGTCGGCTCTCGGCGCGGTCCCGTCCTAAAAGGGCTTTCCGCTTGTCTCAGCACCTTGACGACCTCGGTCCGCCCCTGTTCGAGGTCGACACCCAGGCTGTCGAGAACGCCGGCGGCGATTCCATCACCCTCCCGGATCAGGCCGAGCAGCAGGTGCTCCGTGCCGATGTAGTGGTGCCGGAGTCGACGGGCCTCGTCGACCGCCAGCTCGATCACCTTCTTGAATCGAGGTGTCATCCCGGTCTCTCTCGCCACCTCGCCGCGGCCGATGATGAACTCGACCGTACTGCGGACCTTCGGCAGCTCGACGCCGAGGTTCGAGAGCACCTTGGCGGCGACACCGTCGCCTTGCCGTACCAGCCCGAGCAGCAGATGCTCAGGCCCGACATAGTTGTGGTTGAAGCGCTGAGCTTCCTCCCGCGCGAGGCTTATGACCGTTCGTGCTCGCTCCGTAAACCGATCGAAAGGGCCGGACGTCATCAGGGAGTCACCGCGAGTAGCTCTCGGTCGCCAATGTCTCCACCACAGCGAGGTCCTCCGCGGCCGTCACCTTGAGGTTATCCCGCTCACCCGTCTCGATTCTCACCGAATGGCCGAGAGCTTCCAGCATCGAGGCCTCGTCAGTCGCCGTCTCCAGCTCCCAGCGCGGGTCCGCGAACACCCTCTCCAGTAGGGGCCGCTCGAAGACCTGTGGCGTCTGCGCCGCCCAGAGTTGAGACCGGTCCAGCGTCTCCATCACCCTGCTCCCGTCAATCCGCTTGATCGTGTCGGCGACTGGAACTGCCGGGATGGCCGCGCCATGCTCGCAGGCTGCCCGCCAGACCCGCAACAGGAGCTCCGAAGTGGCCAGCGGGCGTGCGGCATCGTGAACGGCCACGTGGGATTCATCGCCGATCGCCTCCAGCCCATTGCGAACCGAATCCTGGCGCCGCCTGCCCCCGGGAACAGCCCGCCACGGCACTCGGTCGCCGACGACTTCATCCAGGAACCGGTTGGCTCTGTCGACGTCCTCCGCCTTGCAAACCAGCACCAGCCTCGAGGCCAGAGGCGCCAGCCGGGAGATCGAGTGCTGAACGAGAGGGCGCCCGCAGACCGGAATCCATACCTTGTCGCGGCCTTGCATCCGGGTAGCCGAACCGGCGGCCACGACGATGAGCGCCAGCGATGCTCCGGCCGGGCCTTCGTCGACGGTGACCGCATCCATCTCGGGCTCAGCAGCCGGCGAGGATGCCGAGCGCCTCGCGAACGCTCCCGACGGCACTGACCTCGAGGTCGACTGTCTGTTCCGTCGCGGCGGATCGGGGAACTATTGCTCGCCGGATCCCGAGCTTCTCAGCCTCCAGAAGGCGCCGCCGAACGTCGCGTACCGGCCGCACCTCGCCCCCCAGGCCAACCTCGCCGATGGCCGCTACGCGTGGCAGCTCCCGGTCGGAATAGCTTGAGTAGATGGCGGCGAGAACGGCCAGATCGCTGGCAGGCTCGTCGATTCGCAGACCACCCACAACGTTGACGTAAATGTCTTGAGACGAGACGTCGAGGTCGGCGCGCTTCGCCAGCACGGCGGTGAGCATGTGCAGCCGGTTGAAGTCTAGGCCGGTCGTGGAGCGCCGCGGGAGGCCAAAGCTGGTTCTGGTCGTCAGCGCCTGGATCTCTACCAGGAGCGGCCGCGTGCCCTCAAGCGTGACGGCGATCGCCGAGCCGCTGTAGCGGTGACCGTTGTCGGACAGAAACAAGGCCGACGGATTCGCAACCTCCGTGAGACCACCCTCGCGCATCTCGAAGACCCCAATCTCCTGGGTGGCTCCGTAGCGGTTCTTGGTACACCGGAGAAGCCGGTGTGCCTGAAAGTTGTCACCTTCGAGGTAGAGGACCACGTCGACCATGTGCTCGAGCACCTTGGGGCCCGCGATCGCGCCATCCTTGGTGACATGACCTACGAGGAACACCGCCATACCGGACTCCTTGGCGACCCTGACCAATCGGGATGCGCACTCTCGGGTCTGAGAGACGCTTCCGGCGGCGGATTCGAGATCCGCCGTCTCCATGGTCTGAATGGAGTCGACGATCAGAATCCGACAGTCCAGATCGCGGGCGGTCGCGCAGACGGCATCGACGTCCGACGTGGGTAGCACGGCAAGGTCCTGCCCACAGCCGGGCAGCCGCAGTGACCGCAGCTTTATCTGCTGCGCCGACTCCTCGCCCGAGGCGTAGAGTACCGGAACCGATTCGGCCGCCAACTGAGCTACCT
>Ga0070739_10004969_pt1 | contig 15433 bp, 8 predicted proteins | sample Coa_R1_7_FD_66445 | JGI IMG/M metagenome (GOLD analysis project Ga0070739, IMG submission 66445) | Surface soil microbial communities from Centralia Pennsylvania, which are recovering from an underground coalmine fire - Coalmine... | ecosystem: Environmental > Terrestrial > Soil > Unclassified ... | reverse complement strand
GATAGAGCTGGTCTGCTCGAAGCAGCCGAAGGGCATGCGCAGCAGACCGTCCAGCCCTTCGACCACCTGGCTGAAGGCGCCCGGATAGAGCTTGACCCAGATGGTGCTGGCGCCGGGGATCGACTCGGCAGGGATGGTGAGGACCTTATCGACCGTGCCCTCCAGGCGATCGTTGATGGCCGTGCGGACCTCCTTGCCGTCGGGCAGTACGTCGATGGAGCGGCGGACGGCATCGGAGAGCCGGCTGCCGCGAGCCGTTACCGTCAGGGCGTAGTGGCCGATCTCTTTGACGGTGATGGAGTAGGTGACGGCAGTGACCGCGTTCGCTTCGACATGCGTGACCTGCGTGCTCGGGCCGTTCAGCGCGAACCAGGGCTGCTCATCGAGGGTCAGCGTCACGTCCTGCGCGGTCGGCAGATAGTTGTAGACGGCGACCGGAATATCGACGCGGTCGTCCTGCGTGAGGGCGATCGGCAGGTCGATGTCCACGAAGAAGTCCTGAAACACCTTGATGGGTGCGGTCGCGCTGCCCAACTGGCCGCGGACGCTGTTCGCCATCATGCTCAAGCGCCAGGTCGTGATCGAGTCGGCCATGGGGATACGCACTTCGGCGCGGCCGTTGTCATCCGTGATAAGACCGGGATTCCAGTACATGGTCTCCGGGAAGTAGGAGCGCACACGTACCGGCTCTTCGCCGCCTCCGTTCTGGCTGGGAACGGCGACCTTCATGGCGGCCAGAGTGGTCGCACCGGGAGGGCCTTCGGGACCGGGCACTCCGGCGGCAGAGGCGCGGTCCATCAGCTCCATCTGCGGCACCTCTCTTTCCATAAGACCGCCAGGTGGACCGAACGCGGCGCGTCCCCCGAATCCACCTCTGCCAAAACCGCCCATAGCTCCTCCCAGGCGACGGGAATAGCCAATGTCCAGAATGTCGTCCGAGGTGTCCCAGCGGCCGTCCGGTCCGGCGCTGCTCAGGGTAAAATAGCCCTCGTAGGTCGTGCGGCCGTAGAGATTGGACCGGAAATAGTGACCCCAGGGATCGCGCAGGTCCGCATCGCGCAGGTAGCCTTTTTCTACCAGCAGGGTCAGAGAGTCAGCGGCATGGAGCCAGTCGCCGGTGTCCTGGTGGTAGCGGGAGAGAGCGTTCAGGATCTTCTTATGCGACTCCATCATCTTCTGGATCGCCAGCTCTTTGACTTTCTCCCAGCGTGCTGAGAATGTGTTGACGCGGAAATCGAAGTCGCCGGAGGCCGGGACCGCCGCAAACACCATCGCCCCCGCGCGCTGATGCGACTCCTGCTCTTCGGGCGGCGCCGGCTGCATCTCCTTGAGCAGCAGACCGGCCGGCTCCAGCCCGTGAATCTCGTATTTCGGCTCCATCAGGTCCTTTTCGAGCGTGAAGACGATCTTCTCTAACCCCGGCTGCAGCTCTGAGAGGGCGAAGACGCTCTCATCCACCATCGCCAATCCTAATGCCGCCGCGACCGGACGCCGCCCCGCATCCTGCACGAGGAAGCGGATCACGGCATCCCCGCCGGGCCGGTACTGCGCCTGGTCGGCGCCGACCTTGATGCTCAGATCGCCGGCGGGCGAGACGACCACCAGCCGGGTATCCCGAATGATGTCTTCGCTGGGCAGGATCTTGTAGGCGTGCATCTCCAGCGTGCCGGTCATGTCGTTGGTCATCGGCAGGGAGAGATGGGCTTCGCCGTTATGCAGCGGCTCGGCGCGGGTCAGGATCGTCTGCCGGTCGCGCAGCACGTCGAGATAAACCGTCCCTCCTGGCGCGGAGCAGAGAACCGTCAGGTTCAGGCGGTCGCCCACGCGGGCCAGGGTTTTATCCGTGCGCAGAAGGATGCCTTCTTGCTGCGCGCCGGCTTGCAGATAGCGACCGGCGGTGCAGACATGGCCGGCGGCATCGACCGCGCGCACGGTGACATTGGCGGGCTGGCTGCCGGGCGTGAAGGTGAAGGTCGCCAGGCCGAGGTCATCGGTGATAAGATGCGTGACGGCGTTATTGAGGTCCGTGTGGACTTCGAGGGCCGCCTGCTTGAGCGGCGCGCCGTCCGGAGTGGCTGCCGAGATGTAGACCCGGTTGGGCACGTGGGGAACGAGCGCGCGGGTTTCCGGCACGAGCACCAGCGAGATCGGTTCCTGTACCACCGGGACCGTCGTATGGACGTCCTGCGTGTGCTCGGCGGTGTCTTTGATTGTGGCGTGGAACTCGACGACGGCTTTGCCCTGCTCCAGCGGCTGGCCCACGAAGGAGGAGGGCAGCGTGTATTCAAAATGGTAGGCGCCGGTCGCATCGGTCACGCCCTGCTGTTCGCCGAACTGGCTCACGCCGATGTCGAGTGTGTTTACGGCGATATTCACCTGGGCGCCGGCCACGGGCTTGCCGAAGAAGTAGTTTGCTTTGACGGTCCCATTCACATGGTCGCCGGGCAGGTAGTAGGGGCGGTCCGTGGTAAGGCTGACTTTGAACTTGGGCAGCACGTAGCGCTCGACTCGCACCTTCTTCTCCGCCTGGCCCTGCGGCAGCACGGCGCGCAGCGTGAAGGCGCCCATGTTGACCTCGTCGGCGAGGATGAAGTCGGCGGAGGCGACGCCGAAGCGGGAGAGCGTGGTCCGTTGCTTGAAGACTTTGTTGCCGCGGGCATCCTCGACCTCGAAGACGGCAGGGCTGTCTGAAACGGCGCGCCGGGTCGCCATGTCGAGGGCCAGGGCGCGCAGATGCATCGTCTGTCCGGGCTGATAGAGGGGCTTGTCGGCGGTCAGCATCACCTGCACCGACTGCTGAAGCTGGATGGGCTGGGTGACTGTGTCCTTGCCGAGCGGGGAGTCGACGGCCACCGTCAAATCATAGGAGCCGGGTGGCGCCTCCGGCGCGGTGAACTGTGCATCCAGCGTGCCCAGGGCGTTGGTGTGTCCGGAGAAAAGCGTCGCCGCCAAGCCGGACGGCTTGCCGTTCTCCAGATGTTCGAGCGATAGGCTCACCTCGGCGCGGACCGGCTTGGCGGTCTCGTGGTCGAGCACGATGACTCGCAACGCCGCCGGTCCGCCGCGCAGCCAGTGGTTCTGGCCCATCACCTGCGTCTCCAATGGCGACAACACAAGATTGTTCTCTGCGCTATTTTGTTGTGTCATTTCGCTTCCTCCCGCTCTGTGTCGCGCCGCCGGTCCATTTTTCTGTTGCGCCCCTGCCGGCAGCGCGCTAAAGCCCAGAATAACGAGCATTACGAAAGGAACGAACGAACGGTTTCCCATAGCAGCCACCTCTCTTCGGAGTTCAAAGGCCTCTCCCTGCCTTCGACCGTCCATTAGACGGGAGCCGGGCAAAGGGCGTTACCAGGCATGAAGGTACTGCCTGTTTTCCCTTGATTGGGTATAGAAGCGGGCCGAATGGTTCATTGGTCTTCCGTTTTATCGGGCGACTGAAGTCGCTGCAACAAGAGCGCGAAGTCGCCCTTCGGCGACTAGAGCCATTAGGCTTTTCTCTCCTCTTAAGTAGGTAGCAGCTAGAAAGGAGAGGAAAAACCTGGCAGTAGCAGTCCGCGCAGGCGGACTTTGTGCCTTTGTTGCTGCGGCTTTAGCCGCCCGAACAAGAGAAGCGCTGTTTAGAGGGAGAAAGCAGGGAATCAAATGTCTTGCGCTAGGGCCGTGATGCAGACCCGCACAGCGCCCGCATCCTTTACCACCTGTGCGCACTCTTTCACGGTAGCTCCTGTCGTGAGCACATCGTCGATGATAAGCACGGATTGCCCGGCGAAATAGTCCGACGTGCGGACGGCGAACGCCCCCTGCACGTTCTGAGCGCGTTCCCGGTGGCCCAGCCGTGTCTGCGTTTTCGTGCGGCGGATGCGGCGCAACCCCCGCGTGTCTAGCCGCCATCCGTATTCCTGAGCTACAATCCGGGCGATCCGCTCCGATTGGTTGAAGCCGCGCTCCCGCAGTCGGGAGGGATGCAGCGGAACGGGAACGACCCTATCGAAGGCAGGCTGGTCGGAGGCGTTGGGGTGGGGCAGCAGTCGGGAACCGGGGCGTTCTAGTGACGCGGCCAACAGTTTGCCTAACGGTTGGGCGAGGGCGGTCTTGCCATCGTATTTGAGACGGTGGATGGCCTGGCGCAAAACGCCTTCGTAGCGGCCCATCGCCTGACACCAGGCAAACGGCGGTTCCGGGCCTAGCTCACAGGCAGGGCAGAGGGATTTGTCGGCGGCAATGAGCACGCCACAGCGATCGCAGAAAGGCGGGTCGGGTGGCTGGATGGCGTGCCGGCAGGCCGGGCACAAAGGTTCTTCCTGCCAGGCGCCACAGACCAGGCAGCGCGGCGGATAGACAAGGTCTAAAAGCCCGTTCCAGATTGCTTGGACTGCTTCGATCTGCGCCATCCAAGAAGTCTCCGGCCCTCTGTTAGGCAGGGGGCCGGAGTTTTCCTTTATACTTCCAGGTGTGATTTATTAACCTGCTAAATCTTCCGCCCGTATCCTATCTCGGTTGCCATGCCAGATTCTGAGTACGCGAACAATAGGACCATCCACAGCATCATCCTGCACATCAAACAGAATCCGATATATTCCCGTGCGCTTGCCGTAGAGAAACTGCCGAATAGGGTGGCCAATCTGGAGGCTTCTGGAATGAGGGGACAATGGGTAGGCATCTCATCAAGCGAGAAGATGGCCTCAAAAAGTCTGATAATTATATGATGTCTTGCCCTGCAGAAAAAATAACTGCTGTTTTTACGGGGTATCGCTGACGCGGACTGGGCGTTTTTCACGGTAGGATTTCCAGGCCGCGATGGCGATCACGACCGCCATGCGCCCGTCCCAGCCGGTAACGGGCGGCGGCGTATCCTGGCGGATACATTCGATGAACTGTCGCATTTCGGTGGCGAACGACTCGGTGTAGCGCTCCAGGAAGAAGTAGAGGGGTTTGGCGGAATGGACGCCCTCGCTGTTGCTCAGGGAGAGCGTATCCGGCGTGCGGTTGGCCGCCATTACCATGCCGCCCGATCCAAAGACCTCGACCCGCTGGTCGTAGCCATAGACCGCCCGGCGGCTGTTGTCGATGGCGCCGAGAGCGCCGTTTGCGAAGGTGAGCGTGACGATAGCGGTATCCAGGTCGTCCACGTCGGGATCGATCAGCGTTGCTCCCGCTGTGGAGACCTCCTCGACCTCGCTGCCCATCAAGTAGCGCGCCATATCGAAGTCGTGGATGGTCATGTCCAGGAAGATGCTGCCGGCGCCCCGGGCATACGTCCTGGGTGGAGGCTCCGGATCGCGGCTAGTGATGCGCAGGATATGCGGATCGCCAACATTGCCCTCGGCCACCATCTGCCGCGCATTGGCAAAATTGACATCGAAGCGTCGGTTGAATCCGACCTGCAGCTTCACGCCGGCCTGAGATACGGCTTCCAGCGCCGCGTCGATCTTATCCAATTCGTAATCGATGGGCTTTTCGCAGAAGATGTGCTTGCCGGCCTGCGCCGCCTCGACGATCAGGCGCGCGTGGGTGTCGCTGGGGGAGCAGATGGCGACCGCGTCGATGTTCGACTCCGTGAGAAGGGCGGTGTAGTCGGCCACCGCCATGGGGATTTTAAATCTGGCGGCCATTTCCTGCGCGGCCGGCAGATTCACGTCGGCGATGGCGGCCAGAGCGGCGCCCGGCACGCGATAGGAGAGATTCTCGACATGGATTTTGCCGATGCGTCCCGCGCCAATCACTCCGACTCGAATCGGTCTTGTCTCCGTCATGCTCCTCTTCGCCCCTGCATTTCCACGCCGGACCGTATCATAGCCCGATCTGCTTGAGATAGTCTTGATTGCGCTGCGCCGACTCCCTGGGCGCGCCCATGCCGGGCAGGACATCCTGCTCCACGACGATCCATCCGTCGTAGCTCCTTTTTTCAAGTTCCGCCTGGATCGCCGGGAAGTCCACGTCCCCCTGGCCCAGCTCACAGAAGATTCCCTGCCGGACCGACTGGAAATAGTCCCAGCCCTGTTCTCGGGAGCACGCGGCGACTTCCGGCTGGCAGTCTTTGAAATGCACGTGCCAGATGCGGTTTGCATGCCGGCGCAATCCCGCGAGCGGGTCACCGCCGCCGAAGCGGTAGTGGCCGGTATCGAAGCACAGCCCGAGCAGCGCCGGATCGGTCGCCTGGAGCAGCGTCTCGACTTCCTCCGGAGTCTCCACGTTCCCGGCGCAGTGATGGTGAAACACGGTCCGCAGGCCGGTCTCACTTCGCACAGCCTCCGCGATCTGCATGGCGCCCTTCGCAAAGACCTGCCACTCAGCCTCGCTCAAACCCTCCTCCGGTCGTATTCGACCCGCGTGCCCGGTGCGGACAGGGTCTTTGCCATTGTCGTCGGCCAGAACGATGAACGGCTGGCTGCCCTGCACATCGGCCAGCAGGCGGGCGGTCCGTACCGCCGTCTCCCGGCCCGTCGCGTGCGCGGCCGCATCCTTTAAATCCACCGGCACGAACGCGCCCAGCATGGTTAAGTTTCGCTCTGCCAGCTCTGCCTTCAGTCGGGCCGGGTCGGTTGGCATAAAACCCCAGTCGCCCAACTCCGTGCCTGCATAGCCTGTCTGCGCGATCTCATCCAGGACCTGGACATATCCCGCCGCTTGTCCCTCCAGGTCGAACTCCAGCACCCCCCAAGAACAGGGCGCATTCCCGATTCGAATCATGCTCTTCCCTTCATTAAAACTTCCGTGACCACTCCTCCATCCAGCGCTCAATGACGACTTTGGTCTGCGTGAAGAACTCGACCGCGTGTTTGCCCTGCGCATGCAGCGAGCCGAAGAAGCTGTTCTTCCAGCCACTGAATGGGAAGAACGCCATCGGGGCCGCCACGCCGATATTGATGCCGATGTTGCCCGCCTCGGCCTCATACCGGAACTTGCGCGCCGCGGCACCGCTGCTGGTGAACAGGCAGGCCATGTTGCTGTACTCGCCCGCGTTGACCAGCGCAATCGCTTCCTCGACCGTATCGAGGTGCATCACGCTCAATACCGGGCCGAAGATTTCCGTTTTCGCGACGGTCGTTCCCGGCCGGACGTTGTCCAGGATCGTGGGGCGGAGGAAGTTGCCGCGCTCGTAGCCCGAAATGACCGGATGGCGACCGTCTACGACGATCTCCGCGCCCTCGTCCAGTCCCTTCTGGATCAAGCCTTCGATGCGGGCTTTGCTCTGCGGCGTGATGACGGGTCCCATCTGCACGCCCGGCTCCAGTCCATAGCCGACCACGCGCGCCTGCGCCGCCTCGGCCAGTTTCGATGGGAAGATCCGGCTGGCCTCGCCTACCATGACCGCCAGCGAAGCCGCCAGGCACCGCTGCCCGGCGTTGCCGAAGGCGCTGTCGACGACGATATTCGTGGTCAAGGCTACATCCGCATCCGGGAGGATGATGAGCGGATTCTTGGCGCCGCCCTGCGCCTGCACCCGCTTGCCGTTCGCGGCCGCGCGAGCGTAGACGTGCCGCGCCACCGGCGTCGAGCCGACGAAAGTGACCGCCTGGATCGCCGGATGATCCAGGATCGCATTGACGGTCTCCGGGCCGCCATTCACCAGGTTCAGTACGCCTTTCGGGAAGCCGGCCTGCTCGATAAGCTGGAAGATGCGCTGCATCGTGATGGGGGTGCGCTCCGAGGGCTTGACGAGGACCGTGTTGCCGCAGGCGACGGCGTAGGGCAGATACCAGAACGGCACCATGCCCGGAAAGTTGAACGGGCAGAGAATCGCCACTACGCCCAGCGGCTGGCGGATCATGTACTCATCAATGCCGCGCGCCACGTCCTCCGAGAAGTCGCCCATCATCAGCATTGGAATGCCGCACGCGACCTCCACATTCTCGATCGCCCGGCGCACCTCTCCGCGCGCATCGTCGAGGGTCTTGCCGTTCTCCATCGTGATGGTGCGGGCTAGCTCTTCGAATTGGGCCTCCATCAAATCTTTAAGCTTAAAGAGATACTGGATGCGCGTCGGAGCCGGAACCCGCCGCCATTCCGGAAACGCCGCCGCTGCCGCCCGCGCTGCCTGATCTGCCTCCTCCGGCGGCGACAAGGGCACCGAGCCAAGCGCCTCCGCCGTCGCCGGGTTATGCACCTCCAGCCACTCACTTGCAGACGAGTCGCGCCACTCTCCCGCAATATAGTTCTGATTTCTCAATCTGCTCTCCATTTCCACGGCGTTGAAACGCCGTGCGGAAACACGAAACCCGCTTCGCAGGTTGCCCACCCCCTGTCCCCTCCCTAAACAGGGGGAACGCTGTTGAAGGCTTAGTCCACGCAGGCGGACTTTGTATTTCAGCACGGCGTTTCAACGCCGTGTGCCTATAGAAAATGCCGCTCTTTCTTCAGCGCCTTCTCGTAGGCGGCCCGCTCCTTACGCACGCTCTCCAGATCGGAGACCTCGGCGACCGCCACGTCCCACCACGACTCGTAGCCGCTGACACGCTGCTCACGATCGGTCTCGATGGTGATGACCGTCGTTCGGTCCTGCCGCTTTGCCTCCTCCAGGGCGGTCTTCAGGGAGGGCAGGTCCCGCGCCGAGATGACGTGCGCGCCCAGACTGCGGGCGTTGGCCGCGTAGTCCACCGGGAGGACCTCTCCCTCCAGCGCGCCGGTCCGTTCGTCGCGTGTATTGTAGCGCGTGCCGAATCCGCCCAAGCCGACCGACTGAGACAGCCCGCCGATGCTGGAATAGCCGTGATTGTCGATCAATACGATGGTGAGCTTGACGTTCTCCTGAATGGCCGTGACAATCTCCGAGGACATCATCAGGTAGGACCCGTCGCCGACCATTACGTAGACCTCGCGCGACGGGTCGGCCATTTTCACGCCCATGCCGCCGGCGATCTCGTAGCCCATACAGGAGTAGCCGTACTCCAGATGATAGCCCTTCGGATCGCGCGCTCGCCACAGCTTGTGCAGGTCGCCGGGGAGGCTGCCGGCGGCGCACAAGACCACGTCTCGCGCATCGCTCGCCGTGTTGACCGCGCCGATGACTTCGCCCTGGCTGATCGGCGGACCCCAGCCCAGCGTGTAGATCCGCTCCACCTCGGCGTCCCACTCTTTGTTGAAGCGGGCGCTGCGCTCCTTGTAATCGGGGCTGGTGGAGAAGCCCTGCAGGGCCGCCCCCAACTCTTCCAGCGTGACCTTTGCATCGCCCTCCAGCGGCACGGCGGCATGCTTGTAGGCATCGAACTCGGCGACGTTAATGTTGATGAACCGGACGTCCGGGTTCTGAAAAGCCGTCTTGGAGGCCGTCGTAAAGTCGGAATACCGCGTGCCCACGCCGATCACCAAATCCGCTTCGCGGGCCATGATGTTAGCGCCTGGCGTGCCGGTCACGCCGAGCGCGCCGAGGGAGAGCGGATGGTCGTAGCGCATCGCGCCCTTACCTGCCTGTGATTCGGTGACCGGAATGCCAGTCTGCTCGGCGAACCGCGCCAGCACCTCAGTGGCCTCGCTGTAGATCGCGCCGCCGCCCGCGACGATCAGCGGCTTGCGGCTGCTGCGTATCCACTCCGCTGCCTTCTGCATGAGCATGACATCCGGCCTCGGTCGCGCGATATGCCAGATGCGTTTGGCGAACAGCTCTTCGGGATAGTCGAATGCTTCCGTCTGCACGTCCTGCGGCAGCGCCAGCGTCACTGCGCCCGTCTCGACCGGCGAGGTCAGCACGCGCATCGCCTCCGGTAGCGCCGTGAGGATCTGTTCCGGACGGTTCAGGCGGTCCCAATAGCGTGAAACTGGCTTGAAACAGTCGTTCACCGAGAGATCCTGGCTGGTCGGCAGCTCCAACTGCTGCAGCACCGGGGCCACGTTGCGGCGGGCGAAGATGTCGCCGGGCAGCAAGAGCACCGGCAGGCGATTGATCGTCGCTGTTGCCGCTCCGGTGACCATGTTGGTCGCGCCCGGTCCGATGGAGGAGGTACAGGCCCAGGCGCGCAGGCGGTTGCTCGCCTTCGCAAAGGCCGTCGCCGCGTGGACCTGCGCTTGCTCGTTGCGCGTCGGGATGAATCGAAAATCCGGATGCGACAGCAGAGCCTCGCCGATTCCGGCCACGTTGCCGTGCCCGAAGATGCCGAAGCACCCGGCAAAGAACCGGTTCTCGTGACCGTCGCGCTCCACGACCTGGTTGGCTAAAAACTGGACGATGGCCTGCGCCATCGTCAGGCGTCTGGTCGCCATGAGGCTCCTCCGCTCTCTTATAAATCAGGATTAGGAAGCATGAAGTCGCGTACGACCGCGATCAAGTCGTGGACCGAGCCGATGAACGTTCGCAGCGTCCGCACCGTTGCTCCATAGGAATCGAACTCGTCGATGCGCAGCCCATCGGCATCGTACGCCCGGCGGAAATCGGCGAACTTCTCGTAGAGCGTGTCCAGGATTTCCGTGGGAACGGGATTGAAGAATCGCTCTTTCACGGGAATGTCCGCCGCGTTGAACAGCACCTGCCACTCATGGGGAATGGTCAGCGTGATGTCGCCGCCGATCAGCTCGGACCAGTGCAGGTGGTGCCGGTAGGCCGCCGCGAGCAGCCGCGTCCGATAGCCGCGCTCTTTGTAGATCCCGTATGCCTTCTTGATGCAGGCGATTCCAGCCCAATCCAGCGTGCCCGGCGTGACGAGAATTTGATCCCGTTTGGCGAGTACGTGCATCCAGTCGTCCAGCCTTCCGACCATGAGGGTACAGATGGGCGTCATATCGTCGATGGGTAAGCCTTCCGCCGCGCGCCGATTCAGACCGCGCTCGACCGCCTCTGCGACCGCCATAGTCTGGGGGACGGTGAAGCTGACGGTCCCGTTGATGTTCACGCCGAGATAGGTGGCCTCTTCGACCGCCGCGATACCGGCCTGCGTTACCGGCAGCTTGACCTGCATATTGGGCGCCAGCCCACTAAAATGGAGCGCCTGCTTTACCAGCGCCTCCGGGTCGCGATAGAAAGCCGGGTTCGTCTGGATGGAGAGACGGCCTTTGCGGCCTTTCTCCCGCTTGAACACCGGCATCAGCATCTCCGCGCCCCGGACTGTAATCTCCTCGAAAAGCTTCCAGGCGATCTGATCTTCCGACCAGGTGGGGTTCTCTTCGATGAGCTGCAGGATCCGGTTCCGCCACAGCGGCATCTCCTGCTTGAGCACGTTATGCACGATCGTCGGATTGCTCGTCGCGCCGACTGCGCCCCGCGCGATGGCGTACTTCAGCTCCTCCACCGAGCAGGAGTCGTTCCAGTAGTCGGTGGCCGTATTCGTGACCGTCTGCTGCAGGGGACACATTTCCGTCGCGGTGACCATCTTATTACCCTTATTCGGCGTTAAAAGGCCTTTTCACCGGGTTGAAACCCGGTGCTAAGATACGAAACTTGCCCGCTTCTTAGCCGGGCCGTGAACGACCCGGACCTCACCCCTAACCCCTCTCCTTCGTAAGCAGAGGGGAACTTAAGGTGGGCGGCCAACCGCCCTGACGGGCGGAAAAGCCTGTCTCCTCGTAGGAGTACCGAGTTGTCGGACAGGCTCTAAGATACGAAACTTGCCTTCGCAGATTACTACCTTTCGGCTGGAGTCCGCGTAGCGGACTTTGTGTTTCAGCACGGCGTTTTAACGCCGTGTTAACCTTCCATCCCCAGATGCACGATCGGAACGCGGGAGTCCTTTTCTTTCCAGGTTTGTTTGATCCAGGCGTGCTCCGGGTCGTCGCTGTTAGCCAGAGATTGGGCCGAACCGGCCAGCACGTTTAGATAGTAAGTCGTGTAGCCGTGCGCGGAGACGACCGGATGATACCCCTCCGGCACCAGGACCACGCAACTGTCGCGAGCCTGCATCAGCTCGTCCAGGCGACCGTCGCTCGTATAGACACGCTGGTAAGCGTAGCCTCCCGGACGGTCCATCTTATAAAAGTATATCTCCTCCAGGTCGGCTTCCAGCACGTTGCCGGCTGCATCTTCCCGGTGGACATCGTGCTTATGCGGCGGATAGGAGCTCCAGTTTCCCGAAGGGGTATAGACCTCGACGACGACCAGACGGTGGCAGTCGAAGCCGGGTGGGATCAGGCTGTTGATCTGCCGGGTCGCGTTGCCGCCTCCTCGGATTTCAACTTCGACGTCGTGCGGCGTTACCAGCCGGGCCGGATGGTCTTCGTCCGTGCGGCAGCCGCCGCAGGCGATGTCCAGGTCGTCGCTCAACGCCTCCACCGTAAATTCGGTGTTTCGCGGCAGGTAGAGGCAGGAAGGCATCCCGGCGAACACGTTGGGCCGCCGGCCGATCCGCGCCCATTCGCCCCGGCTGGATCGCACCGCGCAGACGCCCCCCAGAACGACCAGCGCCAGCTCATTGTCTTCCGTGGCGTGCTGCCAGCGCCCACCGGCGCGCATCCGCCGGGCGGCAAAATTGAGATGTTCCCATCCGGCCTCCCGCGCGGTAAGATACATATACTCGGTCGCATCCGGGTTCGGAGAGAGGAGTAAGGAAGAACGACGGCTTATCATAGACCTCTTATATAACTTGAATGCGGGGAATTCCTTCTCAGGCTCTTTATTCGATTAGATTCCAGATTTCCCGAGCGTAGGCGAGGATCGTGCGGTCGCTGGAGAACTTGCCCATGCGCGCGACGTTCAGGATCGCCTTGCGCGCCCAATCGTGCGGCTGGCGGAAAGCCGCGCCGGCCGCTTCCTGAGTGGCGAGGTAGGACGGCAGATCGGCAAGCAGGAAAAACGTGTCCCCCTGCTCCAGCAGCGCCTGAGAGACCCAGGAGAACAGGCCGGGCTCGCGCGGACTGAACCGGTCTGTGTGCAGGCTGTCCAGGACCCGCTTGATGGCGGGATCGCGCGCATAATACTCCCAGGGATGATAGGCGCCCTGCGCCCGCATCGGCTCGATCTCTTCGGCCGTCAAGCCGAAGAGGAAAAAGTTCTCGGCGCCGACTTCTTCTCGGATCTCGATATTGGCTCCATCCAGCGTGCCGATGGTGAGCGCCCCGTTGAGCGCGAACTTCATGTTGCCCGTCCCCGAAGCCTCCATCCCGGCAGTAGAAATCTGCTCGCTCAGGTCGGCGGCGGGAATGATCTTCTCCGCCAGCGACACGCGATAATCCGGCAGGAAGACGACCTTGATCCGGTCTTTGGCGCGCAGATCGTTGTTGATGATCTGGCCGACGCTGGAGATCAGCTTGATGGTCTGTTTCGCCCTCCAGTAGCCGGGCGCCGCTTTGCCGCCGAAAATGTAGGTTCGCGGCACGGTCGGTTCCCGGCCGTCTTCTACGAGACATAAATACTCGTGGATAATATGCAGCACGTTGAGCAACTGCCGCTTGTATTCGTGGATGCGCTTGACCTGGATGTCGAACAGCGAATCCGGATCGACCTTGATCCGGGTCGTCTCCTTAATAATTCGGGCGAGCCACTCCTTGTTGGCCCGCTTGACCTGCAGGAACGCGCTCTGAAAGGCTTCCTGCTCCGCGAAGGGCTCCAGCGCCTTCAACCGGTCGAGGTCTGTGATCCAGCCGTCTCCGATCGTTTCGGTAAGAAGCATTGCCAGTAAGGGGTTGGCCTCCAGCAGCCAGCGCCGCGGGGTGATGCCGTTGGTCTTGTTGTTGAACCGCTCCGGCCACAGTGCATAGAAATCCGGGACCAGGCGGGTCTTTAGCAGCTCGGTATGCAGGGCGGAGACGCCGTTGACCGAATGGCTGCCCACGATCGCCAGGTTGGCCATCCGCACCTGTTTGTGCTCTCCTTCCTCAATCAGGGAAAGGCGGCGGACGCGGGCCTCGTCCCCCGGCCAGCGCGAGGTGACCTGCTCCAAAAAGCGGCGGTTGATCTCGTAGATGATCTGCAGGTGCCGGGGCAGCACGCATTCCAGCAGCGCGACCGGCCAGCGCTCCAGCGCCTCCGGCATCAGCGTATGGTTGGTGTAGCCCAGCGTCGCCTGCGTGATCTCCCAGGCCGCCTCCCAGGGCACTTCGTTCTCATCTACCAGGACGCGCATCAGCTCCGCCACCGTCAGCGCCGGATGGGTGTCGTTAAGCTGGATGGCGACCTTCGATGGAAACGCGCCCAGATCGTCGTGGTCGCGCAGATAGCGCCGGACGATGTCGCGCACCGCGCAGGCCACCAGAAAATACTCCTGCAGAAGGCGCAGCTCCCGACCGGCTTCGATCGTGTCGGAGGGGTAGAGGACTTTGGAAACCGTCTCGGATGCGATCTTCTGCTCTACGGCGCGGAGGTAGTCGCCCGTGTTGAAGATCTGCATATCGAAGTCTTGCGAGGAGCGGGCGGAGTAGAGCCGCAGAACGTTTATCGTCCGGCCGCCATAGCCGACGATGGGGATGTCGCGCGGGACGCCGACGAGCAGTTTCCAGTCCAGCCATAAGGGGTTATACTCGCCACGGCGATCTACCGAATGCTCGATGCGGCCATAGACGGGAATGAGGCAGGCTTCGTCCGGCCGCTCAATCTCCCAGGGCGTGCTCTGCGCCAGCCAGTTGTCCGGCTTCTCTTTCTGGTATCCATCGTCGATCTCTTGCCGAAACAGGCCGTACTCATAGTGGATGCCGTAGCCATATCCGGCCAGGCCCAGCGTCGCCAGGGAATCCAAAAAGCAGGCCGCCAGGCGGCCCAGCCCGCCATTGCCCAGCGCCGCGTCCGCTTCGCTCTCGCGCACCTCTTCCAGATCGTAACCCATCTTGAGAAGCGCCTCACGGCACGGTTCCAGAAGCCCCAGGTTGACCAGATTGTTGCCCAGGGAGCGCCCGATCAAAAACTCCATCGAGAGATAGTAGAGGCGCTTGGCATTTGCCTGCCGGTAACGCGCCTCGGTGTTAAGCATCCCTTCCACCATGCGGTCACGCACCGCAAGCGCCGTGCAGCGAAACAGATCGGAGGCAGCAAGCTCCTGACAATCTTTTCCCAGCGAGTAGCGGGCATGCCGGCAGATCGCCTCCTGCATCCCTTTCTTTATCTCATTGCCCATTCTTCATGCCCCGTAGCGAGTTCTTCCAGGCCCGCCCGTCGCGGGAAAGCAGCGCATCGGCCGCCGCCGGCCCCCACGATCCTGCCGCATAGTTCGGAAAAGAGGTGTAGGGACGGGTCGCGTGCCACATCTCCAGCACCGGCGCGAGCACTTTCCAGGCCATCTCGACGGCATCGCTGCGATTGAAGAGCGCGCCCTGACGCTGCATCGCGTCCAGCAGCAGAGTCTCATAGGCCGTTGCCGGAAACTCGCCGAAAGCGATCCGATAGGCAAAATCCATCTGTACCTGCCGGATGAGCATCTCAGCGCCCAGCGCTTTTGCGCCGAAACGCAGGGAGATACCTTCGTCCGGCTGGATGCGCATGATGAGCAGGTTGGGCGCGATCTCGTCTTGCGGCGTCTCCTGGAAGAACAGGTGGGGCACGCGCTTGAACTGGATGACGACCTCGGTCAGCTTTCGGGGC
>Ga0070739_10004965_pt1 | contig 15441 bp, 21 predicted proteins | sample Coa_R1_7_FD_66445 | JGI IMG/M metagenome (GOLD analysis project Ga0070739, IMG submission 66445) | Surface soil microbial communities from Centralia Pennsylvania, which are recovering from an underground coalmine fire - Coalmine... | ecosystem: Environmental > Terrestrial > Soil > Unclassified ... | reverse complement strand
GTCAGGCCGCTGTAGACGGCCAACCCGCTACCTGTACAACGTGATAAGAGAGCGTCGTCGTCCCTAAAACTTCGCTACTCTCTCGAAGGCAAAGTTCCTGTTCTCGCTGAACCAATACATAGTTTTGTAATATGTTCGTGTGTAAACTCTCTATAGACGGGAATTAGCTGGCCCATGCTCCTCTGGGTAAACCTCCACCCACTGCACCGGATCGCTGGCTTCCAGCAAAGCACAGAATGCGTTCATCATGGGCTTCCTCCCTCGTCGTCCGTAAGCATTTCCGTAGGTGCGGCAGGTTCTTATCCCAGCGCAGTAGCCGAAGAACCAGTAGTCACCGCACGCTTACGACGCAGAGTGGAGGCACTGGCCGCCCAGCACCGGCGGTAACGGAAGAGGCCGCGGCAACCGCACCGGCATTCGGCACATGGGCTGAACGAGCCAGCGCCTGCGGGTAAGGGAACTCGGATGAGCGGCTTGTTTCAACCTTTATGCCACGAGGGAACGCTAAAGCAGATTCAAAACTGTCTGGACTAGGACGCCTGGCCGCTTGACGTTACGCCCGAATAGGGGTTAATTGGCCGCCGCTTAACATTTGCCAACTCCAACAAGAGAAAAGATGCTGCCCATGTCTGAGAGAAAGCAACCTACCCGCAAGATCGGCGACGCCGGCGAGCTCATCGTCACCGACGCCCTCGACGATTAGCGGCATGGGCATGTCTCGGCAGCAAGCGGGCAGCAAGGGCGGCAAGGAAACCCTGCGCCGCTACGGCCATCACTACATGAAGGAGCTGGGCAAACGCGGCCTCCGCGCCACCGCCAACAAATACTTCGCCGGCTCCGTCGCCGAATGCATGTCCTACCTGCGCAAGAAAGCCGCCGAGCTTCAGATTGTCGCCTTGGCGGATCAGGAGGAGATGACGTGCGTAGAGGTGCCCATCCTCCTCGACCCGGACTCCGACCCGTTTTACGAGGAACCCGTTCCGACCTGGCAGAAGCGGCTTGCCAAAGGCAACCCGAGAGCAAGGGGCCGCTGAATGCCGCAACCTGACGCCACGCCTACCGAACGTGATCGGGAAAACGCCCGTATCCGCCAGGAAATCGCCGCCCGGCAGGCCGAAGAATATGCAGAGGCGGAACGCCTGGCGCTGGAAGCCCTCGGCACCGGATGGACACCGTGGATGAAGCTCGTTTTGTTGAATAGTGATTATCATCATACAGGCAATACCGAGCCGGTTGCCACAGCCTACAAAGTCTATCGCGGCGAGAAACGGCTGACTGAAAACGCGCTCTATATTCGCCGACTCCCTGACGGGAAGATTCGCACATCACCCAGCTATGAGCCGCTCTTTGGCGAGCTGTTGCAGGAACCGCACCCGACCAGCACAATGGAGGTCCAGGGCCGGCAAGTGCCTTGCCCGCGCTACAGCCTATGCTGGTCCGCTCTGCAACGCTACGCACCGCGCTCCGCCGAACAACTGGCGGCGCTGCGGGCCAGCCGCGAGTACAAAAAGGCGGAACAGGCCGAGAAAAAATGGGCCCAAGAAAATCCGCTCCTGGCCTGGGCGGAGGCCGTCCAGCACGAGGAGGCGGACAAAGAAGAAAGCCCTGAGAATTCCATTGGATAAGAGTCTATCCACATAACTCTTTCGCTAGAATTTGACCATGCTTCTCCCCTCTGGCCGGTTATGCGGATAGGCTGCGTAGAGGCGCAGGTGCAACTCGGAACGCACCATAGAATACGAGCTCAGGGTACCGCAAAAATCTCAAGCGCGGCTTTTTGGGGCGCGTTGGAGTGCCTTATCCAGAGCGTCAATGATTTGATGAGCTTGGCCTTGCAGGATGTGACTGTCATCTGGGATTCCGAGCTCGCGGAGCATTTTATGGTAGCGTTGCTCTTTGCGGACGTTACCTGTGGGATGAACCTCAAAGTCCAGCCTGATTTCCGCTCGCGGTCCCTCCTTCTGGGTTGCGACGAAGTCGTAGGGCTTCAGCCCGTGGCGCGCGGCCAGCTCATTGAGCTTGGTGAAGATCGCCACCGTGACGTTATCCAGCATACATCCTGCCTCCCTGCTTCGTTCAGGTGGGATGCTACCAATTAAAGGTTAAGCATCCGTAAACGCAAAAGAGGCACAGATCGTCTCCACAAGAATTGGATCACGGATTAAGCAGAGTTGCTTAGTAGAAAATCAGAATTGACTTCGCCATTGGGACAGCGTTTGCCGAACAACCTCGGCACGCGGTGATGCAATCTTATCCAGGATGGTGAGGGCATTTTCAGCGTATCCAATCGCCTCCTGCTTCCGGCTAAGTCCGATACAGAGAAGCACGGCCATGTTGAACGAACATTCCCCTTCGCCCCACCGATCCTCCGTCTCCCGGGCAGCCGCAAGAGCTTCTTGGAAATGCTTGAGAGCCGTTTCCGTATCTCCTAACGCCGAGTAAGCGACTCCCAAGTTGCCCAAAGCAATTCCTTCCAACCGGCGGTCACGGATCTCCCGGGCAATCGCGAGTTGCTGCTGGTAAGATTCAAGGGTTTTGGCCGTTTCACCCAGAACATGGAAGGCCATCCCTAAGTTACCGAGAGCTTTCGCCTCTCCGCAGCGGTCACCGATTTCCCGGACAATGGCGAGGTACTCTTGGTGGCAGTTGATGGCCTCGGCCGTTTGGCCCAGCGATTGGAAGGCGTTTCCCAAGTCACATAGGTTGTTGGCCAATCCCTGAGTGTTCGCCAGTTCCCGAGCAATTGCAATGGCTTGCCGATGGAACGCGACGGCTGCGCGCCCGTCACCCAGCGCCGAGTAAACGACTCCCAAGTTACCCAGATTATTCCCTTGTGCTCGTCGGTCCCGAAGCTTCTGAGCGATTGCCAGAGCTTGCTGATAGAATTCGATGGCTGTGCGCGCGTTGCCTGTGTCAAAGTAGACGAGTCCCAGGTTGCTCAAGGAGATTCCCTCTTGGCGATGATCCCCCAGCTCTCGGGCAATTGCGAGGGCTTGCCGGTGGAACGCGATGGCAGCGAAAGTGTCACCCAAGGCATGGTGAGCGAGCCCCAAGTTGGCTAAGGCGATTCCTTCCGACCGGCGATCCCCTCTCTCTCGAACAAGCGTACGGGACTGCTCATAGAATTCAATGGCCTTGTGGGCGTCTCCACCGGCCCAATGGACGGTCCCCAGATTGTTGAGGGCAGCCTCTTCCGTGGAGAGGTCGCCGACTGCCCGCGCAACAACAAGCCCCTGCTGGTAGTATTCGATGGCGTCGCGATAGTTTCCGCGCTGATAGTGGACCGCGCCGAGGTTCAGCAGAGCCTTGCTCTCCCCGCTTCGATCTCCCAGTTGCCGACATGCGGCGACCGCCGTTTCGCGCCACGCGACCAATTCAGGCAACGACAGCCGTAGTTCTACGACGTTGGCGCCGGCGTCCGAGTAATCCCGGCAAAGTTCTGCGGCCGACGCTTCGTCGGCACGCTGTTCTTCCGCCCACCTCCAGCTCGCCTGGATTTGGTGCGCATTCTGATCGAACTCGGCTAGCCCACGGAGAATCTCTTCGTTTCCCAGGCGATAGTTCTTGTCCGCTTGTGCAAGGACGTTGAGGTAGTATTTCGCGGTTCGGGCTCTTGCAGCCGCTTTCACCGAGCGAACATCCATTCCTCGTGGATGTCGGCTCCCGTACTGCCACTCGTGCGGAAACTCGGTGGTCATCCGAACAAACCCTCCGCAATGGGTCGCAGCAGGTCGTGCAGATGGTAGCGTCGCGTATTGCGATCAAAGAGGATAAGGCTTCGGTTTTCCATGTCCGAGAGGTCATTGAGGACGTTGAGGTCATTCTCATCGGCGTCCCAGGCCGCCGCTGCGGCCGCAAGGTCGAAGTCACCATCGAAGATGTGCAGAAGATGCCAGCGCGTCCCACGCTCCACGGAGTCGCGAACGAGCTGGGCTGCACTCAGCTTGAGGACGACCTCGACGTCCTTCTCGGGATCGGTTCCCACCTTTAGCCATTTGAGACGCTCGCTCTCCACCCGCAGCGCTTTGATGTACTGACTTACCGGCCAATCGATTTTCAGACGGAGAAAGTCCCCGGCGACCCGCAGCGCCAAAGGAAGCCGGCAGCACAACTGGACCAGTGCGAACAATTCGTCGCGTGTGCCTCGGGCTCCCATAATGCGTTGAAGGAAGGAAAACGATTCCTCCGGCGACAATCCATCCAGCAGAATGGATTCCACGCCATCGAGTGCTTGCACGTGGCGGCTGGTAATCAGGAAGCCGACCGATGGCGGAGCGGTGAGCAGCGGTCGCAACTGAGCCTCAGACCCAGCGTTATCCAGTACGATCAATACGCGCTTGTCCGCCAGGACACTGCGGTAGAACCCCGCCAGCGCTCTCTCGTCGTCCGGCAGATGAAGGGCCTCCGGATGAAAAGCACGAATGATTTGCCGCATGGTCTCCGCCGCGGTCACCGCCTGTTCCTTCACTCCGTCGGCTGTCCCGCGCAATTCCAGGAAGAGCTGAGCATCTGGAAACCGATGCTTGACTTCATGAGCGATTCGGACGGCAAGGCTCGTCTTGCCTACCCCACCCATCCCGCGAAGGGCCGGTATGGCGCGCCTTCCGGCCTCCGCGCCGAACCGGCGGGTCAAATCGCGAATCTGTTCCTCGCGGCCAGTGAAATCCGACGGGACCAGGGGCAGTTGGAAGACCCGGGAACCGCACAGGGAGGCAGCACTCTTCGGCTCGGCGCTCGGCGATAAGCCGGCAGGGGATGTGGAGGAGGCTGCGATCCGTTGCCCGATGCCCAAGCGCTCCCTCTCTGCCTGCGACAGCAAGTCGTGCCAAGGAAGCTTTAGCCTTTCGGCAATCCCTTGCAGCGTGTCGCCATCGACCCGTTCGCCTGCCTCCATCTTGCGCCAGGTGGTCTCGCCACAGTCGCACTTTGCTGCGAAATCCACGATGCTCAGCCCGGTCTGTGCCCGCAGTTGCTTGGCGTATTCCTTGTCCGGCTCGTAGCTGAGGCGTTTTCGCTTGGGCTGCTCGGCCATGTTCGGGTTCCTCACCGCAAAGTCATCGCCTCGTCACCCGAGAAACACCGCATCAAGTGTCGTGTAGGCGCGGAGGTTCGGGTTTATGCTCATCGGTGGCTTGGGATGGAATCAGTTTACCATCCCGCCGGCCGGGAAGCGAGTACCGCTTCGGTTTCCTTGAGAAGGGAAGACCCGTATGCGCGACCTTTGCGGCTGCGCTGGCGGCAAGAGATCATCCACCGGTGCCCTTGAGGACGGCCGCGTCGGTGATGCCTTGCTGCCTCTGAGACGCATCAACGGAAAACTCTACGTGTTGCCAAACGCTCTCCATTTCTACTGCCCGGCCGCCTCGGAAAGACCGGCCAAGAAAGACACTGACCAACAACGCCATGCAGGAGAGGACGCAACCCGTGAATGAAACAACGCATACCAGCAACGGCTTACGGGCCGGGAACGATGACTACCAGGTGGAACTCGCCCTCGCCATGCGCCGGGCACTCAAACGCGCCGCCGATTATGCCATGCAGCACGACGACGCGGCTGCGGCTGCCAACGAGGCACTGGCAATACTGCGGGCCGAGTTGCTCTGGCGTTTTGAATTACTCCGCTCCCGCCAGCGACAGCCAACCCTGATTGTCCCGGAACCACTACCGACCGCCACCGTCCGTGAGTGTGCCGACTGACGAAACGCGGCATGTTTGGACCCAAGGAGTACCCGAACCATGACCCTACACGAATCCGCTGCAAAACCCAATGGCCACATCCCCCAGGCCGTCTCCCTTACCGACCCTGTCGCTGCCGCCGACGCCACAGCGGACAGCTCGACGTCGCGCCTCTGGCTGCTCGACCCGAAACTCTGCCACCCCGCTACTGGCAACCGCATCCCCACGATGGAACTGGTAGCCCCGTACCTGCTTCCGAGCATCGCCGACATCGGCCAGCAGGTTCCGGGCATCGTGCGGCCTCACCCCGCCAAACCAGAAGAGTTTGAGGTCCTCGCCGGCAACCTGCGCTGCTTCTGCTGCAACGTGCTGAACATCCCGTTCAAGGCCATCTTAATCAGCGGTGACGTATCCGAGGCCCGGCTTATCAAGGTACGCCTCACCGAAAATGGAGTCAAGGAGGCGATGAGCGTCTTCGATATGGCCGACGACCTCCAGCGCTATATGCAGCTGGAGAGCTGCACCCAGACGCAGCTAGGCGAGAAGCTGCACCTGTCCGAGACGATGATCTCGCGCACGCTGCGAACCTCCAAGAACATGGCCCCCGACCTGCGGCCGCTGGTGGACAATTTCACGGTGCGGCAATCCGTGGCCATCCTGATCGCCTCGTTACCAACCCACGAACTGCAACGGCAAGCGATGGACAAGGCCATCAAGGGGTCCATGACGCGCGATGCCGTGGCGGCGCTGGTGGCGCGCATGAAGGGCAAGAAGCCCAAGCAGCCCCGCATGGCCAAAGGGAAGACACCCGGCGGCATGACCTGGGCCTTTGGCGGCACGCCCGAAGCGATGCTGGCCGAGACAGAAAAGCTGACCAAGGCATTGAAGCAACTGATCGCCAACAAATGGGACTTGTCTCTGCTGAGCGGCGTGCTGAGAGGGTGAAGAAGACCGGGCAGCTACCGCCAAATCATCGGCCGCTAAATAAGGACAATATGCATGTACAAAATCTCAAGGTTGATGCTGACGCTTTCCGTCTTGCTGTTTGCCTACTGCATCGGACTGGCGACCATTCTGACCATCCAACAGCAAGTTCCACCAGAACATCAGGGACTGGCATGGGCCATTCTGATCGTCAGCATCATAGTCGCCGCGCGCAAGAAAGGCCGCCGACTATTCACTGCCTTTGGCACGGCGGCCTGGGCCAGCACTGCGGAATTACAGGGGGCCGGAATGATTGGTGCCAGAAAGGGACTGATCCTGGGCCGCGTTCCCAGCGAAGGAACGCCGCTCGGCCAGGCCATCAAGGCACTCTTCAATCGAAGGCTTCCCGCCAGGGACGCCTGCCGCGAATTCTTCAACAACCTCAAATGGCGCACACGCAAACAGGGCCAAGTGGTGCGCCTGCCGCAGGTTGTCCATACGGCTGTTTTCGCACCCACCGGCGTCGGCAAGGGCGTCTCCTGCATCATCCCCTTTTTGTTGACCTGCGAAGAAAGCTGCGTCGTGGTGGATTTCAAAGGCGAAAATGCCCTACTTACGGCGGAGCGACGCCGGCGCATGGGGCACAAAATCGTCATTCTCGATCCTTTTAAGGTGGTGACCCAATGAAAAAACTCAAACGCCGTACCGATACCTTTAACCCGCTCGACTTCATGGCACCCAACGATCAAGCCTTGGACGAATGCCGCGACTTGGCCGAGGCGCTGGTCATCCGCGAAATGGGCGCCAACGAAAATCCCCATTGGCCGGAGAGCGCCGAGACCGTCATCGGTTCGGTCGCTGCCACGGTAGCCATCTACGGCCGCAAAGAGAAGGGCACACGCTCGCTCCAGGACGCGCGGGACATCCTGGCCCATCCTCAGAAGTTCGACATCGCCAAGAAGCTGATGTTGGAACATGGCGGCATGCTGGCCCGCTGGGGCGGCCAGCTGGAGCACTACAAGGGCGAAGAGTTAGGCAGCGTGATGTCCACAAGCAACCGCTTCCTGCGCTTCCTTGACACGCCGGCCATCGCGGAGAGTACCCGCAGCAGCAGCTTCGACCCGGCCGGGTTGCGAAAAGGCCGGATGACCGTCTATCTGGTGCTGCCGCCGGAGCACGCCCGCGCGCAGTCCGCGCTTTTGCGTATGTGGATCGGCAGCCTGTTCCGCGCCTGCCTGCGCGGCGGCCTGGGCGAGAAACACAAAGTCCACTTTGTACTGGATGAGGCGGCCGCGCTGGGCCACATGCAGGCGCTCGACGATGCCATCGATAAATACCGGGGCTATGGCGTCCGCTTGCAGTTCTACTATCAATCGCCGGGCCAGCTCAGGAAATGCTTCCCCAGCGATGGCGGCCAAACGCTCTTGGCGAACTGCACGAAGGTATTCTTCGGGACGAGTGAGTTTCAGACGGCGGAGATCCTCAGCAAAAGTTTGGGGACCGGCACGATCATCGTGGAGAGCGGGGGCAGCAACAGCGGCTGGTCGAAAAACCACGGCAGCAGCTCCGGCCAGGGCTATTCGGAAAGTAGCGGCAGCTCCTACTCCCGAGGCAGCAACAGCAATTGGCAACAATCGGGCAGGGAATTACTCAAACCAGACGAGATCATGGCGCTGGATCCGCGTATTGCCATCACGCTGACGCCCGGCGTCCGCCCTTTGTGGACCACACTCATCCGCTGGTATGAGGAGAAAGCGCTGCTAAGGCATCGCGGCTTCCTGAGAAGGATGGCCGCTGCCTGCTGGACCTTCACCCTGTCGGCACTGCTTCTTGTCATCGCGATGGCCTCAGCGAAAGCGCTTACCGACGAATTCAACGGCGTCACCAAAGCTGCGCAGCAACAGCCGTGGATGCCCGCCGTCCCTCAGCAACAGCCGTGGATCATCCCCCGGTGAGTGACCGGGTGGAAGAGAACGCCAATCAACGAACTTACCGGATCGCCCCAGGTACTCATTTGCGAAAAGGAGCACGAACCGATGACGCACCGCGAGCACGAGCTGAGCCAGCAACTGTTTGATGGCCAGCAACAACAAAGCATGGGCGCGCTAGGCGCGATCAAGGAAGCATTCAAGGAACTCCGCGACAACATGGCCCCCGGCCTGACCTGGGACAAGATCAGCAGCGACATTGGCCAAGAGCTTTCCCATCAGGTCGGCGCCGGTGCCCATGAGCTGGCTTCCTTGTTATTTACCGGCCAGGGCTACGTGCAATACCAGCGCCAAGGAACAGAGGACCAGCCGTCGCAGGAGCAGACGCAGGACGGCCAGCATATGCAAGAAGACTCACCCAGCCAGCACTTAGAGCGCGGCGGCCGCGGCATGTGAGCCGCCCGGCAAGGAAGTCAAACCCGAGCAGGATGCCGGACCTGAATGCTTTTCCCGTTTCTTCGAGCGACAACCGAAAGGAGCTGTCATGAACCGCATCACTCGTTGGATTGAGCATTGGCGGGCATTGCCCACCCGCAACCGTATCGGCGCCGCCCTCTGCCTGGCGGCACTCATCGTCTGTCTCGGTGCCCTGGTATACCAGATTGCCGGCCTGGTGACCGACTGCCTCGCTGCCAAACCGTCCGACCCGGCGGCCGTCCACGGCCGCGCCTGGAACAAAACCCAACCGCTGCTGGAGCAAGCCGAACGCCAGACGACTCAAGCTCTCGATAAGCACCTGGCCTCCATCCACGCTTTCCTCGATGAACGCAAAGCCGGCAGCCGGGCCTTTGCCGAAAGCCTGCTGAGCCTGCGGGGCAAATGGGAGTTGGTGAAAGCCCAGATCATCGATGACAGCGACTATGCCGACTTTCTTGAGGAAGCGTTCGCCGAACACCTTTTTCCTATCGAAGAACTGGAAAAAGCCGTGGATACGGCCGTCCGCAGTTATCTGGCCGAGCTGGAACGCATCGATGACGAGCTGCTCGTCCAACTGCGCGCCGACCTGGCCGACGACGAGATGTCCCGCAGCGCCATTCCCGCGCTGCGCTCCCATGAGGCATTGCGAAACCATTACCACGAACTGAGCCAGCGCGTCGCCCAGGACCTGCGCACCGATCTGGCCGTTGTCGCTGCCCGCGAGCTGTTTCTCTGGGAGGCCAGCAATATCGCCACCGATCTGACCCTGAAAGTCGGAGCGGCACTGGCCGCCCGACTAGGTATCTCCAGCACCATCCTCACCGCCGGTGCCGCCTCTACGTGGCAAACGCTGGGCATGGGTCTCATCGTTGGCTTCGTTCTCGACGCCGCCGTCAGCCGCATCATCAAGGCGGCAGGCTACGACGCAGAAGAACAAATTGCCGGGCGCGTCCAGCAGACGTTAACCGACCTCGGCCGCACCATTACCGACGGCGATCCCGAAGCACGCGCCACGCTGCAAAGGCTCAAGGAGATGCAACGCAGCGATCCCGAAGCGGAAGTCCGCACTGCCTGTGCCGAGGCCATCCGAAGCATTGAGGCCGGCACCCAGCTGTATGGACTCAGACGAGAACTCACCAAGCTCAGCGCTGCCCGCGCCTCCTTGCGTAAGGAGACCCTGCGCCGCCTCATTCACGAAAGCGAGTGATACCATGCAACGCTCCCTAGCCATCCCGGCTCTCACCCTGACGTTTGTGGCGCTGATCGGCTGCGGCGGCACCTCCACACCGACGGGCCCGCTACCGTCAGAGGCCCCGATGCCCGTGAAACCGATCGAACCGGCCGACCCGCCGCGTCAGATCCAGCGACAAATTACGATCATGGGCAAGAACGGCCCCGAGGTTGTCACGATCACCGAAACGGTGAATGGCGGCACGGAGAAGCATCAGCGCTTGCCGTTCGACGCAAGCCCTCCGGAAACAGTGCAACGCCCCACGGAAAAGAAACAGTAAAGGACCTATGACTAGCAACCAACCAGAAGACCGGCAAAAAGCAGACGTGTTAGGAACTACCGCACGCTTGGCGTCGGTTTTCTGGTGGGTTGCTTCTGAGATTCCCAAAGGAGCCAAAACCATGAAACGAACGCTTTCCTCCCTGACCCTTGCTCTCACCTTCCTGACAGTGTGCGGTTGCGGCCGCCAAGCCGAACCGGCGATCCCCTTGTCGCTAGACAACAACACGGAGCAACAGATAAACATTCTCCCCGCAGCTCACGACAAAGGCGCAGAAAACCCGCCGTCATCGGACGGCAACGACGCCTCCGAATTCGTCCGAGCCTTGTCCAGCGATAACCCCAACGAGCGGCTCCAGGTCGTCCGCCAGGCCCAGGACAAATGGGGCGCCCACAAAGTCGCACCAGGCATAGACCAGCTCGGCATCGTCGGCCGCTGGCATAACCCCGTCATCGACGCCGCCTACATCACGTTCAATGCGGACGGAACCTTCAAGAACGTCAGCTTGCTCAAAGATACCGAAGGCACCTACCGCTTCCTGTCCAACAACGAGATCGAGTTTACCTATCCGGGACTCCTCTACGGCCAGAACGTGGGGCAGCTCGAATACAGATTGCTCGGAGACACGCTCGAACTCAAGCAATGGGGCACCTGGATCAAATACCGCAGAGCTATCCCATAGCCTAACCAGCCTTGCCCAGGCGCACGCACAAGGAGAAACCATGAACCCCAAACTGCTCCCTCTCATCCTGGCCGTTGTGCCGCTGGCAGCCATGCCGGCATTCGCCGATGGCAAAACCAAGGCTGCGCAGGAAGCCGCCGAATTCGTCCTGCGCAAATTCGGGAGGGAGGCGGCCAAGGACGGCGCCTCCGCCCTGGCCCGCCGTATCGAACGCGCCGCCCTCGCCCACGGCGACGAGGTCTTGAAGGCCGTCCGCCTGGCCGGGCCGCGCGGCCTTCACCTGATCGAAGAGGCCGGCACCCATTCCAAACAGGTCGCCCGCCTGCTGGCCATCCACGGCGAACAGGGCGCGGTCTACGTCGCCAGCCGGCCCAAAGCCATGCAACTCGTCGTACGGCACGGCGAGAAAGCCGCCGCCGCACTGGTTAAATCCCGCGGCGTCGCCCTGCCGGCCGTCGAGTCCTTCGGCAAGCCCGCCATCCGTGCCTTCCAGGCCATCGGCTCGCCGCAAAACGCCCGCCGCCTGGCCATGATGACAGCCGACGGCGGCGAACTGGCCAGGATCAGCCGCACGCCGGAGGTTCTCGCCGTCATCGAAAAGTACGGCGATAAGGCGATGCAATTCATCTGGACGCACAAAGGCGCGCTGTTCGTTACCGCCACCCTGGCCGCTTTCCTGGCCGAGCCGGAAGCATTCATCGACGGCGCCAAGGACATCACCCAGACCGTGGTGAAACCGATCGCGGACGTGCCCGCGATCGCCGCCAAGGAAGGTGCCGCCGAGGTTGCCCGCAAGACGAACTGGACCGTCGTCTTCCTGGCGCTCATCGCCGCCACGGCGCTGCTGGTAGCCGCCCGATTCCGGCTATGGAGCCGCCTTCATTTCATGCCCACCAAGGATAGCTGACGTGGATTACCCCGTCTCTGCCAGCCGCTGCACCGGCGCGACGGCTGGCAGAGGCTCACTGACCCCAACGACGACACGAACACACGCGAGATTTACCATGCTCCTCATCATCCTGACTTTCCTGCTCACCACGGCGCTCTATGGCACGCTGCTGTATCTAGCGTGCCGCCGCGTCTCACGGCATCTGCAGGGTAACGAACAGGCCATCGAAGCGGTAACGACCCATGTGCTGCTCCCCCTGCTCGGCCGCCGTCCCCAAGACGAAAATGAGCAACCTGCCAGCGAACCCGAAGTGCCATAAACGAAAACAGCGCACAGAGGCAACGCGCAAGACACCCAAGACGAAGGACCAATCATGACGACCCCGAAAAAACCTACCCGCCCAGACGGCTTCGACATCCTCCTGGCGGAACATCGACATAGTACCCACGAATATGAGGACCACGACGCCGATCTCCGCCATCTCTTTCGGCCGTGGTCTCAGCTCTCCGCCGAGGGCAAGCTCGGTTACATCGCCAGCGCCGCCGCCCTGTACAACGTGCCGTTCGAACGCTTTGAGCAGGCAGCACGCGACGCCATCGGCGACCGACCTTTGCCTGGCGGTGAACGTGCCTATCTGCGTCTGCACATGGAATACCAGCGCGCCTTGTGGGACCCCGAACTGCCCGCCTTCCCGCGCGAGCATCCCTTGCACGCCAATGATCCCCACCGCGACGTTCTGGATTCCCTCGACGGCGTTCTGCACGTCAAGTTCGAGCGCCTCTTCGACGACTACCTGAACGGCAAGCAGTCTTTCGCCGACGCTGATGGGCAGATGCGGAGCTGGAGCGAGCTGTCGGCCGAGGGCAAGGTCGAGCAGATCGCGCGGCTCGCTGCTATCTTCGACATCTCCCTCTCCCGCTTCACCGACGCCGTCCACGACGCCCTTGATGGCCAGCCCTTACGCACCGACGAACACGCCTGTCTGCGGCTGTGCTACGACTACGCGCGGCAGCTACGCGACCCCAACCCTCACCCGCTGCCCCTAGCCCAAAAGGCCGGCAACCTCGACATCGCCCAAGGCCAAGACCCTTGGCTGCGTGGCTCCATCGACCCCATGCTGACCGAATTGCAAGCGTTCGGCGACGAGTTCGAGCGGCTGGCCCGCACCGGCGAGCAACGCCTACTTGCGGCGAATTTCAAAGAGTGGATTCATCATACCGGCCGCACGCTCTCTTCGTCCGGCACCGATACCTTGGCCGCCCAGCTGTTCACCGCTGCTACGCCCCAACCCCAGCCGCAACCAGAACAAGCCCACGAACGGCAGCACAGACGATGAGGCCGTTTCGACGGCAACAAGACGATGTGATCCCGAAACCCGTTACGCAACACAGGAGAATCCATCCACCATGAGCGATCCCAAGCTACTGCGCCAGGTTTACCAGCATATCGCGCGGATCAGATGCAGCGATTACCCTGCAATTGTCGGCAACACGATGGAGGGAGGCAGCGGCTATCGCATTGAGGAACGCCCCTTCCAGCACTTAGCAGAACCGGCCAAGCTGGCCATCCTTCAGGAGGCTATCGATTGGACCGGCATCAGCAACAAGGATCAAGCGACTATTCTACTCTCCGAAATCGATCCAGGAAAAATCACCACCGCTCAACGATCCCGGTTAATCGCGGCTGCCGCCGGCCAAGAGCATCACCAGCACGACAGCCTGCGCGACGAGCTCTTCCGCGAGGCCAGGCCGCAACCACAACCGGAGCGCACTCACGAAAGGCACCACAGACGCTAGCACACTCCCGCGAGGGACCATGAACGAAGAAACACTCGACGACTTGGCCCAGAACACAGCCTTGGACATCCTCAAACGCCACGCTCCCGACTGCCTCGACCGGACTGACCTCCACGACGCCATCGCCAGGCTGGCCCGCCAGGGCATCGAAAGCAGCATCCACCTATACCGGATACAACAGTAGCCGTCTCCGGCGGAGCAACAGCCAAGAGAAAACGCCGCAGAATAGCGGGGCCGAAAAGGACGCGAAGAGATGAGATACGCACTGCGCAAAAGTGGACTGCCAACAGAACCGACAACTTTCATCCCGGTGGACGGTGCCTCGCTTGCGGTGCAATTACCGAGCAGTTCCAAGCGTTGCCATACTGCCTGGGCGCAGATTGTAAGTTGCCGACAATGGAGTTGCAGGGCGCTTCGGCAGATTGTTCCGTTGTCAGCTGAGGGCAAGAAATTACGTCGCAACGCAGGCAGCAGCGGTGCAATCGGCGTGTGCCTCCTACACCCTATGGCCGGCCTTCCGGGTTGCTTGGGCGGTTTTTTCCGTCTAAGGTGCCACACCATGCCAGCAGATGCTATTGATTTCCTATTAAGAAGCACGGGGGGGCGGCTGCGGCCCAGCCCGCCCTGGATATGCTTGCCGTTTTTGCGAGCGTCGGCGTCAAGCATTTCGACATCACCTGGACCAACGTTGCCGGCGGCAAGGTTGCCTTCCGCAGCAATCGAACAACCGACGAACTGCATGGCGCTCTCCCTCGCCTCCTCGACGATGCGGCCCGGCAACATCGCAACTTCATCATCCGGCCACGCAGCGGAGGACCAGCGCTGATCCAACTCGACGACATCGACGCCGCCGCTGAAGCCCGTCTGCGGCCGGTATCGTTTTTGACGCTTCGCACCTCACCCGGCAATTACCAGGCCTGGGTCGCCGTGGCCGAGGCCGACGCCGACTTCGCCCGCCGGCTCAGGAGAGGCGCCGGGGCTGACCCTTCGGCCAGCGGCGCCACCCGCGTCAGCGGTAGTTGGAATTTCAAGGAGAAATACGCCCCCGCCTTCCCGCGCGTCGAGACGGTCCATGCCGACCCCGGATTGGTGGTGACGCGGGCGGAGTTGGAAGCCCTCGGTGTGGTAGCCCCTGTGGAGAACATCGAACCAGTCTCGCCCCCCGGCCGAGCTTCTCGCCGCCACGGCCGACGAGGCTGGCCGAGCTACCAGCGCTGCGTGCAAGGAGCGCCACAAGCACGCGATGGAAACCGGCCCGATATAAGCAGAGCGGATTTCACATTTTGCCTGCTGGCGATCGATTGGGGTTTTAGCGCCGAGGAAACCGCCGCCCGTCTCATGGAGGAAAGCAGCAAGGCCAAGGAGAACGGCGAAGACTACGCCCGCATCACGGCAGAAAATGCCGCTGCGGCGCTTGCCCGCCGGCACGGCCAGGGCCGGTAAAAGGATATCGACTTTTCTGAAATACGGCAGACGGAATTAGGAGCCGGCAGGATCACGATGAATCGTCCGGCAAGGATGGTGATCGAGCACGGCGCAGAAGCCAAGGAGCGGAGGA
>Ga0070739_10004961_pt1 | contig 15448 bp, 17 predicted proteins | sample Coa_R1_7_FD_66445 | JGI IMG/M metagenome (GOLD analysis project Ga0070739, IMG submission 66445) | Surface soil microbial communities from Centralia Pennsylvania, which are recovering from an underground coalmine fire - Coalmine... | ecosystem: Environmental > Terrestrial > Soil > Unclassified ... | reverse complement strand
TGCGGCAAGACGACTGCGCTGCGCATGGTCGCCGGGCTCGAGGAGATCTCCGGCGGCGTCGTCCGGATCGGCGACCGGGTCGTCAACCACGTCCCGTCGCGCGACCGCGACATCGCGATGGTCTTCCAGAGCTACGCGCTCTACCCGCATCTCTCGGTCTACGACAACATCGCCTTTGGCCTCCGGGTGAAGAAGATGCCGAGGGAGGAGATCGACCGGCGAGTGCGCAACGCGGCGCAGGTGCTGGGGCTCGAGTCGTTCCTGAAGCGCAAGCCGCGCGCCCTCTCGGGCGGCCAGCGCCAGCGGGTGGCGATGGGCCGGGCGATCGTGCGCGAGCCGGCGGCATTCCTGATGGACGAGCCGCTCTCCAATCTCGACGCGAAGCTGCGCGTGCAGATGCGAGCCGAGGTGAGCCGCCTGCAGCGTGACCTCGGCACGACGACCATCTACGTGACGCACGACCAGGTGGAGGCGATGACGATGGGAGACCGCGTCGCCGTGATGCGGAAGGGCGAGCTCCAGCAGGTCGCCGATCCGCAGACGCTGTACGACCGCCCGGTCAACCTCTTCGTAGGCGGCTTCATCGGCTCCCCGGCCATGAACATGATCGAGGCCACGGTGACCCGCTCCAACGGCGGGCTGGCGGTGGACGTCGGAAGGCAGCATCTCGTCCTCGACGACGCGGTGCTGGAACGGAGCCCGGCCCTCCGCGGCTACGAAGGAAAGGACATCATCGTCGGCATCCGTCCCGAGGATCTCGAGGACGCGTCGCTCGAGCCGGATTCGCCGGCGGACCGCCGCCTGCGAGGAGTCGTGGAGCTGCGCGAGGCGCTCGGCTCAGAGCTGATGGTGCACTTCACCGTGGAAGGCACGCGCGAGGCGCTGACCGAGGACGTCAAGGAGCTGGCGCAGGACGCCGGCGCCCCCGGCGGGCAAACCGCGCTCGAGAGCAAGGGCTCGGGCGCGCTCATGGTCGGCCGCTTCGGCGCCAGGGCTTCGGTCGAGGAGGGGAAGCCGGTCGAGGTCGCGGTCGACACGCGCGCGCTCCACTTCTTCGACGCCGAGACGAGCGAGGGAATCTACGACGGACAAACGAGCACGAAAGGAGCGTCAGCGTGAGGGAGGAGACCAGGAACCGGGCCGTGCGCTTGGCAGCCACGGCAGGGGTCGTGGTGGCGCTCGTCGCCGTCGCGGCCGGCTGCGGCGGTGGCGGCTCGAACAAGCCGTCGGGCGGCGGCACGACGCCGTCGACGAAGTCGAACATCTCCGGCAGCGTCAAGTTCTGGGGAATCTGGACCGCGACGGAGCAGACGGCGTTCCAGAAGGTGATCGCCGGCTTCAACAAGCAGTATCCGAAGGTCAAGGTCACCTACACCTCGAAGGGCAACAACATCCCGACGATCCTTGCGACGGCCATCGCGGGCGGCAGCCCGCCCGACATCGCAGACGTCGCGCAGCCCGGACTCGTGAAGCAGCTCGTGCAGCAGGGTCATCTGAAGCCGATGACCTACGCGAAGTCCGCGATCGCCGCCAACTTCTCGCCGGCGTGGGCCAATCTCGGCACCATCAACGGGAAGATCTACGCGTTGCTCTTCAAGGCGTCGAACAAGTCGACGCTCTGGTACAGCGTGCCGGTCTTCAAGCAGGCGGGAGTGTCGGCGCCGAAGACCTTCTCGCAGCTGTTGAGCGACGCGAACACGATCAAGTCCTCCGGGACACCGGCCTACTCGCTGTGCGGATCGGACGGGTGGACCCTCACCGACATCTTCGAGAACATCTACCTCCGGATGTGGGGCGCAGCGAAGTACGACGCCCTCTCCGCCCACAAGATCAAGTGGACGGACCCGTCGGTGACGAGGGCGCTGGAGGACATGGCGAAGATCGTCGGTGACAGCTCGAACCTCTACGGCGGCACGAGCGGGTCCCTGCAGACCGGATACCCGCAGTGCGTCGACAACGCGTTCGCGACTCCGCCGAAGGCCGGGATGGTGCTGCAGGGCGACTTCGTCGGCCTGGAGATCCTCCAGGCGACGAAGACGAAGGCCGGAACCGGCTTCAACGTCGTCCCGTTCCCGTCGATCACCGCGGGGCCGAACGCAAGCGCCGTCGAGACCGGCGGCGACCTGATCGTCACGTTCAAGGACACGCCGGCGATCGAGGCGTTCGTCAAGTACCTCGCCACGCCGCAGGCGGCCGAGATCTGGGCGAAGCTCGGCGGCTTCGGGACGGGCAACAAGAACGTGCCCAAGAGCATCTATCCGGACAAGATCACGCAGGCGACCGAGGCGCCGCTCCTTGGGGCCAAGTCCGTGGTCTTCGACATGTCCGACAACCAGCCGGCCTCGTTCGGCGCCACGGTCGGACAGGGCGAGTGGGGGATCTTCCAGAAGTTCCTCCAGAACCCGAGCAACATCACGACCATCGAGCAGCAGCTCGAGAGCTCCGCAACGAAGGCCTACAAGACCGGGAAGTAGGGCTTGAGCGGGCAGAGCATCACGGCGGAGCCGCCCCCCAGGGCGGCTCCGCCGGAGCCCTCCGAGCAGGGGGCGTCCCGCTATGCCACCGGGACGCTCTTCCTGCTGCCTGCGCTCGTGTTGCTCGGGGTCTGGCTCTTCTACCCGACCGTCTACACGATCGTTCGCAGCTTCTTCGGCCAGTCGGGCTACCTCGGTCATTGGGTCGGGATCGACAACTACAAGACGCTCTTCACGACCTCGACCCTCGTGACCGCGATCAAGAACAGCGCGATCTGGGTGGCCGTCGTGCCGGCCTTCGTCACCGCGGTGGGGCTCATCTTCGCCGTCCTCACCGAGCGCGTCCGGTGGGCCGTCGCCTTCAAGACGGTCGTCTTCCTGCCGATGGCGATCTCCGCCTTCGCCACGGGCGTGACGTGGCGGTTCATGTATCAGCAGGATCCGGGCCAGGGCGCGATCAACGCTCTCGGCCGCACCGTCTCTGACACCTTCTCGGCTCCCGGCGTCCTACCCAGCGCGACCCCGTCGACGCCCTCGCTCCAGCAGGGCCACGGCGGTGCGATGGTGCTCAAGACGCCGCTGCACCCGGGCGGCGTCGCCCTGCTCGGGCTGACCGGGATCGCTCCGACGGCGATGCCCGCAGGGGCGCAGCAGGCCGTCAAGCCCGCACCGAAGTCCGGGGACATCGAGGGCACGGTGTGGCGGGACTTCAAGCCCGGCGGCGGCAAGCCAGGCGTCGTCGAGCAGGGCGAGCTCGGGATCCCGGGCGTCACGGTGGAGCTCAAGGACTCGTCCGGCAAGGTCGTGCAGAGCGCGACAACCGACGCGCACGGCGTCTTCGACTTTCCGAGCGTCGCCGGGGGAACCTACAACGCGGGAATCGGCGCGCAGACCTTCGCGAAGCCGTTCGGCGGCTACTCGTGGCTCGGGCCGAACCTGATCACGCCCTCGCTCCTCATCGCCTACATCTGGATCTGGGCCGGCTTCGCCATGGTGGTGATAGGCGCCGGGCTCGCGGCGATGCCGCGAGAGGTGCTGGAAGCCGCGCGGACGGACGGCGCCACGGAGTGGCAGGTCTTCCGTCGCGTCACCGTCCCGCTGCTCGCGCCCGTGCTGAGCGTCGTCTTCATCACGATGATCATCAACGTCCTCAAGGTGTTCGACATCGTGATCTCGCTCGCTCCCGACTCGGTCCAGTCGAACGCGAACGTGATCGCGCTCGCGATGTGGCGCACGGCCTTCGGCGGCAGCAACGACTTCGGCACCGGCTCGGCCATTGCCGTCTTCCTCTTCCTGCTCGTGATCCCGGTGCTCGCGCTCAACATCCGGCGCTTCAAGAGGGAGGTCTGATGGCGGCCGTCCCCGAGACCATCCGCCTCCCCGCACCGCGCGACACGACGGCCGCGAAGATCGTGCGCGCGCTGGCGACGACGCCGCTGCAGATCCTGCTCGCCGGGATCGGCCTGCTCTGGCTCGTCCCGACCATCGGCCTCTTCATCACGTCGCTCCTGCCCAACTCGGTCACGAGCGCGACGGGCTGGTGGAAGATCTTCGCCCACCCGAGCACGGCGACGTTCGCCAACTACAGCAACCTCTTCCACACTGCCGGCCTCACCGCCGCTCTCAAGACGACCGCGTACATCGCCTTCGGCAACACGGCCCTCGTCGTCGTGGTCGGCGCACTCGCCGGCTACGCCTTCGCCTGGCTCGACTTCCCCGGCCGCGACTGGCTCTTCGTGATCGTGATCGGGCTCCTCGTCGTGCCGCTGCAGATGGCGCTGATCCCGATGTTCAGGCTCTACAACACCCTGGGGATCGGAGGGACGGTGCTGAGCGTGATCCTCTTCCACGCCGCCTTCGGCCTTCCGTTCGCCGTCTTCCTCCTGCGCAACTTCTTCGTCGGGATACCCAAGGACATCCTCGAATCGGCGCGCATCGACGGCGCGAGCGAGATCCGCATCTTCCTCCGCTTGATCCTCCCGCTCGGCCTGCCCGCGATCGCCTCGCTCGCGATCTTCCAGTTCCTCTGGACGTGGAACGACCTGATCGTCTCGCTCACCTTCAACGTGAACTCGGTCAACGTCTTCATCTTCGGCCAGTTCCGCCAGTTCTCGTCGAGCATCGACATCATCGCGCCGGCTACGTTCATCTCGCTCATCGTCCCGCTGGCGATCTTCTTCGCCTTCCAGCGCTACTTCGTCGAGGGGCTGCTCGCCGGCTCGGTGAAGTGATGCGGGTTGCGGTCGTGGGATCCGGCCTCGCCGGGTTCACGGCGTACCAGACGCTGCGCCGGTCGCTCGAGACGGGCGAGATAGCAGTCTTCGGGACGGACGCCGACCCGGCGGCGGCCTGGCGCGTCCGGGCAGCGGCGATCCGCCAGCGCGAGATGCGCTCCGAGAGCGACGGCCACACCGCTCCGACCTCGTTCCCCGGCCTGGCGTTCTCGAGCGTCCGCCGGCGCCGCTCGCTGCGGCCGCTGCTCGAGTCGGTCCTCGACCGCTACCACCCGACGGTGGACGAGTTCCTCTCACACGTCGAGCGCTTGCGCGAGCGGAGCGGCTGGGACGAGAGCGTGGTCCGGCGGCAGGTCGCGCGCGTCGCGGCCGTGGAAGGCGGGTTCGAGCTCGATGGGGCGTGCTTCCGGCACGTTCTGCTCGCGCCCGGCCATCCCGGGCTCAACATGCCCGAGGAGCTTCGCACCGACCCGCGCGTCGTCCACGCCTACGAGCCGCACGACTACGCGCTGACGGTGACGGTCGTGGGCGCGGGGCTCGCGGCCGCGACCGAGTGGCTGAACGCGCTCGCGGCGGGAGCGGAAGTCGTCTCGGTGCGCCGGCGCGAGCCAGTGCGGCGGCCGCTCAACGTCCCGCGCCACTACTTCTCGCGCCGCGGGCTCGCCGGCTACCACGGCCTCGCGCCGCGCGAGCGGGTCGAGCGCCTGCGCACGCTGACGGCTCCGTCGTATCCGGCGGGCGCGCAGTGGGACGAGCCGCTCGAGCGCGCGGCGCGGGAAGGCCGGTTCCGGGTCGAGCGGTCGCTGAACGGAAGCGCTCAGGTGATCTGCGCGACCGGGTTCCGGCGGGGCTTCCGGCACGATCCGCTCCTCGCCCGGCTCGTCGCCGAGCACGACCTCGAGACGGCCGACGAGTGGCTCGTGCTCGACGAGGACTCGACCGTGCCGATGCTCAGCGACGGGACCCGGACGCTCGCCGTCGCCGGGGCGCCCGCCCAGTGGGCGTTCCCTGCCGCCGACACGCTCGCCGGCGCTCGTTACGCCGCTCATCGCTTCCTGCGGAGGATCCAGTCGTGTCGTACACGCTGAGAGGACGCGTCGAGACGCGGCTCGCCGCCCTGGTGCCGGTGCTGCTCGGGGCCTGCGTGCTCGGGGCCGTCCTCCATCGCTGGTGGCCGGTCGAGCTCGTCGCGCTCATGGCCGCGGTCGGGCTCTTCCTCGACCTCGAGGTCTGGCACCGGCTGCTCCCGTACGAGCCGGCGTGGGCGACGGCGCCGCTCGGTGCGGTCGAGCTCGGAGCGCTGCTGGCCGTCGTGTACGGCTTCGGCCTGCATGCGCCGCTTCTGCCGGCGCTCGCCCTGTTCGGCGCGGGTTGGCTCGCCGCGTTCGTTCTCGCCCAGGCGGGCTTCCCGCTCCTGCGGCTCGGCTACGCGGAGGACGGCGGCGAGCTCGGCCCGGCCGGCGCCGTCGCGGCCGTTGCCGTCGTCCTGGCCTTCGCGGGCTCGGCCGCCACCTACGTCGTCCGCCTGCCGCCGGTCGTCCACCTGAGCGCGGGAGTCCACCGCGGGCCGCTCGTGATCACACGGCGTGAGGTGCTGCAGGGCGAGCCGGGGGCGGTCGTCCGCGGCGGCATCGTCGTTGCCCACGACGACGTCCAGATACGGAACGTGACGGTGGTGGGCGGCCGGAACGGGATCACCGTCGACGGCGTTCGCGGCACCGTCCTCGACGGCGTGACCGTGCAGGGAGCGAAGCTCGACGGCATCCACGTCCGCCTCGCAGGCGTCGTGATCCGCAACTGCACAGTCGACATGCTCGGCAACCGCCTGGGCCAGGGGATCGACATCTCCTTCAACATGGGCATGGGGATGAGCATGGTCGAGGGCTGCACGGTCGTCGGCGGACAGGAGGGGATCACCACGCACTCCTCCGGGACCGACATCATGGGCAACCGCGTCAGCCGGACGACCGGCGAAGCGATCGCCGTCGTCGAGATGTCGATGGGGATGGCCTCCCACAACACGGTTCGCGACGCGCTCGGGGTGGGGCTCTACTGCAGCGACCGCTCGCTGTGCATGTTCGACCACAACACGGTGATCGGCACCCGTCCCGATAACTCGGCCGGTATCCGCACGCGCCGCGGCTTCGCCGTGCTCGCCGACTTCCAGGCAGAGGCGGATCTCTGGCGGAACACGCTCGCTGCGAATCCCGTCGCGACCGGTGCGGTCACGGGTGGGACGCTCGAGAGGACCTCGCGGCCGGGTTGGTGAGCGCCGCCTACAACTACGACCGCTTCGACGACTACGTCGAGAGCGGCGTCGACGACCGCGAGTTCGGCGCCTTCCCGAACATGCTGCACGCAGGCGAGCGTGCTCCCGACGGGAAACTGACGCTGCTCGACGGCGAGCCCGTCCACTTGTCGGAGCTCTGGCGCCGGAGCGGCGTCGTGCTCGAGTTCGGCTCCTTCACCTGACCGTACTGCGCAGCAGAGGGTCCTCTGCTCGACCGGCTCGCAGAACAGCACCCCGGCTACGGCTGGTACTTCGTCTACACGCGTGAGGCACACCCGGGGGAGCACCTGACCGCGCACGCGACGCTCGAGGAGAAGTTCGCTGCGGCGCGCCGGTTGCGCGACGAAATCGGCATCACGCGGCCGATCCTCGTCGACGACCTCGAGGGGGCCGTGCATCACGCGTACGGCCTGCTGCCGAACATGTCCTGGGTGCTCGACCGGGGCGGCACGATCCTCTACAAGGCGATGTGGACGTCCGCTGCGCACATCGGCGAGTTCCTCCAGGGGCGCAGCGGAAGGGCTGCGGGCAGTTTCTACGTGGAGCAGATCGCTCCGGTTGCGCGCGACCGCGCCGCGTTCCAGCGCGGGCTGGAGCGGAACGGCCCACGCGCGGTCACCGAGTTTGCACGCGCGGAGCAGATCTGGACGGACCGAGCCCGCGCCGGGCGCCGCGAGTCGTCGAGCTGACGGCCTCGCGACGACGGGCGGCGACGTCCGCGTCCGAGCAGAACCCGTCTCCGCTCGCTTTGCCGCAAAGCAGGCCGACGAGCTCGCCCTCGACGGTTGTCACCGCCAGGCGGCGCCGGGAGGCCGTACGGACTGCCGAGAGGGGGACGTCCGACGCGATCGTCCGTCCGTGGAGCGTGGCGATCCCGGCTGCCGGCACGTCGTCCGGGGTCTCGGACGCCAGATCGCAGCGCTCGACGGTGCCGACGAGGAATCCGCCGTCGACGAGGAGCGCCATGTGCACATGCTCGTCCTCGAAGAACGCGCGCAGCTCTCCGACCGTCGTTTCCGGCGGGTGCACGTCCGGCCGAGTCACCATCGCGTCGGCGATGGTCGACTGCAGGCGCCGGACCAGGACTGCTGGCTCGGGCGACATCGGCGCGGACCTACCGCCGCGGACCCGTCGTGAAACGAGCTTCCTGCGGGTCAGCTGCAGGACGCGCTGCTCGCGGAGTGCGGCGCCTCGAGCGCTCTCCAGGCGGCGGACCCGGTGAGAGGGAACTCGTAGAGGCTGTAGCCGACCGGTGAGCAGTCGGCGACGGCGCGCATGAACCCGGCGGTCTCTCTCGGGCCCATCGCGTCGGCGAGCCCGCCGATCAGGTGGATCGGAACCTGCGGCTCGCCGGTGTGGCTTCGGATGGCGGCGATGTCGGCGGCGTTGTACGCGCGTGTGGCGGCGCTCCCGCGCACGCCGGCGTCGGTGGCGTAGGCCATCGGCAGGAAGACGTCGTAGTCGCGTGCCAGCCCGCGATACGGGAAGCGGGGCCAGTACCTGGGATGCCTGCGCATCCCCACCGCCGACGGGACGATCGCGCCCAGCGCATAGCGGCGGCCGACCGCCGCCCGCAGCCGCGCGGAGAGGCTGAGCAGGCGCGAGTTTCTCAACCGGATACTCGGGACGATGCTGGCTTCGATGTCGAGCGCGAACGAGTCGAAGTGTTCTCCTCGAGGAGTCGAGAAGCGGATCGCGGCCAGCGCCCGGCGCGTGTCCTGGGCCGGGTCGGCGAGCGAGGGCAGGTACCAGGCGACCACCCGCAGCCCGTCCGCATGCGCGGCGTCGACGAAGCGGCCGAGCGCCGCCCGGCGCACGAGATCGACCTGCTGCGAGTAGTTGCCGGTCTGCAGGTACAGGGTCCTGACGCCGTCCCGGGCCATCGCCGCCACGTCCTGCTGCGGGTGTGCCCAGGAGGCCGTCGCATAGATGTCGAGCCAGGTGCCGAGGCCGGCGTAGGCGCTGCGGTCGCGGGCGGGCCGGGACGCGCCTGCCCCAGGCGCCAGGATCACGGCCGACAGCACGACCGTCAGCAGAAGGCGCGCGATTGCCCGGGTCGGACCCCTCGCCACCTCGAAAAGTGTGCCAGAGCGACGCGGCCAGTCCGCAGGCGGGGAGCGGCGGTTGCGCCCCCCGCCTGGGGGAGGTGTCCTACGGACCGGAGACGACGCAGCCGTTGCCGGTTGCGCCGAATGCCTTGTTGCTCCAGAGCGGCTGCACCGCGAACCGATGCGAGCCCAGCGCGATGTTCTGCGTGTCGGTCCAGGCGCACTTGTCGCCGTTCTCCGAGGTCTGGTCGTCGTTCCAGCCGTCCTGGAACGAGCTGAAGTTGTCCGGGTCGGTCACGGCCTCCGCGTATTCGTGGCCGGTCACGATCGAGTAGCCGTCGAAGATCCCGTTGCCGAAGGCGTCGCTCGTCGCATTGACGTTGTGCATGCCGCACTCCTCGCCGAGGCCCGGCCAGTTCTCGTTCAGCCAGGGGATGAACGCGTACTGGATCCGCTCCGGGTTGCCGAGACCGTCGACGCTCGTCGTCTGCGTGTGATAGCCGCAGTACACCGGCTCTCCCGTCGCGACGGCGGTCGGCGGCGTGAGGATGATGTAGGTCGCGTTCGGGTTCCAGCCGAAGTGTTGCGCTGCACGGACGGCCTCGCTCGCGATCGGGTCGTCGACGAGGTTCTGCGCCAGGCCGAGCGTGACGATGTCGTCCGGCACCGGATTCGAATCCGTCCAGACGCCCTTGAGCTGGCCTTTCGGGTTCGTGACGAAGCCGCTCGCGCCGACGCAGCTCGTCGAGCCGGCAAGCGCATACGCGCAGTACTGGGTCTGGATGTTCGCCCACGGGCTGCCGCCGACGTTCTGGAAGAACGACTGCAGGTAGCTCTGCAGCGTCTTGCTCGAGTACACGGTTCCGTTCGTGTCGGCCGTGGTGAAGCCCTTCGCCCACTGCGGGCCCCACCAGACGAGATAGACGGCGGGCTTCTGCTCGACGCCGATCGCTCCCGGTCCGGCGTTGCCGCCGTGATAGATGAGGTCGTTCGTCAAGGCGTTCGTGGTCGTGCTCGGGTCAGGGTTCTGCCCGGGCGCCCAGAAGAAGTGCTTCGGGTTGGTCAGGCTCGAGGTGTCCGAGGCGGCGGTTCCGGCGCCGACGGCCCCGATCAGAAGAAGGATTGCCCCGATGACTACAACCCCACGAAACCCCATCCGCAGAATGTTCATCCGCTAGCCCTTCACTCGCTGATAAAGACCGACGATCAATACCCGGCGATATCGGCCAGGCAAACACGGCCAGCCGACTGACTAGTCAGTCAAAATGTGCGCGTGATTGCGAATGCCTTTTCCGCGAACCGTCTAGACGCTCATGCCGGTGGCGCGGAGCTCGGCGACGCATTCCTCGCAGATGCCGTGCGTGATGCCGGCCAGGCCGCCGAACTCGGGGGGCGGCTCCACCAAGACCCAGCGCCCGTCCACGCGGTACCGGCTGCACCAGGCGCAGCGGGTCGTCAGGTCGGCCTCACGAAGCGCTGCGGAGACGGCGGCGATGACCTCGGAGCGAGCGCGGATGTCCGCGGCGGCCTCCACGGCTCGTTCGGCGCGATGGAGGAGCGCGCCTTCCACGTCCGACTCGGTGTGCGAGGCGGCCACGCAGGGGACGCTACTCCCCGTCCGCCGACGCTTCAATGGCCGCGTGGGCCGAAGCTCATCCGGCTCTCACCCCGCGCGCGACAATGCAGGCATGCGGGTTCTCGTGGTCGAGGACGAGAAGAAGCTGGGTGAGTTGCTCGGCCGCGGGCTGCGCGAGGAGGGCTACGCGGCCGACGTCGCCGAGCGGGGCGAGGAAGCGCTCTGGATGGCACGCGCGGTTCCGTACGACGCCATCGTCCTCGACGTCATGCTCCCCGGCGACGACGGCTTCGAGATCTGCCGGCAGCTGCGGGGCGGCGGGATCTGGACGCCGGTGGTGATGCTCACCGCTCGCGACGCCGTCGACGATCGCGTCCGGGGCCTGGACGCCGGAGCAGACGACTACCTCACGAAGCCGTTCGCGTTCGAGGAGCTGGTCGCGCGGCTCCGGGCGCTCACGAGGCGGACTCCGGTGGAGCGGCCCACGGTGCTGGAGGTCGGCGATCTGCGCCTCGATCCTGCCGCCCACCAGGCGTGGCGCGGCGACCGGGAGCTCGACCTGTCGGCGAAGGAGTTCGCGCTGCTCGAGGTCTTCATGCGGCGGCCCGGGATGACCCTCACGCGAACGCAGCTCCTCGACGGGGCCTGGGATTTCGCCTTCGAGAGCCGTTCGAACGTCGTCGACGTCTACGTCCGGTACCTCCGGGAGAAGATCGACCGGCCCTTCGGCTGCGACTCGATCGAGACGGTGCGGGGCGTCGGCTACCGGTTGCGTTCGGACCCGTGAGCCGGCTGCCCATCCGCGTCCGGCTCACGCTCGCCTTCGCCGCGGCCATGGCGGTCGTGCTGGCGGGGGTCGGGCTCTTCGTCTACCACCGCGTGGGCAGCGAGCTGCTCGCCACCGTCGACCAGACGCTCGTCGCGCAGTCGAAGGAGGAGCTGTCGAGCAGCCACTTCGACGCCGACGCACGGGGCGGGGCGACGTTGGCGCAGCGCTTCGGCTCGGACGGGACGCCCCGCCGTAGCCAGCCGACTGGGCTGCCGCCGCTCGTCCCACGCCGCGTCCTGACCGAGGCGCTGACCGGGCAGCGCGTGTGGCGCGAGGAGCGTGTGCCCGGCCGGCCCGGCTCGTGGCGCGTCCTCGCCGTCCGGAACCGCTCGGGGACGGCCGTGGCAGTCGTCGCCCGCTCGCTCACACCCCGGGCCGAGTCGCTGGACCACCTCCGCCACGAGCTCCTCATCTTCCTTCCACTCGCGCTGCTGGCGGCATCGCTCGGCGGCTACGGGCTCGCGGCCGGAGCGCTGCGACCGGTCGAGACCCTGCGCCGACGGGCGGAGACGGTCACGGCCGGCGAGGAGAGTCGCCTGCCAGTGCCGCCTGCCGGCGACGAGATCTCCCGGCTCGCCACGACGCTGAACGACATGCTGGCGCGGCTGCAGAGTGCGGTCGAGCACGAGCGGCGCTTCGTTGCGGACGCGAGCCATGAGCTGCGGACGCCGCTCGCCTTGCTCCGCACCGAGCTCGACCTCGCGCTGCGACGGCCGCGCTCACGGGAGGAGCTCGAAGGTGCGCTCCGGTCGGCGGCGGAGGAGACGCTGAGACTCTCGCGGCTCGCCGACGACCTGCTTCTCATCGCGCGCGCGGATCAGGGCTCGCTGCCGGTCCGCCGGGAGGTCGTACCTGTCGGCGATCTTCTCGGCGAGGCAGCGGAGCGCTTCGCGAGCCGCGGCCAGACGCTGGGTCGAGAGCTGCGTGTCGAGCCCGCCGATTCGTACGCCGAGGCGGACCCGATCCGGGTGGGCCAGGCGCTGGTCAACCTCCTCGACAACGCGCTCACACACGGCGACGGCACCGTCGAGCTCGCCGCGGTGGAGCGAGACCGATTCGTCGAGCTGCACGTCCGCGACGAGGGCGAGGGGTTCCCCGAGCGGTTCCGCGACCGCGCCTTCGACCGCTTCAGCCGCGCCGACGAGGCCCGCGGCCGCGGCGGCGCCGGGCTGGGCCTCTCGATCGTCGATCTCGTCGCCCGCGCCCACGGAGGCACAGCGGGCGTGGCCAACCGCCCGGGCGGGGGAGCCGATGTGTGGATCTCGCTCCCGCGGGCCGGTGCGGCTCTAGGGACTGAGCTGGATCTGTCCGACGACGCTGAGCCCGCCCTGCTCGTTCGGCGTCCACGCAGCTGAGACGGTCCGGGGCTCGCCGTTCGGAAGGCGGCAGGTCCCGCTGAACGTTGTTCCCCCGACGTTGGTCACACGGCCCCGGCAGACGTGGCCGCTCGGTAGGTACTCGAGCTGAAGCGAGGTGGACTGGAGCGCCTGCGGCGACACGAGGAGGTCGGCGCGGACGAGGAGCTTTTGCGGCTTCTGCGCCTGGCCGACGAAGGAGACGATCTGCTTCAGCTGTGTCCCGTTGCGGATCACCTGGCCGGTGATCTGCTCGCTCACGTTCGCGGCGTCCCACAACGGTGGCGAGCGATGGAGCGGGCCGATGATGAGGAGGGGCAGCGCCACGAGCGTGACCGCTCCCGCCGTTGCGACGCGCGGCGAGCCGAGGACGAAGCCGCCGAAGCGCCAGAACAGGAGCATCACGACGCTCGCCACCGAGACCCCGTAGATGATCGCCAGCCAGACGGCGCCGCGATCGGTGCCGGACATGAGCCCGTGCAGCGAGGCAAGCGTCCAGATTGCGAAGTTGAGGTAGTGCGCGGTGCGCCAGAAGCGGTACGGCAGCCGGCGGCGGTAATGATTCGTGACGGCGAGGGCGAGGAGGAGCTCGGCGGCCGCGATTCCGAGGCCCGTCCAGATCGGGCGATAGGTCGCCGTGAACGGGACGAGGAGCTGGGTGAGCGAGAAGGGCAGGAACGAGTCCAGCGCGATCGTCAGCACGTGGATCCCGATCAGCGAGCCGACGAGCAGGCCGCCGAAGCGATGCACCTCCTCCACCGAGAAGCGGGGCCAGCGCCGGCTCTGCGCCTTGCCGCCGAGCGCCAGCCCGAGTGAGACGACGAGGCTGAGGACGACGTAGGCGGCGATCCCCGACGCGCGTGCCGCGTACCAGATCGCTGGGCTCGAGGTCAGATGCACACGGCCCTCCCGCGACTTGCGCAGACCCAGGCCTCGTTCTCGATCGCCTCGCCGGCGCGGGTGAGGAACCTGCCCGGGATGCCGCGCTCGTCGAGCCATGCCGGCCCCTGATCGCCCAGCAGGAAGCCGGCTTTCGCGGCGACATCGGCGGCTAGGCACGTCGCTCCCGAGGCGGTCACCTGCTCCCACGGCGACCGGCTGGGCCGGCGGGTCGTGGGATCCACGAGGTGCGCCCCGCGCGACGTCGTCCCGCTCGTGGCCAACCCTCCCTCGACGACGCGGATTGCGCCGCCGCCGGGTAGCGCGACGTCGACCGGGCCACGCACTGCGAGATCGCCGCCGACGGATACGAACCCGGGCCCGTCGAGCGCCGCCGCTGCCTCGTCGACGGCGAGTGCTTTGACGACGCCGTTCAAGTCGAGGGCGAGCTCCGCAGGGCGGGAGAGCATCCGCCCGCAGACCAGGATCTCCCGCGACCGGCCGCACAGGGTGGGATCGACCAGCCCTTCGGTCTCGTGGGCGACGTCCAGTGCGACTTCCAGCGTCTCTGCGAACAAGGCGGACAGCGCGACGACGCGTGCGCTCGAGCGATTCACGCGCGAGAGCTCCGAGTCCGGCCGGTAGAGGCTGAACGCGGCTTCCCAGCGCTCGAGGATGCCCGCGACCGTCTCCGGCCGGCCGCCGGCGATTGCGACGTCGCACCCCATCGCGCGGAACCGGTGAACCGCCTGGGCGCTCACGAGGTGGAGGTCGCGACGGGCGGAGGCTGGACCGCGGGCGCGATCTGCCCGCCCTGGGCGATGCTGCGGCGGACGGCCCGCTCGAACGAGGCGGGCGCGCCGAGCGGCTTCGCCTTCCCCTTCGTGTGGCCCGGGGCGTGGGTTTTCGCTCCGACGAACGCGGCGCCGAAGACGAGCAGGGCCAGACCACCGATGGCCGCCTGTGCCCCGCGGGCGCGGCGCCGGGCCCGTTCGATGCGCGAATCTCTCGCCATGCTGCGTGAGCGTGCCCGGCGGCGATGAGAAAGCGGTGTGACGTGCCTGCGATTCACCTGATTCTCACGGAGCGGGGCTGGACTGCCGCGATGCGCTCAGGGGTACAGCGGCCGACGCTGGGAGGCGCGCAGGGCAATGCCCTTCTCACCGCGCTGCTCGCGGCCGTCCTGCTCGTGCTCCTGGCCGTCGAGGGCGCCACCATTCCTCTGATCCATCAGCTCCTCTCGGTCCACATCTTCGTCGGCGTCCTGCTGCTCGGGCCCGTGGCGCTGAAGCTCGCGAGCACCGGCTACCGGTTCCTGCGCTTCTACGGTCGCAGCCCCGAGTACGTGCGTTTGGGCCCGCCGACGTCGTTCATGCGCTTCGTCGTCGCGCCGACGCTCGTCGTCTCGACCCTCGTCCTGTTCGGGAGCGGCGTGGCGCTGCTCGCCCTCCCGCAGCGTGGCTCCGTGCTCGCGCTGCACAAGGCGAGCTTCGTCGTCTGGTTCGGGGCGACGAGCATCCATGTCCTCGGCTACGCGCTGCGGGTGGGCCGGCGCCTCCTCCTCGAGGCGACTCGCCGGGTCGACGGGAGGAGATACCGGGTCGCGCTCGCGGCGCTGGCGATCGTGGCCGGAGTGGCCACCGCGCTCGCGACCTATCCGCTCGCCAACCCCTGGCTCCACGGACTGGCGAGGTGAGGCCGCCGCCGCGCCGGGCGGCGCTGCTCCTGACGCTCGCGGCCCTCGTCGGCTGCGGGTCGCATCC
>Ga0070739_10004956_pt1 | contig 15456 bp, 11 predicted proteins | sample Coa_R1_7_FD_66445 | JGI IMG/M metagenome (GOLD analysis project Ga0070739, IMG submission 66445) | Surface soil microbial communities from Centralia Pennsylvania, which are recovering from an underground coalmine fire - Coalmine... | ecosystem: Environmental > Terrestrial > Soil > Unclassified ... | reverse complement strand
GGGGGGTGAGATCGCCGTCTACCCCCCACCCCAACCCTCCCCCACAAGGGGGGAGGGAGAATCGGACAAAATCAACGGGTTCGTGTATGAGAATTCCAACTCTGAGTCGGAAGCAAGTTGGCCTACTCGGTTCTCGAGATGCCGATCTCGATCGTGCTAGCGCTTAAGTCCAGAGGAGAAACATGAATTCCTCGTATGATTTAGGTAGTTATGGCTCTTTGCGGTAAAGCCTAAGCATTCTGCGTTGCCGTCTGCACTCATTTCCATACTTACGGCAGACTCTTGGCAGAGAAATGGCAGAGAAATCATTGAAAAACGGCAGAAAATAGCGTAATCTGTGTAAAGTAAAGCCCGGCCAGTGAGTGGCCCTCTGCCAACGTAATGTCTGAATCAATAAGGGAATACCTGAAGGCGCGGAGAAGCGAAACACACGACTGTCGATCCGGTGGTTGCGGGTTCGAGTCCCGTCGCCCTCGCTACATAAAGGCCGTAATCCAAAAGACTTGCGGCTTTTCTTGTTCTCAGATCGAACCTGATTAACGACCCCACTGTAGCCTAACTGTAGCCAATCTCCAATGTAAGGCATCCCTCAGCGGGCATATGTAGCGTTTTTGTTCAGGAAGCCGCTGCCTTGGGGATCATCCGGTCCATTACCCCCTCCAACTTCTCCGCGGCCCGCTCCTGCAAGGTCGGTAGAACATGGGAGTAGATGTTAATTGTGATCTCGATCCGGGCGTGGCCAAGACGCTCGCTTACCACCTTGGCATTCACGTCCTCCAGCAGAAGCAGCGTCGCGCAGGTGTGCCGCAGATCATGAAACCGGGCCTTCGGCTTGCACGCCTGCGTTCGCTCCTGCAAGATGCCCGCTCGCTTCAGAGCGGGGTTGAAGGATCGCAGGGTGAAGTTCGACGATTGCAGGGTGAACTCTCCTCGATCCGTCTGCAGGACGATGGCCTCACCGAGGACAATTCCCCGCATGTTTGCGTCTGGGTGTGCGGCTCCAATGTGCGTAAGCAACTCGTTCAGCAGGTCCTCCACAGGCAACACGAACGAGCAGAACGGGCAGCCAACGCCGACGACCTGTGGCTCCAGGCGAGCGAGGCGGACCAGCCCCAGCGCCTTCTCGCGCAGCCAGGACAGGATCTCTTGCCAGTCCCGCTCCGTCAGCGGCTCACGCCGTCTCTGATCGATCAAGGCGTAGGGAGCGGCCTCCACGTACAGGTCGGCTTGCTCATCGTCCTGCCACTCCCAGCTCAGCCCGCCGACGTATTCCCTCGGATGGCGCAGTCCGCCTTTGCTGATGGGCCGGTCCCAGCAGGCCGGCTTGTCATGAGGGCTGCACCAGATGTTGATGGCGCCGGAGCGGGCATCGTACAGGCCGCCGCGCTCCAGGTCCCAGGCTTGGCCGGTGGCCAGGAGCTGCCGGAAAAGGTTTCGGTCGGCACGGACATCGAGCATTTCCCTACGCATGCTTGTCTCCGAAGGAACGGAAAGCGAGAAGCGTAGGGGTTTGTGTCAGGGAATGGGGAAGAGAGAAATGCCGGGCGAGTACGGCAGCAGGCACGGGACTTAGGGCAATTCTATAGCGTAGCCCCCTTCGCGCAAGACATAGTAAAGGTAGCCAAGAAAAAACGTATTTGTTTAGCGCGTCCAGCTCCGACTGAGCCTGCTTCCCCGGCCTGATGGGGCCATACCGCTGCGGCCGGCACCACGCCTATAATGAGGTATGCAACCCGTCTACTGCGCGAAGCCAACTGTGCCGATCAGCGGCCCGTACTATACCTTCTGGCGCAGGTCAGGGTGACGGCAAGTTCAGCCGTTTTGGGGACCATATGACGATTTCCTCGCGCACGCCGGAGGGGCACCCCAACCGTTGCCCCTCTGCCGCAGCCGGCTGCGGCTGTCCCCCTCGTGGCCGAGCGCGGATGCCCCCTGCCCGCACTGCGGATCACTGGTTTGGTTCCCGGCCGCGCACACTCCTGGGGTGATCGCCGGGCCCGCAACGGGTCCTGCCTTCACTCTCGAAGACTATCGCAAGCAGCTCGGGCAGGTGAAGTGAATGGGGCTCATGGGCGATGCGCCGGCGGGCATGCCGGGAATGGATGACCGGATCACCGGGAGCGAGGACAGCGAGCCGAGCCACCGGCGCATCCGAGGCATGCTCGACGCGATGACCAAGCAGGAGCGGGACAGCCCAGACCTCCTCGACAACTCGCGGTGCCGCCGCATCGCCGCCGGAGCCGGCGTCTCGCCGCTGGAGGTCGAGCGGTTCCTCGGGCAGTTCCAACGACTGCGGGTGCTAATGAGGAAGATGGCACAGATGAGCATCTGGGATAGCGTCTGAGCTCGACCTTTTCAGCGCACCGCCGTGATCGCATCCGAGAACGTCACCGTGGCCTTTCCTTCCCATTCCACCGCCCCCTGCTCTCGCTCCAGATGTCGCTGACGTTGTTGGGCCTCAATCACCTCGGGTTTCAATCCACGGCGGCTGTTATGCTGGCCGCCACCTTGTCGCGCTCGGACAAGACCAAGCCGCAGTTGGTTTCAATGCACGGCTGGCTGTTATGCCGGCCGCCACGCTTGAGCCTTCGCCTTCTGGTCTCCAGTAGCAAGGTTTCAATCCACGGCCAGCTGTTATGCTGGCCGCCACGGCCTACTTCGCGGGGTTCGCCAGGGTGAGTCGGCGGCACGCAATGCCCGTCTCTGGCCGACGGCGAATCGACCTGCCCTGTCGATAGCGCACCACGACGGCTGCACGCGACAGTTGCGCTTCACTAAAGAGATAATAGGCCGCGGCGCAGCGCTGCGCACTCCTGGGCAAGAAAGGACTAGCACCATGGGCGAAGAACAGCCGGACCAGTTGAAAACCCCGCGTCAAACTCCCGTCTTTGCACCCGTTGCCGCCGGCGAGCGCATCTGGTGCGTCGATACCCTGCGTGGCTTCGCGGTCCTGGGAATCCTGCTCATGAATATCACCAGCTTCGGATTTCCCTGGAACGGCGACAAGGACCTGGTCAGCGCCATCAGCCTCGACGACCCGAACCTGGCCGTCTGGGTTATCACTTCCGCGCTGTTCGAAGGGAAGATGCGGGCCACTTTCTCGATGCTCTTTGGTGCTGGGATTGTGCTGTTCACCACGCGCGCCGAAGCACGCCAGGGGGGTCCGGCTAGCACGGAGCTGTATTATCGTCGGCTGCTTTGGCTGCTGGCTCTGGGCTTTCTGCACGGCGCTTTTCTGTGGACGGGAGACATCCTCTACGAGTACGCGGTTGGAGGAGCCCTCCTTTATCCGTGGCGCAAGCTGTCGCCGCGGATCCTCCTTGGGGCAGGATTGGTTCTGCTCGTCACCGGAGCCTTGCAACGCATTCCGTCGCAATGGGAAACCGAACAGAAACGCGTAGCGGCCGCCGAGGCCAACGCGGCCCAGGCCGCTGGGGCGACGCTCACGGCCCAGCAACGCGATGCCCTGGAGGAATGGGCCAGTATGATGCGTAATCTCAAACCCAATGAGACGCAAATCGCCAAGCAAATTGCCGAGCACCAGCAAGGCTACTGGTCCATGTTCCTGCTGCGCCAGCGCGACGGAGGCGTAGGAGGGGGGTTTACCAGCTCGTGGGATACGGCCGCCATGATGCTGGTCGGCATGGCATTGTTCAAGCTGGGGGTTTTGTCCGCGACGCGGAGCCGGCGCTTTTGCTGGACGCTGATGCTCCTGGGTTACAGCATCGGCCTTTTGATCAACGGTTACACCGTCTACCACACGCTGCGGAGCAAATTCGAGCCGATCAACCTGTGGTGGAATGTTGCCAGCTACGACGTTGGGCGACTGGCCATGGCTCTGGGTCATATCGGCTTGATCATCCTTATCTTTCAAGCCGGCTGGCTGCGCTGGCTGACTTCGCGGCTCGCCGGCGTCGGCCAGATGGCGCTTACCAATTACCTGATGCAGAGTCTGATTTGCACGACGCTCTTCTATGGCTATGGTGCGGGTCTTTATGGCAAGCTGCAGCGCTACGAACTCTATTACGTGGTGGTGGGCGTCTGGGTGCTGCAGTTGTTGCTGAGCTCCCTCTGGCTGCGGTATTTCCGCTTCGGACCAATGGAGTGGTTGTGGCGGTCGTTGACGTACACAACCTGGCAGCCACTGCGAATGCAGGCGCGAGCACCTGTCTTAGCCGAGGGGCTCGCAAGTCCGACCTTGCCCTAATTCAGCATAATCGCTCAGATACGCATCGACCCGCACCGCCTTTACCCAGCACTCCCAGAATCTCGTGGCCAGGCACCGACAGGCGCTCACAGGCCGTATCTGTCGCGGCCGATACTGCATCGGCCGTGGCCGCTGGGGCCGCGAGCGTGGGGGATTTGGACGCAGGCGGGCTGGGGGCCTGCGGGGCAGGCACCTGATCGGCGGTTGCGAGCCTATGGCGAACCTCGCTCTCACGCACAGACCTGCCACCTTGCCGGCGGATTTCACCGTTATATCCCCCGGCTCCCGGAAACTAAGCGGCGACTGTCAGGACTGAACGCCAGGCTGCTTACCACGCCGAGATGGCCGCCTGGGTCTTTTTGTTTGTGTCCGAACTGCAAGAATACCCAGGCCTTGCTTTTTGTTTGTGTCCCTTCCACTTGAGAGCCGATCGGAACCACTGCACGCATCCGCGACAATCCATCTCTTCTTGCTGGACGCACGTTCCGTAGTCGTGTACCATTATTAGGTGATGAGCTTTGGCGCTGGTGCCGATGCTGCTCCTATCCCCTTTTCTGGACTGCTCATCATGCCGCTCACCGTCGTCGGCGTATCCTGCGGAGCCAGACTCCGTGGACCTGACAATGCTGCTGGGCGGACCTTCGAGTGTCCGAAATGTGGCAAGCCAGTGATGGCGATGACGCGGACCCCCGTGGGGTGAGCGACGACCTGTTCGCCCGGTTGCAGGAGCACTTCAACGCCCGGCAGATGGTGGAATTGACCTAGGCGATTGCCTGGGAGAATTACCGCGCCCGCTTCGACCACGCCTTCGGGATCACGGCGGGAGGCTTTTCCGAAGGCGCGCATTGTCCCCTCCCCCTGTCCGGCCGCGGCGTCCACCCGGCGGCCGTGCCTCACGCATGAAGGAAAACCCATGTTGACTCGCTTGCAACCGCTCGCCGCTGCATTCTGCGGGCTCCTGCTCGCCGGTTCCATCCCTGCCGCGGACGCCGTCCCGAAGTACGACGCGCGAACGTTCTACGAGACGACCGCGTTCTTCGGCGCCTCCTTCTCGGCGGACGAGAGCCGCCTGCTGATCAGCTCCGACGCCACCGGCGTCTTCAACGCCTACAGCGTGCCGGTCGCCGGCGGCCTGCCGACGCAGCTGACGCACTCCACCACCAACGCCGTCCAGGCCGTCGGTTACTTCCCGCACGACGACCGCATCCTGTACGCGCAGGACGAAGGCGGCAACGAGCTGACCCACCTGTGGGTCCGCGAGCGCGACGGCAAGACGCGCGACCTGACGCCGGGCAAGGGACTCAAGGCCGATTTCTCGGGCTGGTCGGGTGACCTGAAGACCTTCTACGTGCTGAGCAACGAGCGCGACCGGTCGTACTTCGACCTGTACCGCTACGACGCGACCAGCTACGAGCGCACGCTGCTGTTCAAGAACACCGGCGGCTTCGGCCAGGTGGCCGTCAGCCGCGACGGCCGCCACATCGCCCTGCTCAAAGAGGTGTCGAACACCGACAACAACCTGTACCTGTGGGACCCCGAGCACCCCGACAAGGAGCCGGTGAAGATCACGTCGCACAAGGGCGCCATCGAACACGGCATCGGCACGTTCACCCCCGATTCGCGGCAGCTGTATTACTCCAGCAACGAGGACAGTGAGTTCACCCGCATCTGGTCGTATGACCTCAAAACCGGCGAGCGCAAGCTGGTGCTGAGCGACGAGTGGGACGTGCAGGGCGTCAGCTTCTCCTGGGAGGGGCGCTACCGCGTCGTCAGCGTCAACGCCGACGCCCACACCCGGACGACGGTCAGCGACACCCGCACCGGCACGCCGGTCAAGCTGCCGGACGTCGGCACGGCCAACGTCCTGGGCGTCAGCATTGCGCGCAGCGAAAGCATGATGGCCTTCTACGTCGGCGCCGACACGTCGCCGTCAGACTTGTACGTGCTGGACCTGCACACCGGTAAGCACCGCAAGCTCACCTCCAGCCTCAGCCCCAAGGTCAAGGCGGAGCACCTGGTCGGCTCGACGGTGGTCCGCTACCCCAGCTTCGACAAGCGGGAAATTCCGGCGCTCTTGTACAAGCCGCACGGCGCCTCGGCCGCCAACAAGGTGCCCGCCGTGGTGTGGGTCCACGGCGGGCCCGGCGGGCAGTCGCGCGTCGGCTACAGTCCCGACCTGCAATTCCTCGTCAACCACGGCTACGCGGTCCTGGCGGTCAACAACCGCGGCAGCTCCGGCTACGGCAAGACGTTCTTCCACATGGACGACCGCCGCCACGGCGACGTGGACCTCAAGGACGTCGTCCACGGCCGCCGCTACCTGGAGGGCCTCGACTGGATCGACGGCTCGCGCGTTGGCATCGTCGGCGGCAGCTACGGCGGCTACATGGTCTGTGCGGCGTTGGCCTTCGAGCCGCAGGCCTTCGACGTCGGCATCGACATTTTCGGCGTGACCAACTGGGTGCGGACGCTGGAGAGTATCCCGCCGTGGTGGGCCAGCTTCCGCGACTCGCTGTACGCCGAGCTGGGCGACCCCAAGAGCGACCGCGAACGGCTGCGGCGCATCTCACCGCTGTTCCACGCCAGGAACATCAAGAAACCGCTGCTGGTCGTCCAGGGCAAGAACGACCCGCGCGTGTTGCAGGTCGAGAGCGACGAGATGGTCAAGGCGGTGCGCGACAACGGGGTTCCGGTGGAGTACGTCGTGTTCCCCGACGAGGGTCATGGCTTCCGCAAGAAGGAGAACCGCATCGCCGCCGCCGAGGCGTACCTGAAGTTCCTCGACCGCTACCTGAAAGAGCGCAAATAGAGCCTGGACGGGGCGGGCCCGGCGTCCACTTCGACGAGCTTCGCTCAAGCGCTTGCGGTTTCGCGCACGCTCCCTGCTTGGTGGGACGAGCGCGAAACCGCAAGCGGCGACGTGCGCTAAAACGCGTGGGACGAGATCATCTCCCCGCGCTCCCAGAAAAAGGAACCGAGGGTGGAGGAGCGTGCGGGAACGGACCTCTGAAAGGAAAGAGTATATTCTCCGGCTTGTACCCGGCTTGAACCACACCTGGCTCGCTATGGCTCTCTGTGTCATCTCGCGGCAATCAAGCAGGTTTTCTGGTTCAAGTCGGCGAATAATGTGGTATCGCGGCTATGGCCGTTCCCGACGCGTTCTGGCGTTGTCTGGCAATCGCTGGCACTGTTCGGCGAGGCCGAGTGTCGGCGGTGGTGGCGTGATTTCATAAGCCGCGGGTCGCTGGTTCGACCCCAGCCGCCGCCGGCAGTCGGGGGCCCAGCGCATACGCCGGCGCATACGCCTATCGCGCAGCCGGCATGCGTCCAGATGCGACAGCATGCGACGGAACGAGGAAGATTCGCGTGCCGGGAGGAGTGCACGGGGCGTGCGGCGTCTGCTGGTGGCGGCCCAGCAGCAAGGACAATTGCGCTTTGTGGCTGAGCTGCAAAGCGGGCTGAGCGCCACGTCGCGGCAGCAGTTGGCTGGGCTGTTGGCTCGTCGCTGTTGTTCGGAGCCGGCGGTGCCTTGCCGGCGGCGGGCCTTGTGGGTGCGGCCGGAGCTGTGCTGTCAGCTACACTTTTTGGGCTGGACGGCTGACGGTCGGCTGCGGCAGGCCAGCTTCACCGGCCTGCTCGCGACTATGGGGAGCCCCGAAACTTCTCTGTCCCTTGGATGACGACCGCTCCTGTTCGCTGGCCATCAAAGTCCAGGTGCAGCTCTCTGCTCAACGGAACCCCGGCGTCGTGCCTGCGGATGGACATGCGTCGCCGGTTGCGAGCCGATCACGTGGCCGTGGCCGTTATCACGGCTACCTTTGCCGCCACGCCCAAGCAGGACGCCTGCGCAACCTCGCGCGCTTACTTCACGCTTCTCCGTCGTTGCCTCGTTACCAAGAAGGAAGGATCATGCTCTCGTTGACCAGCGCTGTGATGTAGTACTGGACCCAACGCCTGGCTCAGCGGATCGACCAGAAAATCAACGCACGGGCTGCGGCCGAGCCGGGTTTGCGGGATCGTCTGACCGCTCAGGCGCGGCAAGGTGCCCTGGGCTGGCTGGGGCTAGAAGAGCTCCAGACGGAGCTAGATGCCATCACCGAGCAGAAGCAGCAATGGGAGCAGCGGCAGCGGCAGGCACAGCGGGCCATGCTGGCCGTGCTGCGACGCCAGCCCCTGGAGGCAGTGGCACAAGTCGTGGACGAGGCGATGCAGGCGGAGATTCGTCAGGCCATCGCGCAGCGACAGGCCATCCAGCAAGAGCAGTTGCTCGCTGCGAATGCGCGGGCCAGTACATCATCTGCAAGGCAAGTTTGTCGCAGCCGCAGCCGAAAGCGTTCATCCATCAGTGGCCAGGTGACACTCAAAAGTAGTCACCCGTTTTGTTCGCGGGTGACTACGTGACAGTCAAAAGTAGTCACTCGTGGAACGTCTTGGAGGGCGGCCCCTTAGCCGACGCCATCAAGGATTACCACCGCAAGCGTCGGGAGAGCGGCGTCGGCCCTCTCGACCTGCGGCAGTTGCTAACCGCCTTTGTGGCCGTCTGCAACGCTGTCGCTTACGCTCATAGCCGCGGCGTGCTGCACCGCGACCTCAAGCCCCAGAACATTGCGTTGGGAGACTTCGGCGAGGTGCTGGTGCTCGATTGGGGGCTGGCCAAGGTGGTCGGCAAGCCGGAAGACCCAACAAGTCTGCTGCCGGTGTCGGCGGGGTTCGTTCCGCGTCGATTCGTTGAATACATCTGCCAGCAATCCGAATAAGATGGCTAAACAGGCCGAGTTCGCGAGCAATCACACTCCCTGACCCGAGTCATGCAAAAGTCAAGGTCCATGACATACTGGGGCATCATTTCCGGTGGCACTGCCCTTGGCTTACTCTGTGCCGTCACGATGCCTGCGCTGGCTGGCGGCCAACGCCGCGCCGGCCGCGACTGGTGGTCGCTGCAACCACTGCGGCCCGTCGCAGTGCCTTCTGTGGACGACTCGCAACAGCCCCAAAACCCAATCGATCATTTCATCCTGCACCGGTTGAAAAAAGAGCGCCTTGCCGCGTCACTCATGGCCGACCGGCGAACGCTCATCCGCCGCCTGTCCTTCGATCTGGTCGGCCTGCCGCCGACGCCGCACGAAGTCGAGGCCTTTGTCAACGACCCTTCTCCCGCCGCCTACGAGCGCGTGGTTGATCGATTGCTTGACTCACCCCACTACGGCGAGCGCTGGGCCCGCCACTGGCTGGACATCGTTCGCTATGGCGAAAGTCAGGGCTTTGAACGCAACAAGTTTCGCCCAAACGCCTGGAAATTCCGCGACTTCGTGGTCGAGGCGTTTAACTCGGACATGCCGTACGACCAGTTTGTCCGCTGGCAAATCGCCGGAGACGTGCTGCAACCCGACGACCCGCTGGCCGTCATTGCCAGCGGCTTTCTGGCCATGGGGCCCTATGATTTGACGGCATACAAAAACGGCACGCCGCCGATGCGCGCGTTTGCCCGGGAAGAGGAATTAGAGGGCCTCGTCGCCACGGTCAGCCAGGCGTTCCTGGGACTGACCGTCCAGTGCGCTCGTTGTCACAATCATAAATTCGACCCGATCTCCCAGAAGGAGTTCTATCAATTCTCCGCGGCGCTGGGTGGTACTTACCAGGGCGACGAGCGGAACGTCCTCACCGACACGGGGCGACCGATCGCCCAGAAACGCGTGGCGGCCCTCCGTCGCGAAGTTGAAAGCCTGGCTGCCAAGGAGAAATCAGCCGACGCCTGGACGAAGCCCAGCCTCGCCGCGAAGCGTTTCCGCCTGGAGAGCGTTATTCGACTGCTGCAGGGCGGCCCGGTGCATACAACTCGGCCCAAGCAGCCGGGGCCGTGGCACATCCTGGCGCGGGGCGATTACCGGCAGCCCCGCGACGCCGTCGGTCCCGGCGGGATCGCCGCCCTCTGCGGCCTCTCGGCCGATTGGAAACTTGCCAAGGACGCGCCCGAGGCCGAGCGCCGCAAGTCGCTGGCCCAGTGGATTGCCGATCCGCATAATCCCCTCACGCCGCGGGTGATTGTGAATCGGCTCTGGGCGCATCACTTCGGCACCGGGCTGGTGCGCACCCCCAGCGATTTCGGGTTTCAGGGCGGCTTGCCTTCCCATCCGGAACTGCTGGACTGGCTTGCGGGGCAGCTGGTGCGCCCGAACGACGGCCCCGCCTGGAGCCTGAAGCGAATACAGCGCTTGATCGTCACGTCGGCCACCTATCGGCAATCGTCGCGCAGCACGCTCGAGGGGGCCAGAGTCGATGCCGACAATCGCCTCCTCTGGCGGCAAACGCCTCGGCGGCTGGAGGCGGAGGCGTTTCGCGACGCCGTCCTGGCGGTGTCGGGCGAGATTGATCTGCGCATGGGCGGACCGGGCTACCGCGATTTCAAGGTCTCCAGTATCGAAAACGAAACCTACACGGTCTTCGACGCCGTGGGAGGCGAATTCAATCGACGGAGCCTGTATCGCACGTGGCTGCGGACGGGCACAAGCCCATTGCTGGATCTGCTCGATTGTCCGGATCCGTCGGTGGCCACGCCAAAGCGGGCGGTGACCAGCACACCATTGCAGGCGCTGGCGCTGCTGAACAACCGATTCATGGAACACCATGCCGAGCGGTTCGCCGCACGACTCAAATGGGAAGCACCTCAGGGAATCACGGCGCAGGTGCGCCGAGCATACGACTTATCTGTCGGCCGCCAACCCACCGACGGGGAGCTCGCCTTCGGCCAGCGCTTTGCCACGAAGTACGGCCTGACGCAGCTTGGCCTCGTGCTGCTGAACACGAGCGAATTTTCGTATGTTGATTGACCGCCCTCGGAGGCCGTGCCATGACGCCTGCTCAAGTCCGCGACCGCTGTTTGGACGTCCCCTGTTCGCGCCGTGATGTGCTCGGGCATTTTGCCACGGGATTGGGCGGCATGGCCCTGGCGACACTGCTCACGCGCGACGCCTTGGCCGCCAGGCCCGCGTCACTGGCCCACTTGCTTCCGCATCATCCCCCCAAGGCCAAGTGTGCGATACAGATATTCCTGCAAGGCGGGCTGAGCCAGGTCGATTCGTTCGACTACAAACCAGCCCTGGAAAAGCTGCACGGCAAGTCGGTCCCCGGAGACGAGCGGCCCATGGGATTCATGGGAAGGGTCGGCCGGCTGCACAAGGCCCACTTTGCCTTCAAGCGGTGTGGCAAGAGCGGCTTGTGGGTGTCCGATCTCTTTCCCCACCTCGGCGGCGTGGCGGACGAATTGACGGTGATTCGTTCGATGTGGTCGGGCACGGCCAATCACATCCCCGCGACCTACGAGGCGAACAGTGGCTTTCGCACCCCTGGCTTCCCCGCAGCGGGGTCGTGGATCTCCTACGGGCTGGGGTGTGAGGCCGATAACTTGCCGACGTTCGTCGTGCTTCCCGACAGTCGCTCGCTCCCTAGCGGCGGCGCCAACAACTGGTCGAGCGGCTTTCTGCCGGCGCGACACCAGGGCGTGGTACTCCATACCAGCGGCCCGGCCGTGCGAAACCTGCGGCCGGCGTCAAGAATTGACGCCGCGACCCAGACCGCCCGCTTTGCCGCTGTCGCCGAGCTGGATCGCCAGCATCTCGCCCGGCGCGGGACGGATGACGCGCTGCAAAGCCGACTGCACAGCTACGAGCTGGCCGCACGCATGCAGCTGGCAATTCCGAATGCGACCGATCTGAAAGCGGAAACGGCGCAGACGCACCAGCTTTATGGCACGGATCGCAAGGAGTGTGCCGACTTCGCGCGGGCGTGCCTGATGGCCCGCCGGTTGGTGGAGCGTGGCGTGCGTTTCGTGCAACTCTGGAGTGGCGCGGCCTTCGGCACCGAGGTCCACTGGGACGCGCACGGCAGCGTCCTCAACAATCATCGCCGCGAAGCCGACAAGATCGATCGGCCCGTGGCCGGCCTGCTGCGCGATCTGCGCCAGCGGGGGCTACTCGACGACACGCTCGTCATCTTCAACACCGAGTTCGGCCGCACGCCCTACGCCGAAAGCGCGGGCGACCAGGCCGGACCGGGGCGCGACCACAATGCCGACGCCTTCAGCGTCTGGCTGGCCGGCGCCGGGTTGAAACACGGCATTGCTTACGGAACATCCGACGACATTGGCTGGAAGGCTGCTGAGAATCCGGTCGATGTTCACGATTTTCACGCGACCATCCTACACCTGCTTGGCATCGATCACGAGCGCCTGACGTTCTACCACAACGGCATTCATCGCCGGCTAACCAACGTGGAGGGCAATGTACTGACCGATCTTCTGGCGTGAAGGCGGTGCTGGCATGGCATAGCACAAGCTTGGCAGGCGAACAGCATACAGCTTGAAAGTCGTTGATGAAGCACACGGTAGACCGGTTGTTCAGCTGGCAAACGCTCTCGCGCCAGTGGTCGACACCTCGGGCAGTGAGGAGGTCCGGGCGCAAAGTTGTCCATGCCAATATGCACGCTGTCGCCAATGTGTTTAGCAACCTCGGCGTCTCTGCAGTGGAGGTCCCCATGCGCGACTTCGCCATCCACCTGACGCACCGGCCGGGCGAGTTGGCCCGCGTCGCCAACGCCCTGGCCCGCAAGGGCGTCAACCTCAAATCGGTGGCCGCTGTGGTCATCGGCAACCAGGGCGTCCTGCGGCTGATCGCCGACGACGTTGAGGCGGCCCGCGCTGCTCTGAACGAGAACAACATCTCCTTCGAGGAAAACGAGGTGGTGACGGTGCTGCTGGAAAACCACGCTGGCGAACTGGAAAACGTGGCCGACAAGCTGGCCAAGGCCAATGTCAACGTCCATTCCATCTATGTCGTCGGCCTGGACGGCAATCTCGTGGATCTCGCCCTCGCCGTGGACGACCCGAAAAAAGCCAAAAAACTGCTGGAATAAACGATCTGGTTGCGGCTGCCGTGGCGAAGAACGGACAAGTGCATCCGTACCGTCTTGCCTGGGCTGGCGTATCAGCCCCTGACACAAGATCTTTGGAGGTGCTTGGCATGACCCCGATCCTCGTCCTCTTCCTCGCGGCCGCCGCCGACGGCGACGCCACGCCGCGACCGTCGGCCTGCCCGCCCAGGCCCGCACGCTCTGGCCGCTGGCCCGGACCGACCTCGGCCGCGCCTTCCTCAAGGCCGCCGAGGACGCCCCGTACGCCGTGCCGACGGTCTCATCAACGCTTGGGTCCGAATCCCTACAATGAGAATGTTCTCAGCTTAACCCGAATTCGATCGGCGAGGTCGTCGCCATGCCCTCCCAGACCACCGACCGCACGCCCTTGGCCGACATGCTCGTCGAACGCGGCTGGCTCAGCCCCTCCGACCGGGCCGACGACCTGCACTGTTCTGGCCTGTTATGTCCGACATGACTCGCCTACTCGATGCCGCAGCGGACGGAACTCCTCGCCCAGCCTCTCCGCGGTCGTCTTCTGGTCACTGTGACCAGAAGTCTTGTCACCTCGAAAACCTCTCGCCCGTCCGCGTGCATGGGGCATGCATGCTCCGCGTGAGCAAGACCGGTCAAAAGGTCTTGCGCAATTCTGTGCCGGAACGCCGCTGGCCCTGGATCTGCGTCGCCCATTAGTCAATCCAGCTCCGGCAGCGTCTCCAACCCATCCCGACAAGCTACGTCCATCTCACACAAGAGAGCGAGCAGAGCCATTTTGTTCGCTTCCTCTGTCGTCAGGGTGTCGCCACGCTGCCGCGCCCACCGTTCGCCCCCTGTACGGTCGTCGGGTCGGACCGATTGCTATTTCCCCACCCCTCGCCTTGCAGGGAGGCTGACAGTTTTGCCCGAGATGGCCGATCGCCGGGCGGCATCGAGGATCTCGGTCACGGTCAGGTTCGTGACGAGGGACGAGAGCCCGTCCGGTTTGACCTCCCTGCGGACGACGGCCCTCAGAAACGTCACGGGGTCGTCGTGCGGAGTCGGCAGCGGCTTCGCGGTGACCAGTTCCTCGTTCCTCCCGCCGCGACGGACGCGAAGCTCGTCTCGGCGGACAGTGACTGCCGAACCGGTCTCGCCGTAGACTTCCATGTCCTTGCGGTCGAACGGCCAATTCCACGACGCCTGAATGATCACCTGCGTTTTCGGGTAGGCCAGGACTATCGTGGCTTCGTCGTCCACCTTCGGGTAGATGTGCGGCTTGATCTGCTGCGTGACCGCGGTTACCGTGTCGGGCCGCCGGCCGTCCAACAGCCAAGTGGCCAGGTCGGCGCCGTAGCAGCCGAAGTCGAACAGCGCCCCAGCCCCGTTGAGCTTCGGATCGGTCAACCAGCCGAGGAACTCGGGGCCGCAGCCGATTTCTTTCGGGCCGGGGTGGCCATCGTGGACCACGATCTTGCGGACGTCGCCGAGGGCGTTGTCTCGGACGAGGTCGAACGCAGCCCGGTTGCTCCGGTACCAGGTCGTCTCGTAGTTCACGAGCACGTGAATCTGGCCTTCGGTCGCCGCCTTCTCCATTGCCAGGCCGTCTTCGAGACTCACCGCCAGCGGCTTTTCCATCATGACGTGAATGCCTAACTTCGCGCAAAGCTCCACCACCCGGCGGTGGTCGAACGTGTTGGTGTAAGCCAGAACGGCTTGCGGTTTGGTCTTTTTCAACATCGCCTCGGTGTCGGCGAACACTAGCTCCGTTCCCAGGTTGTACTTCTTTGCGATCCGGGCCGAGAGTTCCAGGTCAGGCTCGGCGATGCCGACGATGTCGATGTCGGCCCGCTTCCGGTTGGCCTGGAGGAATCCCGACACGTGACCGTGGACGAGGCCGACGACGGCGACGCGGAGGGGTGGGGCGCCTTTACCCGCGGCCGTCGGCTGGGCGGATGCGGCCGGGGCGAAAACGACGAGAAACAGAACAGGGACCGAGGCAGACAACCGCATGGTAATTCTCCTCCGCTGTTCGATGTCCAACTCATGATTTCATATAGCTGTCCGTTTGCTTCTTCCACTCGATTCATCGTCCGGCTGACGAAGGAGATCTCCATCTTCTTGTAGTCGAGACGCCGGGTTTGCGTGATGGCCGGCAGAGACTGAGCTGCGTTGTGCAGAAGGACGAGAAGCGGATCCTCAGCGGGCGGAGCAATTTTTGCCGGATGAAGGTCTACGTGCCCTGATGAGTTTTGACGACCAAATCCGGTAGGAGTTCGTAAGGATGGGGTTGAGTTGACGCTTCGACACAATGCGCGTCTTTTTCCTAAACCTCAACCGTATAAACTCTAGCTGAACAATGGAACCGA
>Ga0070739_10004952_pt1 | contig 15463 bp, 14 predicted proteins | sample Coa_R1_7_FD_66445 | JGI IMG/M metagenome (GOLD analysis project Ga0070739, IMG submission 66445) | Surface soil microbial communities from Centralia Pennsylvania, which are recovering from an underground coalmine fire - Coalmine... | ecosystem: Environmental > Terrestrial > Soil > Unclassified ... | reverse complement strand
CCCTCCCGGCGGGGATCGTCTCATCTCGCCACGCGCCGAAATGGTTCCGTGGAGCAGGTCTTCTCCGTTGGCTGCATGATCCTCAGTGGCGCCCCGGATCCAGGATGACGTCGAGTTCGCCGTCGTGCTTCAGCATGTCGACAGCCACGAGGCTGTGCGGCGTGCGCTCTCAAGTTGCTACCAGCATGCCCGGTGCCAGGTCTGCGGCGGCGCCGCGGGGATGGCCGGCCGCTAGCCCCTGTGCAGCGCGCGCGGCCGGTGCCACCGCCGGCCGCCTGCCGCACTGGCATGTGACCTGCACCTTCCCCGAAGGAGCAAGCAGACGAGGAGGTTGCATGCGCATCGCCCAGGTCGCGCCTCCGTTCGAGTCTGTCCCACCCTCGGGCTATGGCGGCACCGAGCGAGTGGTGGCCACACTGACCGACGAATTGGTCCGACGCGGCCACGACGTGACGCTCTTCGCTTCCGGCGACTCGCACACGTCTGCTCGCCTGGTCCGTATCGTGGATCGCGCCCTCTGGCACCGGCAGCCGAGCTACAAGGACCTGGCGCCCTTCTGGCCGATCGCGCTCGGCTGCCTGGCCACGCACCTCCAGGACTTTGACCTGATCCACAACCACATGGACTTCTGGGCGTTCCCCCTGGCCCGGGTCGCGCCCTGTCCAATGGTAACCACATTGCACGGGCGGCTCGACATACCCGAGCTGCAGCCCCTGTACCGTGCGTTCTCAGACCTGCCGCTCGTCTCGATTAGCGATGCGCAGCGGGCGCCGGTGGCGTTCACCAACTGGGTCGCCACGATCCACCACGGGATCGAGCTGGATCAGTTCACCTTCAACCCTCAGCCACAGGGCTACCTGGCGTTCCTGGGTCGTATCGCGCCGGAGAAGGGCCTGGATATCGCCATCCGGGTGGCGCAGCGCAGCGGGATGCTCCTCAAGATCGCCGCGCGGAAACCCCTCCAGTTCGCCCGAGACCCGGAAGCGCGCAAGGACTGGCGCTACTTCAACGAGGTGATCCAGCCGCTCCTGGGGGAGTCCGGAGTGGAGTTCATTGGGGAGGTAGGCGGTCGGGAGAAGGATGCGTTTCTTGGCGGCGCAGCCGCGCTGCTGTTCCCGATCACCTGGCCCGAGCCGTTCGGCCTGGTCATGGTCGAGGCGCTCGCCTGCGGCACGCCGGTGCTGGCACTCCGCCAGGGCAGCGTGCCAGAGGTCATTCGGCAGGGCGTAACGGGGTTTATCGGCAACACGGAGGACGAGCTGGTGGAGGCGGTGGGCCGGATGGGCGAGCTTGATCGGACTGCCTGCCGGGCGGAGGCCGAGCAGCGCTTCTCGCCCGGCGCGATGGCCGAACGATACGAGCAGGTGTACTCCCGGCTACTCAGCAGTCGGAGTGCCGGGGCGAACCATCGCACCCCCACAGCGGTTGCGGGGGCGTAGCGAAGCATGCTGCTCAAGGTCGACCAGGCCCAACTCGAGATCGTCGACGCCCCCACAGCGGTTGCGGGGGCGTAGCGAAGCATGCTGCAGCGCGTTGACGTCTCGCCGCGGTCGCTCACGGCCTACAAGCGCCTGATCGAATACGAGTTGCTCCACGAGATCAACGAGCTCGCGGCTCGACTGCAAGGCTGCCGAGTAGTGCACATCAACGCAACGCCGCGGGGCGGTGGGGTAGCGGAGATCCTTGGCTCGCTCGTGCCTCTCCACCAGTCGGTCGGTATAGACGCACATTGGTATGTCCTCCCGCCGAACGAGGCGTTCTTCCAGGTAACCAAGCAGTTCCACAACTGGCTGCAAGGCTCACCGGGCCGTCTGACCGCACGCCACAAGCGTACTTACGAAGACTACTTGGAGCAGGTCGCTGCCCAGTTGGGGAACCTCAGCGCAGACGTGTGGGTCGTGCACGATCCCCAGCCCCTGCCGCTGATCGCGATGGCGCCACTGGAGGGACGGACGATCTGGCGCTGCCACATCGACTGCTCGGCGTCGGACCGAGGTATTCGGGAGTACCTGCTGCCGTGGATCTGCAAGTATGATCGCGCTCTCTTCAGCGTGCCCGCATGCGCGCTCGGTCCCCTCCCCGCCGAGCAAGTCCGCATCGTGTACCCGGCCATCGACCCGCTGTCGGAGAAGAACCGATGGTTGCCGGCGACCCGGGCTCGCGGCATCCTGGCCGGGCTGGGGATCGATCCGCGTCGTCCGCTGGTGACGCAAGTGTCGCGCTTCGATCGCTGGAAGAACCCCTGGCAGGCAGTGGATGCTTACCGTCTCGCCAGGCAAGTGGTCCCCGGCCTGCAGCTTGCGCTCGTCGGCGTGTTTTCGGCCCGGGACGATCCCGAGGCGCCCCGCGTCTACGAGGATGTTGCGCGTCACGCGAGCGGCGATCCCGACGTCCATCTCTTTACCGACGCTGCCCGCGTGGGCGACCGCGAGATCAGCGCGTTCCAGGCTGGATCGGAGGTCATCCTCCAGCGGTCCGTGCGCGAGGGCTTCGGGTTGACGGTCACCGAGGCGATGTGGAAGGCCCGCCCGGTGGTCGCGACCCCCGTGGGCGGCATCAAGGTCCAGATCCAGGACGGTGTGAACGGTTTTCTGACCGAGGACGCCGGCGGGTGTGCCGAGCGGATCGTCGAGCTGCTGCGCGACCGCCGGTTGGCGCGTGCCATCCGGACTGCCGCCCGCGCTACCGTGCGCGCTCGCTTTCTCCTGCCGCGCCTGCTGCGCGACGACCTACGGCTATATGACGAGCTCCTGAGCGGGCAACTGACCCGAGCGCCGGACCGCCTGGCAGCCCATGTGCAGCCCGAGACCGGACACACCACGCCCGCTCCGCTCGGCACCACCGCCCAACGAGTCCATGATCCGGCCGGGTGAGGGCGCGCGGCCCGCGTGCAGCCGACCCGGGGCGCGGCGTTCAGAGCCGCCGCGTGGCCAGCCGCGCGCCTTCGGCCAGGGCCTGGAGCTTGGCCCAGACGATCTCCGGGTGGCCGACGCGGCCGCCCAGCCCGCAGTCGGTGCCGGCGATGACGTTCTCCCGCCCCACCAGCCGCGCGAACCGCTCCAGCCGCTGCGCCACCAGCTCCGGGTGCTCGACGAAGTCACTGGCGTGGCTCACCAGGCCGGGAATGAGCACCTTTCCCGCGGGCAGCTTCACATCCTGCCACACCTGCCACTCGTGCTCGTGGCGTGGGTTCGACGCCTCCAGCGAGTAGCCCTCGGCGCGCACCTTCAGGACGAGGTCGACGATCTCGCGCAAGGGGATGTCGTTCGCGTGCGGGCCGTGGTAGCTGCCCCAGCAGACGTGCATCCGCACGCGGTCGGGCGGGATCCCCCGCAGGGCGTGGTTCAGCGCGTCGATGCGGACCTCGGCGAGCTGCCGGAAGGCGGCGACGTCCAGGTCGGGGTGCATCTGCCAGGCCGCCGGCAGGTCGGGGTTGTCCACCTGGAGCACGAACCCGCCGTCGACGATCGCCTGGTATTCCTCGTGCAGCGCGTCGGCGATCGCGTACAGGAACGCTTCGCCGCTCGGGTAGTACTCGTTCCTCAGCCAATGCTCCATCGTCCCGGGCGTGATCGCGGGCAGGAATGCCTCTTCGACCTGGACGCCGCGCAGGGCGGCTCGGAGGCGCGCGATGTCGGCCTCGATCACCGCCTGCCCGACGTAGGTCAGGGGCCCCGTACAGAACACCCGGCTCGGGTGCACGCCGATGTTGGTCCGGCGGCCGGCGATGGTGAAATACCCCGGAAATTGCCGGCGGTCGCGGCCGGAGATGCTCGGCGGGGCTGGCTCGTCGCCGGGCGGGTGCTGGCGGACCTCGATCCCGCCCAGGCGCTCGCGGATGTAGTGGCTGAAGTGGGGCTTGCTCACCTCGCCGTCGTTGACGACGTCGACGCCGCACTCGACCTGCTTCTGCACGACCTCTTCGACGGCCCGGTCGAGCCGCCGGGCGAGGTCGTCCGCGTCGTAGGGCACGCCTTCGAGCCGGGCGGTGAGTAGCTCCCCCAGCTCCTCGGGCCTGGGGAGGGCACCGGCATGCGTCGTCAGGATGCGGTCCGTGCTTCGCTTCACTGCTATTCTCCATCGATCCGCGTCGGGCCTCGGCTCTCCGTGCCGGCAGCATCCAGCAGCCGGTTGACGCGCTCTGGGGTGAGCGGCAGCGCGGTCACGGCCACGCCGAGCGGTGCCAGCGCGTCGGCCACCGCGCCGGCAATGGCCGCGGGCGCGCCGATCGCCCCGCCCTCGCCCATCCCCTTCTGGCCGCCGGGCGTGACCCGCGACGGCGTCTCCAGGTGGCTGACCTCCAGCGGCGGCACGTCGCAGGCCGTGGGCACCAGGTAGTCCAGCAAGCTCGCCGCGCGGAGCTGCCCGGCCGCGTCGTAGGCCAGGTCCTCGTACAGGGCACCGCCGATGCCCTGGGCCACGCCGCCATGCACCTGGCCGTCCACCAGCAGCGGGTTCAGCATGCGGCCGCAGTCCTCGGCGACCACGAAGCGCCGGATCGCCACGCGGCCGGTCGCCGGGTCGACCTCGACGACCGCGACGTGGGTTGCATTCGAGAACGTCGGGCCGGGCGGATCGTAGCAGGCCGTCGCCTCCAGCGCGGGCCCGACGCCCGGCGGCAGGCACGACGGCCAGAAGTAGGCCAGGTCGGCTAGCTCGCGCAGCGACAGGCCACGGGCCGGGTCGCCGCGGACGCCGACGCGGCCCGCGGCGAGCTGGAGGTCGTCGCGGTGCACCTCCAGCGCGTGCGCGGCGATGGCCAGCAGGCGCTCGCGGATCTGGCGCGCCGCGAGCAGCGCCGCGCTGCCGCCGCTGGCGGCGCTACGGCTGGCGAAGGTGCCCATGCCGTAGGGGCAGCGGTCAGTATCGCCCTGGATCACCTGCACGTCGGCTGCCGCCAGGCCCAGCTCGCCGGCGACGACCTGGGCCAGGACGGTCTCCAGGCCCTGGCCGTGCCCGCTGGTGCCGATCCGCAGGCTCACCCGGCCGGAGGGGTCGACGCTCACGGCCGCCTGCTCGTAGCCGGCGACGCCGGCCACGCCGCGGTGGTTGAAGTCGCGCGAGCCCCAGGCCGACGACTCGGTGTAGCAGGCGATGCCGATCCCGATATACCGCCCCTCGCGGCGTAGTGCCGCCTGGCGGCCGCGCCAGCCAGCGTAGTCGGCGCGCTCGAGGGCACGGTCCAGCGCCTCGACGAAGCTGCCGCTGTCGTAGGTCACGCCGCTAGGGGCGGCGTAGGGGAAGTCCTCGGGCTGGACCAGGTTCTGGCGCCGCACGGCGGCCGGATCGAGCCCAAGGTGGCGGGCCAGGCGGTCGAGCATACCCTCGACGACGAAGGTGGTGACGGGCCGCGAGACGCCGCGGTAGGAGCCCACCGGGCACTTGTTGGTGGCGACGGCCAGCGCCTCGCAGGCGTAGACGGGCACCTTGTACGGCCCGGCCATGTTGCGGAGCGCGCCGAGCGCCTCCTGGGCGGCGCCGAAGGGATAGGCGGAGTAGGCGCCCGCGTCGGAGAGGATGCGGGCCCGCACCGCCAGGAGGGTGCCGTCGCCGCGGGCGGCGATCTCGATCTGGTGGACCTGCTCGTGGGCGTGGATCGAGGCGAGCAGGTGCTCCTGGCGGTCCTCGATCCACTTGACCGGGCGGCCCAGCCGGCGCGCCAGCAGCGCGACGAGCACCTCCTCTGTGAACACCTGGGCCTTGATGCCGAAGCCACCGCCGACGTCCGGCGCCACCACGCGCAGGCGCTGCTCCGGGAGATCGAGCGCCGCGGCGACAGCGCTGCGCACCAGGTGGGGAATCTGCGTCGATGTCCAGAGCGTGAGCAGGTCGCCGGCCGCGTCGTAGCTGGCGAGGCAGGCTCGCCCTTCCAGCGGCACCCCTGTCTGGCGGGCGTGCCGGAACACCTCGCGCAGCACCACGTCGGCGTCGCGAAAGGCCGCCTCGGCGTCGCCCACCAGGCGCTCGGCGCGGAAGACGACGTTGCTGCCGACGTCCGGATGGAGGAGCGGCGCGTCGGCGGCGAGCGCCGCCTCGGCGTCGGCGACCGGCGGCAGCGGCTCGTAGTCGACCGCCACCCGCTCGGCGGCGTCCTCGGCGACGTAGCGGCTCTCGGCGACCACCGCGGCGACCGGCTCGCCGACGAAGCGCACCCGGTCCACGGCGAGCAGCGGGTGGTCGGTCTCGCGGAAGCCGGGCACCTGGTAGCGCGCGCGCAGCGGGCGGGCGAGCGCGGCGACCTCGCCGCCCGTCAGCACGTCCGCGACGCCAGGGTGGGCCCGCGCCGCCTCGGCCCGGACGCTCCGAACGCGCGCGTGGGCGTGCGGACTGCGGACGAAGGCGACGGCCAGGACGCCCGGCGGCTGGAGGTCGTCCACGAACCGCGCCCGTCCGGTGAGGAAGCGCGGATCCTCGACGCGACGGACGCGCGCGCCCACGCCCCGCGCGCCCTCATCGGCCTCCATCTCGTGCATCCCACCCTCCTCTCCGCGGCCCACCACCCGCCTCGCGCGCCCAATCGTGCCAGAACCGGGCCCGTCTCGCCAGCAGGCAAGAGGCTGATCGCTCGGCATCGGCAGCGCACGCAGGCCGTCGGTGGCCCGACGGATTGGGGCACCATGATGTCAGAGGAGCGCCGGACGGTCGCCAGACGGAGATGCTGGTGGAGCGCCACTATCATCCTGGTACTCCACTTGTCGTCGTTATCGCCGGCCCCAACGGAGCCGGGAAGTCCACGATGGCACCGCGACTGCTCCGCGGAGTGTTGGCCGTGACGGAGTTCGTCAACGGCGACACCATTGCCCAGGGGCTGTCCGCCTTTCGGCCCGAGTCGGCGGCGGTGGCCGCGGGCCGGATCATGCTTACGCGCCTGCGATCGCTGGCCGAGACGCGGCAAGACCTTGCATTCGAGACCACTCTGGCCGGGCGCAACTTCGCGCCATAGCTCCTGACCCTTCGAGCGTCTGGCTATCGGTCGCACCTGGCATTTCTATCACTGCCCAGCCCGGAGCTGGCCGTGGCGCGGGTGGCCGAACGTGCGCGCCGTGGGGGCCATAGCGTACCGCCGGAGGTCGTGCGCCGGCGATTTTCCGCTGGATTGAGCAACTTCTTCGCCCTGTACCGACGGGTGGTCGATACCTGGCAGATGTTCGACAATTCCACGGTAGACGAGCCGCGCCTGCTGGCTAGGGGCCGCGCCGGGCAGCCAGATGAGATCCTGAATGCCGATGCCTGGGAGAACCTCTCGCGGAGGTCGAGATGACCAAGAATCTTGTTCCGGGGCGCGCTCCTGTCGACCGGGTCGATGACATCCCGCGCATTCTGGAAGCAATGCGTCAGGCTGTCCGGGAAGCCTTGCTCGACCACAAACGAGCCGGCAACCCCGTGGCCGTGTGGCGCAACAATCGGGTCGAGTGGATCCAGCCGGAAGACAGCCCAGTGGAGCTCGACGACGAGCCGGCCGCGACGGCGGGCGACGGCGATGAGGAGCCTGGCCGGATCTGACTGGCGGCGGGCGCGGGAGCGGGCGGGCTGCCGGGCCGGCCGGGGGACCTAGTGCTGGAGGAGGCCCAGCCTTCGCGCCACTTTCTCGGTCAGGCGCAGGTCGTAGGCCGCCCGCACGTCGGCCTCGGTCAGGTCGGGCCGGTTGAGCGCGACCCGCGCCTGCTCCAGCTCGATCGCGAACAGCTCGTCGGTCATCAGCCCATCCGACACGATGGCCGGGATCACCAGCTCCCAGACGCGCCGGCTCTCCTCGCTCGTCAGGTCGAGGTACCGGGCGAACGCCGCCTGGGTCTCCGCGGGATGCGTCTTCATGTACTGGTTCGCCTCGAGGCAGGCGGCGATGAGGCGCTCCACGACGTCGGGCTGCTCGTCGAGCAGCCGCTTCGCCACGCCGATCCCCGACCAGGGCGCCGGCGGGAGCGCGGCCGGGGGGACCAGGAGCCCCAGGTCGGCGTCCTGCCGCTGCATCCGCAGCGCCGCGTCGACGTTGATGATGCCCGCGTCGACCTGCCGGTTGAGCAGCAGCGTGCTCCGCGCGTCGGGCGCCTGGATGTACAGGACCTCGGCGTCGGTGTCGGGGTTGAGGCCCTGCTGCTGCAGGAGCTTGGCGAGCAGGATGCCCGGCGAGCTGACGCGGGGGCCGGTGACGATCTTCTTGCCGGCCAGCTCGGCGACGGAGTGGATCGCGCGGTCGGCGACCAGCGGGTAGGTCGGCCGGTTGAGCATCACGGCGACGGCGCGCAGCGGGAGGCCCTGCAGCGCCGAACGACTCGCCGTCTGGGCCGAAGTCGTGAACTCCAGCTCGCCGGCCTGCAGCGCCGGCGGAATGGCGCTCGGCGCCAGCTCCTGGATCTCCAGCTTCAGACCGTGCTGCTGGAAGATACCGCTGTCCTGCCCGACGTACAGCGCGCCGATCTGCGACTCGGGCGCCACGATCCCTGCGCGAACCGTGACCGGCGCCGGCGTGGGTGCCGCGGCCGGTGCCCGCGCGCCGCCGCTAGCCGCCGACGCTGACGCGCCGCCAGAGGCGGCCGCCGCCGGTGGGCTGCTGGCCGGGCCGGCCGCGGCCCCCGAGCAGGCTACGGCCAGGACCGCCAGCACCACCACCGCAGCGAAGCCACTCGCGCGCCGTCGCCGCTCGCTCGGCGGCTCCGGCGTGTCCGCCGCGGGGCGCGCGGCGGACACGCTCAGCCCTCGCTGACGTCGATGAGGACCCCGTCCGGATCCGCCATCTGGTACTGGCCGTAGCGGCAGCCCATGAACAGCTTCAACCGCGCTGCGCCTTCGGCGCCAGAGCGAATCGGCATTGGGGCCAGCGCCGGATTGGTGCTCCGCAGCCGCTCGATGTCCGCCTTGAACTGGTCCAGGCTCTCGACGGCGAAGCCGAGGTGGTCGAGGGCCGGGCGCTCGATGCCGGTGCCGGCGTAGTCGGTGATCTGCCAGGGGATGATAATCATCGTGACGGTGCCGTCGGTGAGATAGTGGTTCGGATCGTCGGCGTCCTTCTCTTCCTCGCGGAGGTCGAAGACGTCGCGGTAGAAGCGCGCCAGCACCGCCGGCTGGACGGCGCGCAGGGCGAAGTGCTTGATGTGACGCGGGTTGTGGCCCGCGCGCCCGCCGGCGTCGAGGTAGACGCCGGCGCGGTTGGCCATGCCGTGCTGCGAGAGGTCGAAGACGTTGCCGGCCGGATCGTGGCCGCTCACGCCGGCGAAGGTGCGGTTGCCGGGTCGCTTCAGGAACTGGATGCCCGGATACGCCTCGCGCACGCGAGCGTAGATGGTCTCGACGTCGTCGACCTGAAACCCGAAATGGTCGAGCCCCGCTTGCCGGCCGGCCACGCGCGGGTTGATGTTCATGCCAACGTAGCCGTCCGAGATGGAGAAGGCCGACTCGGGGCTGTCGTCCGGACACGCCTTCATCCCGAAGACCGCGTCGTAGAACCGGGCCAGGAGCGTGTAGTTGTTGCTCACGATGGCGGTGTGGGTAATCTGCGTCGCCATGGCCTCTCCCTTCGGACCGCTGTCACGATGCGCGCCCGGGCCGGCGCGCTAGCTCCTCAGGACGACGCGGTGCGGGCGATCCGCCAGCTCAGGCTAAGCTGTAGCCCAGCTCGTAGTGCAGGTAGATGCCGTCGAAATAGAACCAGCGCATCCGCGCGCTCTCGCCGGCGTAGTAGATCGCCATCTCCTGCAGCTCGCGGGTGGTACAGTGCCGTTCCAGCAGCTCGAAGGCGCGCCCGCCGTGCTCCTCGTCGGCGTCCACGTGCAGCCAGAAGTGCTCGATGTCTTCTTCCGGGAACTTGTAGACGTTGCGCAGGGCCGGCAGGAGCTTGCCGTAGAGCAGCGGCGACTGGGACTCCGTCCCGATGCGCAGCGCCGCTACGGCGGCGATCCAGGATTCCTCCTTCGCCACCTGGATCAGCCAGTTGGCCCAGCAGCGCGTCGTCGGCAGGCCGCGCCCCGCCTTCACCGCCTCGATATCCGCGCCGTTCGCCTTCGCGAAGCGCAGGACGATCTCGAGGTGCGGCTTCTCGTCGTCGTTCTCCTCGTGGTAGTTGGCCATCTCCATCGCGACGACGTCCGGGGGCGCCTTGGCCGCGATGTAGAACGGGGGCGAGGTCATCTTGCTCACCCAGTGCCAGTGCTCGACGGCCCAGCCCATCATCGCGTTGCGGCCCAGCTCGCCGCGTGCCCACTTCTCGGTCATCGGGTGGTTGGCGCAGTGCCGGGCCAGGACCGCGGCCTCGAGCTCCTGTCGGAAACCGGTAGCGACTGCCATGGGGTATCTCCTGTCGGACCGAAGCCAGCCAGACCCACCAGGGGCACCATCGGGCGGGAGTGTAGCACGCGCTCCGTATCGGGTCAACGCCGCGAGCGCGCTAGAGACGGCGACTTCGCTCGTTTCGCCGCCGTTCGCTGGCACAATCCGCTAGCGCGCTCGTAGTCTCCACATAAAATGGGACCGCCCGAGCGCGCTCGGGCGGTCCCGCTACTTCGGATGGGCCCCGCCGAAGCCAGGCCCGCTGGCGACCGTGCGTCGTCGTCGCCGTCACTTCCTTCCTTAGGCAGGTGGCGTGCCAGCCGCCCGACGCACTCTCAGTATGCGATGCACAGTGTTAAAGGAAGATGGGCAACGCGTAAGAATCCTGTTGGAGGTCGGCCGCTAGTCGAACGGCAGCTCGGCCTGGCCGCCGCGGCGGGGGCGCCGCAGGCGCAGGTGCTCGTACGCTTTGAGGCTCGCCTTGCGGCCGGTGGAGGTCCGCGTCAGGAAGCCGGTCTGGAGGAGGTAGGGCTCGACCACGTCGGTCAGCGTATCGACCTCCTCCTGCAGCGTCGCGGCCAGCGCCTCGATGCCGACCGGACCACCATCGTAGCGGGTGATGATCGTCTCCAGCACCTTGCGGTCTAGCTCGTCGAGGCCGAGGTCGTCGACGCCCTCCAGCTTCAGCGAAGCGCGCACCAAGTCGACGTCTACCGTCGGCTGGCCGCGGACCTGGGCGAAGTCGCGCACGCGGCGCAGCAGGCGGTTGGCGATGCGCGGCGTGCCGCGGGCGCGGCGGGCGATCTCGGCGGTCGCCTCGGCAGTGATCTCGACGCCGAGGATGCCGGCCGAGCGGGCGACGATGGCGGCCAGCGCTTCTGGCTCGTAGAAGTCGAGGTGGAAGTAGAGGCCGAAGCGGTCGCGCAGCGGCGACGAGATCAGGCCGGCCCGCGTGGTGGCCCCAACCAGCGTAAAGCGCTTCAGCGACAGGCGGATCGCTTTGGCGAACGGCCCCTTGTCGAGCACGAAGTCGACGGCGAAGTCCTCCATCGCCGGATAGAGGTACTCCTCGATCGCGCGCGGCGTGCGGTGGATCTCGTCCACGAACAGGACGTCGCCCGCCTCCAGGTTAGTGAGGATGCCCATCAGGTCGGCGGTCTTCTCCAGCGCCGGCCCGGACGTCGTCACCAGCTTGCCGCCCATCTCGGCGGCGATGATGTGGGCGAGCGTCGTCTTGCCCAGCCCGGGCGGCCCGTGGAAGAGGACGTGCTCGAGGTGCTCGCCGCGCTCGCGGGCGGCGTCGACAGCGATCTGCAGGCGCTCCTTGAGCGTCTCCTGTCCGACGAACGCCGCCAGCCGGCCGGGCCGCAGGCTATTGCCGCCCTCATCCTCGGCCAGGCTGCTCGGCGTCACCAGCCGCTCTTCCCGCATCGCTCCGTCCGGTGTCTTTCCGATCAGGTGGGTTCCTCAGTACGCCGCGCCCACTACTTCTTGAAGTATTCCATAACCAGGTCCTCGACGCTGCGGAGGTCGGGGTGTTGCTGGAGCAGGCGGGCCACGTCGCGGGCAGCGTCGGCGCGCTTGATGCCCATCTCGACCAGCAGCGCCACCGCCAGCCGCTCCAGCTCGTCGTCGCTGGCGGGCGGCGGCGGGGCGGTGGCATCGGCGAGCGCGGCGAAAGGGGCGACGCGCTTGCGGAGCGAGGCGATGATCTTGTCCGCGCCCTCGGCGGAGATGCCCGGTAGGCTATCCACGAGCTGGCGGTTGCCGTCCTGGATCGCCTGGGCGATGCGGTTGATCGGCAGGACCATGGCGCGGGCGGCACTCTTCGGCCCCACCTTCGGCGCGGACTTGAGCAGCTCCCAGAAGCGCTTCTCCTCGTCGCGCGTGAAGCCGTAGAGCACGGGCACCGGCTGGTCGCGCGTGGCGTGGTAGGCGATACGCAGGTCGAGCGGGCTGCCGTCGGCCAGCTCGCCAAGCGCCTGCTCGACGATCGGGGGCAGCACCACCTCGTAGCCGACGCCGTCCACGTCGACGATCACGCCGTCATTCGTCCGCCCGCGGAAGACGCCGCGCAGCGAGACGATCATCGGACCACCAGGGGACGATGCTCCTGGCTCAGGCCGGCGATGGCCAGGGCGATGGCGTCGGTCACGTCGGCGCGCACGCGTTGCGGCGGCAGGCGGCAGAGCTGGAAGACCATCCCGCGCACCTGTTCCTTGGAGGCGCGGCCGTTCCCCGTCAGGCGCTGCTTGACCGTGCTGGCGGTGAGCGAGCGGAGCGCCACGCCGTGCTGGTGGACGGCCAGGCAGAGCACGCCGCGCATGTGGGCCATCAGCAGCGCCGACCGGGGGTGTCCGGGCGCGGTGTAGATATCCTCCAGGACGACCAGCTCCGGCTGCTGCTCGCCGAGGACGGCGGCGAAGGCGGCGAAGCCCTGGGCCAGCCGCGCCTCGAACGGCGCGGCCGGATCGGGGGCGATCAGCCCGGCGTCGAGGAGGGCTACTCCCCGCGCATCCTGGCTGGCCAGGGCCCAGCCGGTGCGGACGAGCCCGGGGTCGACGCCCAGCACGCGCAAGCCCAAGCGATCCTCCCCATCGCGCGGTCGCGCCGGGATTATAGCCCGCGCCTCGGCGGCGCCGGCCCCGCGCGGCGTCACAGCCCCGAGACGGGGGGCGAGGGCCCGGCCGCAGACGCGCGGGGCGCGCTGGGCATGGGCGCAAGGACGTGCGGGCCAGTGGACCCGGCCGCGGGCGCGGGGGCGCGGCCCGGCGCATCTGGTACGATACGGGCCGAGAGCGCAGGGAGCGAGGGACGATGGAGCCGCGCATCGCCAGCAAGCCGCAGCAGTTCGAGGAGTCCGTCATCCGCCTGATGACGCGGCTGTGCGTGGCCGTCGACGGGATCAACCTGGCCCAGGGGTTCCCCGACTTTCCAGCGCCCCAGGCACTCAAGGACGCTGCTTGCGCCGCGATCCAAGCGGACGTCAACCAGTACGCCATCACCTGGGGCACGCCCGCGCTGCGCGCTGCCATCGCCGACAAGTACGGCCCGGTCCTCGGCCGCGCTCTAGACCCCGAGCGGGAGATCACCGTGGTCTGCGGCGCCACCGAGGCAATGCTCGCCGCGATCCTGGCGACGGTCGATCCCGGCGACGAGGTGGTGATCTTCGAGCCCTTCTACGAGAACTACGGGCCCGATGCCGTGCTCTCGGGCGCGCGCCCCCGCTACGTGCGCCTGCACCCGCCGGACTGGCGCTTCGACCCCGACGCCCTGGCCGCGGCGTTCGGGCCACGCACGCGCGCCGTGGTGGTCAACACGCCGCACAACCCGACCGGCAAGGTGTTCACGCGCGCCGAGCTGGAGCAGGTCGCCGCGCTCTGCCAGCGCTGGAACGCCGTGGCGATCACCGACGAGATCTACGAGCACCTAGTCTACGCCGGCGAGCACGTGCGGCTGGCGACGCTGCCGTGGATGTGGGAGCGGACGATCACGATCAGCGGCCTGAGCAAGACCTACAGCGTGACGGGCTGGCGGCTGGGGTACCTGATCGCGTCCGAGCGGCTGACCGTGCCGATCCGCCGCGTCCACGACTTCCTGACCGTGGGTGCGGCGGCGCCGCTGCAGGAAGCCGCCGCCGTGGCGCTGCGCTTCCCGCCGAGCTACTACGCCGAGCTGCTGGCCGCCTACCGCGAGCGGCGGGCGCTGCTGGTCGCGGGCCTGGAGCGCGTGGGCTTCCGCGTCTACCCACCAGCCGGCGCCTACTACGTCATGACCGACGTAAGCGGCCTCGGCGCGAGCGACGACGTGGCGTTCGTGCGGACGATGATCGAGCGGGTGGGCGTGGCGGCGGTGCCGGGCTCATCGTTCTACGCGGCTCCCGCCGGCGGCCGCACGCAGGTGCGCTTCGCCTTCCCCAAGCAGCGCGCCACGCTGGAAGCGGCCGTGCGCCGCCTGGCCGAGCTGCCCGCCGCCCTGGCGGGGGCGCCGGGCTAGCATCCAGGGCCGGTGAGCTGGGTAGGGTGGGCCGCGGCCCACCCTACCCAGCTCACCGGTATGACAGTACTACCGCCCGAGGCGGCGCACGGCGCCTGCCGCCTGGTCGCTCATCGCGGTGTTGCCCTGGCTGGCGTACAGCTCTGCTGCTCGCTGCAGGTCGGCCGTGGCCTGGGCCGTGGCCCCGAGACGCGAATAGGCCAGGCCGCGGTGGTAGTAGGCCTGAGCGAAGGCAGGCCGCAGGTCGAGGGTGTGGGTGTAGTCGTCGATCGCGCCGACGTCGTCGTGCGCCGCTGCCCGCGCCAGGCCCCGCGCGTAGTAGGCGTCGCTGGAAGTAGGGTCCAGCTCCAGGGCGTGGCCGTAGTCCTCGATCGCGCCGGCACGGTCGTCGAGGCGCTCGCGGCCGCGGGCGCGGCGCAGGTAGGCACGGGCGGTGGTGGTGGGCAGCGCCATCGCCTGCTCGTAGTCGGCCTGGGCGCCGTCGTCGTCGCCGAGCCGCGTGCGCGCCAGGCTGCGCAGCAGGTAGATCTCCGCGTTGCCGCGGACTACGCGAAGGGCGCCGCTGAAGTCGGCGGCGGCGCCGAGGGCATCGCCGAGTGCCAGGCGCGCCTCGCCGCGCTCGACGTAAGCGGACGGCGAGCTGTCGAGGATGCCGAGCGCCTCGGTCTCGTCGGCGATGGCGCCGGCGAGGTCGCCGAGCAATCGCCGCGACGCGCCGCGGCTGAGATAGGCCGGGCCGTAGTCCGGATCGGTCTCGATGGCCTGGCTGTAGTCCTCGATCGCGCGGCGATCGTCGCCCAGGCCGCTGTAGGCAAGGCCGCGCTCGCGGTAGGCCGGGGCCGAGGTCGGGTCCAGGCGCAGCGCCTCGGTGAGGTCGGCAATGGCGCGCGAGTACTCGTCCAGCCGGGCGTAGGCGGCGCCACGCCAGATCCAGCCACGAACGAAGCGCGACCGCAGCGCGAGGCCCGCGCTGTAGGCGTCGAGCGCCGCGCGGACGTCGCCCTGGGCGACGAGCGACTGGCCGCGGGCGAAGTGGGCCACTGCGAAGTCCGGATCGAGCGCCAGGGCCTGGTCGAAGGCGGCGACCGCGCCGGCGTGGTCGCCGAGCGCGGCGCGCAGCAGCCCTTGCTGCGTCCACTCCTCTGCCGTCTCCGCGGCGCTCGCCGCGGTGCTCGCGCCATCGGCGCCGGCGACCGGGTCGGCG
>Ga0070739_10004951_pt1 | contig 15464 bp, 12 predicted proteins | sample Coa_R1_7_FD_66445 | JGI IMG/M metagenome (GOLD analysis project Ga0070739, IMG submission 66445) | Surface soil microbial communities from Centralia Pennsylvania, which are recovering from an underground coalmine fire - Coalmine... | ecosystem: Environmental > Terrestrial > Soil > Unclassified ... | reverse complement strand
ATACGCGCACCTCTCCTCTTGTGTCGGACAGGCGACGCTAGGCTTGGCTGGGCAACGGCTGAAACGATTAAAGTTCGTCAGTCAGACGCACAAAATCGATCAGCGGACCGCCGCTCAGTCCATGTGCTTGATGCCAATACGTAAATAGTCGTAGCCGGTGATCAGCGTCAGTCCGGCAGCGACCCACAAGCACAGCAATCCGAAATCGTGGACCCATGGACTCTGGGGCAAGGCGCCACCCAAGATGAGCGCTCCAAGCGCGACGAGCTGCAAGGTGGTCTTCCATTTGGCGAGCCGGCTCACCGGCACCGACACGTTGAGCGGAGCGAGATACTCTCTCAAGCCCGAGACGATGATCTCGCGCAGCAAAATCACGAGCGCCGGAATGATGTGCAGTCCGGCGATCTCCGGCACCGGGTTCGACTTGCGGCTGGAGATCAGCATCATCAGCACCGCCGCGACCATGATCTTGTCGGCGATCGGATCGAGGAACTGCCCGAGCCGCGAGATCCGTCCCTGCGCGCGCGCCAGATAGCCGTCGAAATAATCGGTGATCCCGACGACGCAGTAGAGAACGAAGGTGATCGCATAATCGATCGGCTGCGGCCGCCACAGCAGGAACACGAGGATCGGCACCGCAAAGATGCGCGAGAGCGTCAGCAGGTTCGGCAGCGTCAGCATCGTTCCGCGCTCATTAGCGTATCGCTCGCTGATTGCGATTCCGCGCTTTGGCCTTATCTTGTTTATAGAGGTGCCAACGTGACAAAGCCCGTTCTCAAAAAGACCCCGGACAAAAAGAAAAAGGCAATCAGCTCAGCGACGCTGCAGAAGCAGCGGATTACGGACGAGAATGGGCAGGTGCGCACAATCTACCGTCTCGATGCCGGAAGCGGGCGGTTTGATGTGGAATTCAGCAAGGCGTTCAGACTGTCAGTCGCCAAGGCCCGCAAAGAGAACAAGCGCCTGACAGGATCGCCGGACGTTGCCCGCGCGAAAAAGTAATAACCCGCCCCGCTTCCTCATAATCGCAGGTCCAAACGGCTCGGGAAAGAGCACCGCCTACGAGCAGTCCGTGGTCGAACTTCGCGGCCGCGCATTCCGGATCATAAACCCGGATTTCTTAGCCAAGCGCCTGAAAGACATCGAAGATATTCCTGCGGACGCAGCGAATGTGGAAGCACTGCGTAGGATTGAAGCGTGGCTTGAAACTTCGATCCTCGCCGGTCACAGCGTCGGGGTCGAAACCGTTCTCTCGACGGGCAAATATCGTCGCCTTGTGAACAAAGCCAAGTCGCTCGGCTTTGAAATTCAGCTTATCTACGTGATGCTCGAGTCCGTGGAGCTCAACGTGGAGCGCGTTGCGCTGCGCGTCAGGCGCGGAGGCCATCCCGTTCCGGAAGAGAAGATCCGTTCACGGCACGAGAAGTCACTCGCGCAGCTGCCGTGGTTCTTCGCCCAATCCGAGCTCGCGTTGATCTATGACAATTCGGGCGCAACGCCTCGATTGGTTGGCCAGAAGAAGGACGGCATGAGCTGGGTTGACGTTAGCGCTCCAGACGACCTGCTGAATGCGCTCATGTAAGATGGTGTTTGGCCCGCTGCGCAAAGCTGGCTATGCGGTTGCCCCAATTCCGATGGCAGCCCCAGCGCCCAAGCCTTGATCCAGAACGTTGCACATCTGCTGCGCTCGCGGCGGTTCCTGCCCCTGTTCTCGACGCAGTTCCTGGGCGCCTTCAACGACAGCCTGTTCAAGCAGGCGGTGGTCTTGTTCGTCACCTATCAGCTCTATTCGAACCCGCGGAAGGAGTTCCAGTTCAGCGCGATCGCGCAAGGGCTGTTCATCCTGCCCTTTTTCCTCCTCTCGGCTCTCTCGGGGCAGCTTGCCGACGATCACGACAAGGCGCGGCTGATCCGCATCATCAAGCTCGCGGAGATCGGCATCATGATCGTCGGCGGCGCGGGCATCATGCTCGCCAACATCCCGCTGATGCTCGCCGCGGTCTTCGCCATGGGGATTCACTCGACCTTCTTCGGGCCGATCAAGTACGCGATCCTGCCGCAGCACCTGCGCCATGACGAGGTGCTCGGCGGCACCGGGCTGGTCGAGGCGGGCACGTATCTCGCGATCCTCGGTGGAACCATTCTCGCCGGAGTGCTCGCGCCCACCCCCGCTGTCGCCGCGGCCTTCACCATCGGCCTTGCCCTCCTCGGCTACCTTGCGGGCCGGCAGGTACCCCCTGCCCCGCCAGCGGCCGGGCGAATCCCGTTCAACTGGCACATCATCCACGCGTCGATCGAGCTCGTCAAAGCGACGCTGCACATCCGCCGCCTGTTCCTCGCCATCCTCGCGATCAGCTTCTTCTGGACGATCGGGGCGGTCCTGATCATCGTCTTTCCGCCGCTCGTGAAGAACGTGCTCGGCGCCAACGAGCAGGTCGCGAGCCTGTTCATCGCCATCTTCTCCGTCGGCATCGCGATCGGTTCGGTCGCCATCAACCGGCTGCTCAAGAGCGAGGTCTCGGCCCGCTTCGCTCCCGCCTCGGTGATTGCGATGGGCGTGTTCGTGCTTCTCCTGCACTTCGTGTCCCTGGCCTGGGGCAAGAACGGCCCGGGGCTCACCACCCTCGGCAATTTCGTGCTGCACCCGATGGCGGGACTGATGATCCTCGCGCTGCTCGGAGTCGCCATCACGGGGGGAATGTTCGTGGTCCCGCTCTACGCGTTCCTCACCACGACCGTGCCCAAGACCGAGACCGCGCGCACGGTCGCTGCGAACAATATCGTCAACTCGGGCGCGATGGTCGTCGGCGCGCTCGTCGCTTACGCGCTCAGCATGCTGGGCGTCGGGCCGACGGGCCAGCTACTGCTGGTCGCGGCGATGTGTCTCGTATCCGCCTGGCTCGGTTGGAAGCTGCACCAGGCCTGCGATTAGGCGAGTAGAACGGAGACAAAGATGAAGCCGGCGGCGAAGGTCGTCGCGAACAGCTTGATGTCGTCGCCAAGCCCGGCTGCTGCGGGGCGCGTCGGCTCGACAGTCCTGCTCGGTCCCCGGCCGAAGCGGCGCGGGTGAATTGCACTGGCGGGACGCGCGAGTTGCATGGCAAATCCTTAACGCGATTTTTACCATACTCACAACTCACCGATGCGACGAGCCGATCCCGCCGTCCCGCCGCGGGACGGAAGGCGAGGATTTCACAAGCTTCTGAGGTTAGCCGTTGACGGCGGTGGAAGCGGGCGGCTCGCCACTGCGCTTGTGGCCGGCGAGCAGCTCACGCACCTGATCGGCGCGCATCGCCTTGCCGAAATACCAGCCCTGGCCGATCGCGCAGCCGAGCGCGACCACCGCGTCGTAGGTCGCTTCGCTCTCGATCCCTTCGACGCATACCGGCACGGACAGCGCACCCGCGAGCGTCGTCACCGCGCGAATGATCGCGCTGTTCTCGCGCTTTGCGTTCATGTTGCTGACGAAGCTGCGGTCGATCTTGATGATGTCGAACGGCAATGACCGCAGGTGCGAAAGCGACGAAAAGCCGGTGCCGAAATCGTCAAGCGCAAGCCGCACGCCCTGGTTCTTGAGGCTCGTGACGATCGTGCGCGCAAGCTCCATGTCGGCAAACAACGAGCTTTCGGTCACTTCGACGACCAGTCGCTCGGCCGGGAATCCCGTCTCGGCGAGGATGCGGACGATCCGCTGAGCGAGCCACCCATCGGCAAGCTGCGTGGGCGAGATATTGACCGAGATCTTGATCTCCGGGTCCCATGAGGAGGCCTCCCGCAGCGCCTCGCTGATGACCTGCTCCGACAGCCGGCCGATCACCCCGATCTCCTCGGCGACGGGGATGAATACGTCGGGGCCGATAATTCCCGACAGCGGATGGCTCCAGCGGGCGAGCACCTCGAAGCCGACGATCGCTCCGGTCGCGAGGTCCACCTGCGGCTCGAAATAGGGCAGGAACTGACCGTGCTCGAGACCGAAGCGGATGCCTTGCTCGATCTCGCCCTGGGCCAGAAGCGCGCGTTCCATGCCGGCGTCGAACCACACGGGACGGGCAACGCGACCGCGGCGGGCGTGGTCGAGCGCAATGTCGGCCCGGCGCAGCAGGTCCGGCGCCTTCGCGTCGGCAAGCGCTGCCGAAGCAATGCCGGCAAAGGCCCCGACCTGTATGATCCGGTCCTCGAACGTGAACGGGCGGGTGACGGCGCGGAGCACCGTGTCAGCGATCTGCTCGGCATCGGCCTGCTCACCTTGAGAGAGCAGCAGGGCCACAGCGAACTCGTCCCCGCTGAGCCGGGCGATGACGGCTTCGCGGCCGACCGCCTCGGTCATTGCCCCGGCGATGCTCTTGAGCAGGCGGTCTCCCGTCTCATAGCCATGCTGGTCATTGACGGTCTTGAACCGCTGAACCTGGAACGAGAGGATGACGAGATTGTCGCCCCTGGCCTTGCCGCGACTGCGGAGCTCCGCGACCTCGTCGGCGAAGCCCTTGCGGTTATAGAGGCCGGTCACGGGATCGGTGCTCGCGAGCACAGCCGCGCGCCGCTCCTGCTCTGCGCGGAGCTCGGCTTCGTGCTGCAGGTCGACGTAGCGCCGCCAGCCGAACAGGATCAGCGCAACATTGAGGGTCAGGGCGGTGCTGTAGATTCGCACTTCGGGACCGAAGTCGCCGGCAATGCGCAGATGATGGAAGAATGTACTGCCGTTCCAGATGAGCAGCAGGACGGCGGTGATCAGCACCGTAAGGACGATTGCGTCGCGGCGCGCGTTCTCCAGCCGCGAATTCGTCACCGACGCCACCTTGGTTGCATCAACCTTGGACACGTCTGTGGCGTTAACCCGTAAACGCTTAAGAAATTGTCTCTCCGAAACGGAGGAAATCAGCAAAGAAGGTCAATGCCGGACGCTGTTCGGGCGCCTCCTCCAGCTGCCGCGAAAACAGCAAGTGCGTGATCCTGGTGCGGACGGCGGGATTTGAACCCGCACTCCCAATTGGGAAGAGGATTTTAAGTCCCCAGCGTCTACCGTTCCGCCACGTCCGCTCCTTGAGCCCCGGCGACGGTAGTGCCAGCCGAGGCTATTCCGCGGTCACTTCCTTGAGGTTTAAGCGCTCGCGCATTTCCTTGCCGGGCTTGAAATAGGGCACCCGCTTGGCGTCGACTGACACCGCTTCGCCGGTGCGCGGATTGCGGCCGATGCGGCCGTCGCGCTGGCGGGTCGAGAATGCGCCGAAGCCGCGAAGCTCGACGCGGCCGCCCTTCGCCAGCTGGTCGGTGATGGAATCGAAGATGGCGCTGACCACGCCTTCGACCTCGCGCTGGGTGAGGTCGGGAAAATCGGTGCACAGCTTCTGCACCAGCTCGGAACGGATCATCGGTAACCCCGCGTCAGGATTTGAGACCGGCCCGAAACTCTCCCCCGAACATGGGCCGCTTGGACCTCACGCTGTCAGGAAACTTTGTCTCACGCAAGACAGAAGTGAAGGCGGCGTCCCCATGAGAAACGCCGCCTTTCGAGTTACTTCTTCTTTTTCGGCTTGGCTTCGGCGGCTTCCGCCTTTTCCTTAAGCGCGGCACCGAGGATGTCGCCGAGGCTCGCTCCGGAGTCGGAGCTGCCATACTGCGCGACCGCCTGCTTCTCCTCGGCGATCTGCAGCGCCTTGACGGAGAAGTTCGGCTTCTTTGAACGGTCGAAGCCAGTCACCAGCGCATCGAAATGTTGGCCGACCTGGAAGCGCTCTGGACGCTGCTCGTCGCGATCGCGGCCGAGGTCGGTGCGCTTGACAAAGCCGACCGGCCCGTCGTCGCCGACCTGCACATCGAGCCCTGCGTCCTGGATCGCGCGGACGACGACGGTGACGGTCTCGCCCTTGCGAACGCCGCCGACCGCAGCGCCGGTGCGGGCGCCGGCTCCGCCGCCGCCTTCGAGCTGCTTCATGCCGAGGCTGATGCGCTCCTTTTCGACATCGACGTCGAGCACCTGCGCCTTGACCGTCTCACCCTTGCGATGAAGCTGGAGCGCCTCCTCGCCCGAAACGCCCCAGGCGATATCCGACATGTGAACCATGCCATCGACGTCGCCCTCGAGCCCCACGAACAGGCCGAACTCGGTCGCATTCTTGACCTCGCCCTCGACCACCGAGCCGACCGGGTGAGCGGCCGCGAAGGCCTCCCACGGGTTCGACTGGGCCTGCTTGAGGCCGAGTGAGATGCGCCGCTTCTCCTCGTCCACCTCGAGCACCTTGACGTCGACTTCCTGCGAGGTGCTGACGATCTTGCCCGGGTGCACGTTCTTCTTGGTCCAGCTCATCTCGGAGACGTGGACCAGCCCCTCGATTCCCGGCTCGAGCTCGACGAAGGCCCCATACTCCGTGATGTTGGTCACGCGGCCGCGGAATACGCCGCCGACGGGGTACTTGGACGAGGCGCCCTCCCACGGATCGCTCTCGAGCTGCTTCATGCCGAGGCTGATGCGCTGGGTCTCGCGGTTGATGCGAATGATCTGCACCTTCACCGTGTCGCCGATGTTCAGCACTTCGGACGGATGATTGACGCGCTTGTACGAAATGTCGGTGACGTGAAGCAGGCCGTCGATGCCGCCGAGGTCGACGAAGGCGCCATAGTCGGTGATGTTTTTGACCACGCCCTCGATCACCTGGCCCTCGGTCAGGCTCTGGATCAGGCCGCTGCGCTGCTCGGCGCGAGTCTCCTCGAGGATGGCGCGGCGCGACACGACGATGTTGCCCCGGCGCCGGTCCATCTTGAGGATCTGGAACGGCTGCGGAAGGTCCATCAGCGGCTGGACGTCGCGCACCGGGCGGATGTCGACCTGCGAACCCGGAAGGAACGCCACGGCGCCGCCGAGATCGACGGTGAAGCCGCCCTTCACGCGGCCGAAGATGACGCCCTCGACGCGGTTGCCGGCCTCGAATTCCTTCTCCAGCTTATCCCAGGCGGCTTCACGGCGGGCGCGGTCGCGCGACAGCATCGCTTCGCCGGCGGAATTCTCGACGCGATCGACATAGACCTCCACCTCGTCGCCGACCTTGAGATCGGCCTTCTGGCCCGGCGCCGCGAACTCGCGCAGCGGCACGCGGCCTTCGCTCTTCAGGCCGACGTCGATCACGGCCATGTCGTTCTCGATTCCCGTGACGGTGCCCTTCACCACCTTGCCTTCGAAGGCTTCGTTCTCTCCGCCGAGGCTCTTGTTGAGGAGGGCCGCGAAATCGTCGCGGGTCGGGAATGTCGTGGTCGCCATAAGTGAGTGGTTTCCTATGTATTCAAATTCGCTTGCCGCGCCGCGCCACCATGGCGAGGCTCCAACAGCGGACCTGGTTCAATGCACTGCCGCAGCCGGCTCATCCGGCTGTGGCATCCGGCGACAACCCTCATGACAAAAAGCGCGTCCCGGTGCCGGTCATTCCCGGTACACCGCACGCGCTCGCCAAATGGACGGGCTGTCCAGAGGGGATCACCGCCCGCCGGACGGTTGGGGCATTAGCTTAGAGGAGCGCTGGGGGCAAGGATGATCGCCGCGGCGCTCAGGGCAGCTCTTCACCGCCCTCCGATGGTTCGGTCCGCAGCTCAGCCTCAGGCGGCACGGCGATGGGCTGGAGCCCTGCGGCGGTAAGCCGGCGATTGAGCTCCGGAAGATCGCGCGACTTCACCTCCTGCCACGCTGCCCAATCGCCGTTCACCTTCGCGACCGTCTCGAGGGCAATCTCGCGAAGCCCCGCGGAAGGCGCTGAATCGCTCGCCTCCGCGGAAGTCTCGAGGCTCGCCAGCGTGCCGCTCTCCCCTTCGAAACCGGCGTTCGGCGCCTTCGGCGGCGCGAGCTTGGAATCGAGCGTCTTCGCTTCCGCCAGCAGCGCCGGATCGTGGATCTGCGGCATGCGCTTGGCGAGCGCGTCGCGCACGGCCTTCGTCTCGGCATAGCCGCGCCAGGCGATCTCCATCGGCGCATAGAGGCTTTCCGAGAAAAGGCGCGCCCCATGGTAGTCGGCGTTGAGAACGCGCGGATCGGGCAGGACCTCGAGCGGCACGGTCTGCTCCCGCCCATCGGCGCTGAGCGTCACCGTATACCGGCCGGGCTCGACGAACTGGCCGCGCGGATCGAGCGGCGTGTCGAGGCCCCACACGGCTGCGATCGAATAATTGTAGGTGACCGCCTTGGGCCGCGGCCGGCGCAGGTCCCACACCCACCGGTGCGCGCCCTCAGCCGCGGAAAGCACCGGCCGAGGCTTCACCCAATCGGCGTCGAAATAGCGATCGGCGGGCAGGTCGACCGGCTTTTCGGCGCTCGAGAAGCTCCGCACGACCGCGCCCGATGCATCGCGGATCGTGAGCGTCACCGGTCCTCTCGACGCCGTTGGAAGCCAATAATCGATCACGGCGCCCTCGGGCGGGTTCTCGCCAACAGGCGTCTCAGGCGCGAGCGGCGTGTCATGATTGTTGTCGAAGCGCACGCGATAGGTTGGCGCAGCCGCGAACAGATGCGCTTGCGCGGGGGCGCCGCCTGCTGCGAGCTGTCGCAGAAGCGCGAGGTCGCCGAGCACCCAGATCGCACGCCCTTGCGTGGCGACCACGAGGTCGTCGCCGTGGACCAGAAGGTCACGCGCCCAGGCGGTTGGCAGGTTCTGCCGTAGCGGCTGCCAGCTGTCGCCGTCGTCGAAGCTGACGAACACGCTGGTCTCGTTGCCCGCGTAGAGCAGGCCTCGACGCACCGGGTCCGAGCGCACCGCGCTGACCATCTGGCCGTCAGGAAGTCCGCGTGTGACCTCGGTCCAGCTGCGGCCGCCATCGTGGGTGCGGAAGACGTGCGGCCGCCAGTCGTCGATCCGGTGCCCGTCGACGGCGACATAAGCGGTGGCGGGATCGAGCGGCGACAGATCGATGCTCGAAATCTTGCTCCACGGCGCAATGCCCGGCAGCGTCTGTTGCGCCCAATGCGCGCCCGCGTCGCGCGTGATGCTGACGATCCCGCTGTCGCTGCCGGCCCAGATCTCGGCGGGAGAGCGCGGGGACGGCTCGATGGCGGTGATCGTGCCATATCCGCACGGCAGCGCCGCTTCGAGCGTGACATCGCCGTCGCAGTTTGTTGCGCCCGGGCGCTTGCCAACCAGGTCGGGGCTGATGATCGACCAGCTTGCGCCGCGGTCCGTGCTTTTGAAGATGACGTCGCCGCCGAGATAGATCGCCGGGGGCCCGCTGCGCGAGGCGACCAGCGGAGTCACCCAGTTGAAGTGGTGGGCGACAGTCGTCGGCCTGAGCCCGTAATTCTGCACGGGCCAGGGCGACACGTCGGTGACTTGGCCAGTGTGCGAATCCCATCGGCTGACGCGGCCGCCGAGGCCGGAGCCATAGACGATACTGGGATCGACCGGGTCGGGGATATCGTAATCGCGCTCGTCGCCGCCGACGGGATGCCAGTCGCGCAAGTTCGGCGCGCCATAGTCGCTGCGGCTGGCGATCGCGACGGTGCCGCTGTCCTGCTGGCCCGAATAGACCCAGTAGGGGAAGCGGTTGTCCGCCGCGAGGTGATAGAATTGTCCCGTCGGCTGGTTGTACCAGCTGCTCCAGCTGCGGTTGCCATTGACCGTCACCGCGGCGCCCTGATCGGAGCCCTCGGCCATATGGCTCGGGTCCTTCGGATCGACCCAGATCGAATGATAGTCGTCGCCCCCCGGGCTGCCGCGGAAGATCACGCAATGCGCGCCGCCCTGGTCGCAGCGGCGCATCGACTGGCCGACCAGATAGACCACGTCCGGATTACGCGGATCGGCGGTGACGCGATTGAAATAATAGCTCGCGAACGCCTTCTCGGCGTTGACGCGCTGCCAATGCCCGCCGGCGTCGTCGGAGCGCCACAGCCCGCCGTTCGCCTTCGAATCGATCACTGCATAGACGCGGAGCTTGCCGCCCTTGCGCGTCGCCGCGAGGCTGATCCGGCCGAGGGGTCCCGCGGGCCAGCCGCCGCCGGACAGCCGCCTCCAGTGCGCGCCCTCGTCGTCGGAGCGCCAGACGCCGCTGCCGGGTCCGGAGATCTCGGTGAAATAGCTCTGCCACGGCCACTGCCGGGCTTCCCAGGTCGAGGCGAACAAGGTGCGCGGATTGGCGGGGTCGCTGACGACGTCGTTGGCCCCGGTGAAGCCGCCCGGTGCAACCGGGTGTGTCCAGGTCTTGCCGCCATCGGTCGAGCGGTAGATTCCGCGCGCATCGCTCGCGCCGAAGAAATGGCCGACGGCGGCGACAACCACGACGTTCGGGTCCGTCGGGCTGACCCAGATTCGGCCGATGTAGCGCGTGTCGGCAAGGCCGAGATCGATCCACGTCTTGCCGCCGTCGACGGACTTGTAGATGCCGCGGCCGGACTCGACGTCGTACCGCGGCTCGGGCTGCCCGCCGCCGATGTAGATGACGTTCGGATTGGAGGGCGCGATCGCGATCGCGCCGATCGCCGAGCTGCCGCCATGATCGAACAGCGACGCCCAGGTCTGGCCGGCATCATCGGTACGCCAGACGCCTCCGCCTGACGCCCCGAAATAGAAGCTGTTCGGCCTGGCCGGGATTCCCTCGATCATCTCCGCCCATCCGGCGCGGAATGGCCCGAGCAGCCGCCAATGCATTTGGTCATATAGGCGTGGATCGACCGGTGCTGCCGATGCTGATCCGGCAACGAGGAACGAGGACGCCAACGCGGCCGACAGGATTGCTCTGATGCGCACTCTAGGCCCTCCGGTTTTGGAAGCTCGCTAACGCCCGTAGCTCAGACTTGATGGCTCCGTGAATAGTGGCCGCGTTGAAATTGGACGCACCAGCCTTCCGCACTCGCAGCTCGGCCGCCGACTCGTTGCGGTGCCGAAAGAATGATATAAGCGATTCGCCATCGGGGGTGGCGCGTATGGAAAACAACCGCAGCTACTTCATGCGGCGCGCAGCGCAGGAGCGGTCAGCCGCCACGCGCTCGAAGGGCAAGGCGCGCAAGGCGCACGAGGAAATGGCCGAGCACTACCAGGGTCTCGTCCAGTCCGGCGGCGACGCGCCGAGGCGCACCGAACCCGCAGCGAACGCCTGAGCCGTCGCTCAGTCCCGGCTTTGACCGGGGCGGTAGGAGCCCGCCGGCTCGACATTGTCGTCGGTTACCGGCGGTTTGCCGCCGCCGATCGGCTTGGGCTCCGCAGTGCCTGATCCAATGTCGATCCCGGCTCCGCTTCCCTCGGCGTCGCCCATGGTTTCGCCGGCGGGCAGGTCGTGCCGCTCCTGCGCGGCAAGGTCGGCCACGTCTTCCGGCGGCAGCGGCGTCGCCTCCTCCAGCATTTCGGCATTGCCGGGCGGCTGGGGCTCACGGAACAGCGCCGAGCCGCGGGCATCGGGCTTGGCTATAGTTTTCGGCGGGTCGTCATCGGTGAAGCGGTCGGCGGTCATCGCATACTCCTTTCGCAGGCAAACGCCCGGTGCCTGAGAGCGTTGCGCGGACTAAGCCGGCTCAGGCTCCACGCGAACGAGCAACTGGCCCTCGGTCACCTGCGCGCCTGCGGAAGCGTTGAGCTCGGCGACCGCGCCGTCGAACGGAGCAGTCAACGCATGCTCCATCTTCATCGCCTCTAGCGTGAGCAAGCGTTGCCCCTTGGCAACCTTTTCGCCAGCGGAAACCTCGACTGCCGTCACCTTCCCCGGCATCGGCGCTTCGATTTCGCCGTCGTGGATGCCGTGCGAGGTGCCGGTGCCGCGTGAGGCCGTTCGATATTCCCGAGCTAGCCCATTGAAGAACAAGACCACCCGTTCATCGTCGGCAAAGCCTGACACGTTCGCAATTTCGTCACCCCCGCTCAGCGTGACGGTCTGCCCGTCGAGCGTGGCGCGCAATTGTGCAGGGGCATTTAGCCGAAAACCTTGGATGCTTGGCGGGGCTTCCTGTTCGGCGGCGAGTATCGCAACGGACGCGGCGGCCCGCAAAATGTGCAGTCCAAACTCGTCTGGCGGAATTAGCGCTTCCAGGTGTTCTGCAATGAAACCAGTGTCGATCTCTCCTCGCCAGAATTCATTGCTCGTAAGCGTGTTCACTAGAAAACCGGCGTTGGTTTTCACCGGCCAAACTTCGACACCGTCTAAGATGTCGCTGAGTCCGTTGATCGCCGCTTTGCGATCTTCACCAGCGCAGATCAGCTTAGCGATCATCGGGTCGTAGAAGGGCGAAATTTTGTCGCCCTCCTCGACACCCGTTTCGATGCGGCCCCAAAATTCTTCAGAGGCTTCGCCCAGATCAAAATGTTCCAGCCTGCCGACACTCGGCAGGAATCCCTTCGCAGGATCTTCGGCATATAGCCGCGCTTCGATCGCGTGGCCGTTTATCGACAGCTGATCCTGCGTCTTCGGCAGCTTCTCGCCTGACGCGACGCGGAGCTGCCATTCGACCAGGTCCTGACCCGTGATCTCCTCGGTCACGGGATGCTCGACCTGCAGCCGCGTGTTCATCTCCATGAACCAGATGCGGTCGGCGCGGAGGCCCTCGGACGCGTCGGCGATGAACTCGATCGTGCCGGCGTTCTCGTAGTTCACCGCCTTGGCGGCGCGGACGGCGGCGCCGCACACCGCTTCGCGCGTCTCCGCGTCCATCCCCGGCGCGGGGGCTTCCTCGATCACCTTCTGGTGGCGGCGCTGGAGCGAGCAGTCGCGCTCGAACAGGTGGACGACATTGCCGTGGCTGTCGCCGAACACCTGCACCTCGATGTGGCGCGGCGAGAGAACGTATTTCTCGATCAGTACGCGGTCGTCGCCGAAGCTGCTCGCCGCCTCGCGCTTCGCGCTCTCGAGCGCGTCGTCAAACTGCGCGGGATCGTCGACGCGGCGCATGCCCTTGCCGCCCCCGCCGGCGACGGCCTTGATCAGCACCGGATAGCCGATCGCCTGGGCCTCAGACTTGAGGCGCTTGGGGTCCTGGTCTTCGCCGAGATAACCGGGCGTCACCGGCACGCCCGCCTCAGCCATCAGCTTCTTCGCCGCGTCCTTCAGGCCCATTGCGCGGATGCTGCCCGGCTTCGGGCCGACCCAGATCAGACCTGCGTCGATCACCGCCTGCGCGAAGTCGGCGTTCTCCGACAGGAAGCCGTAGCCCGGGTGAATCGCCTCAGCCTTGGTTGCCTTAGCTGCGGCGATGATCTTCTCACCGACGAGATAGCTCTCCCGCGCCGGGCTCGGGCCGATATGCACCGCCTCGTCGGCCATGCGCACGTGCAGCGCCTTGGCGTCGGCGTCGGAATAGACCGCGATCGTGCGGATGCCCATCCGCCGCGCGGTGCGGATCACGCGGCACGCGATCTCCCCGCGGTTTGCGATGAGGAGGGACGCGATCACGAACGGAAAACCTCGAGGGCATCGGGGCTCACGGTCGACCAATCCGTCTTACGTATCGTGTACGCAATTTTGCGACACGCATGAAATCTCTCGTCTTTAGGATAATGACCAACATGAGCTGAATAGAGAATATCAACGCGAAAAGAATCGGTACCATGCCCGCCCGCACCGGAGAGCTATTTCCTAGAACAACTGGGGAAACGAGAGCAGATATACTTAGGACCATAACGAGATAAAATATACCGAAACCAAGCACAGCAATCTGGTATACTATAAATCTCAGGAAAACCTCGAAATAGGCCACATTATTTCGTAAAATTCTAGCTCGCCTCACAGATTCACGCGCCTTGCGTCTCCATCGATTGCGAAAACCCTTAAGAGATATTTCTAGAGCTGCTTTGCCTCCGATCCACAACCACCGGAAGAGAATAGCCAAAATCGGAATTGCAGCGAGAATGAGCCCAATGAAAACCGCGTAGGGACTTGCGCCTACACTCAAAATCCAATGGTTTATCGAGTCTAACATAGGACGCTCACATCCTGAACACGCCGAACTGCGGACGATCGGGGATCGGCGCGTTCAGCGTCGCAGCGAAGGCGAGGCCGAGGACGTCCCGCGTTTGCGCTGGGTCGATGATCCCGTCGTCCCACAGCCGCGCGGTCGCGTGCCAGGGGTTGCCCTGCGCCTCATAATCCTCGCGGATCGGCTGCTTGAAAGCTTCGGCCTGCTCGGGCGTCCATTTGTCCGCGTCGCGGTGGACGGTTGCGAGCACGCTCGCGGCCTGCTCGCCCCCCATCACGCTGATGCGGCTGTTGGGCCAGGTGAAGAGGAAGCGCGGACTGTAGGCGCGGCCGGCCATGCCGTAATTGCCGGCGCCGAAGCTGCCGCCGATCAGCACGGTGATCTTGGGCACGCTGGCGGTGGCGACTGCGGTGACGAGCTTCGCGCCGTGCTTGGCGATGCCTTCCGCCTCGTACTTTCCGCCGACCATGAAACCGGAGATGTTCTGCAGGAACAGGAGCGGCGTGCGGCGCTGGCAGGCGAGCTCAATGAAATGCGCGCCTTTCAATGCGCTCTCGCTGAACAGCACGCCGTTGTTGGCGAGGATTGCGACCGGCATGCCCCAGATGTGCGCAAAGCCGCACACCAGGGTCGATCCGTAGAGCGGCTTGAACTCGTGTAGCTCGGAGCCATCCACAATGCGCGCGATCACCTCGTGCACGTCGTACGGCGCGCGGACGTCCTCGGGAATGATGCCGTAAAGTTCTTCGATGTCGAACGCGGGCGGTCTTGGCTCTCTGAACTGAAGTCCGTTCGTGTCGAGCGAAGTCGAGACACGTCCCTCGACTACGCTCGGGACGAACGGAGGCGGGAGGGTGCTGACAATGTCGCGGACGATGGTCAGCGCATGCTCGTCATTCTCGGCAAGATGGTCGACGACGCCGCTCTTCTTCGCGTGCAGATCGCCGCCGCCCAGATCCTCGGCGCTGATCTCCTCGCCCGTCGCGGCCTTCACCAAAGGCGGGCCGCCGAGGAAGATCGTGCCCTGGTTGCGCACGATGACGCTCTCGTCGCTCATCGCCGGGACATAAGCGCCGCCTGCGGTGCAGCTGCCCATCACGCAGGCGATCTGGGCGATGCCGTTGGAGCTCATCTGCGCCTGGTTGAAGAAGATGCGGCCGAAATGGTCGCGGTCGGGGAAGACCTCGGCCTGGTGCGGCAGGTTCGCGCCGCCGCTGTCGACCAGATAGACGCACGGCAGCCGGTTCTGCTCGGCGATCTCCTGCGCGCGGAGATGCTTCTTGACGGTCATCGGATAATAGGTGCCGCCCTTCACCGTCGCGTCGTTGCAGACGATCATTACCTGCCGGCCCGAGACGCGCCCGATGCCGGCGATGAGCCCCGCGCCGGGCACCTCGCCCTCGTACATGTCGCAGGCGGCGAGCTGCCCGATCTCGAGGAACGGAGAACCCGGATCGAGCAGCCGCTCGACGCGGTCGCGGGGAAGAAGCTTGCCGCGGTCGAGATGCCGCTGCCGGTGCTTTTCCGGGCCGCCCTTCGCCGTCTCCGCCACATCGGCGCGCAACTTCTCGGCCAGCGCACGGTTGTGCGCGGA
>Ga0070739_10004949_pt1 | contig 15468 bp, 11 predicted proteins | sample Coa_R1_7_FD_66445 | JGI IMG/M metagenome (GOLD analysis project Ga0070739, IMG submission 66445) | Surface soil microbial communities from Centralia Pennsylvania, which are recovering from an underground coalmine fire - Coalmine... | ecosystem: Environmental > Terrestrial > Soil > Unclassified ... | reverse complement strand
AGGCATGGATTCTGGCTGGCTTGGCTGCGCTGGCGATGGCCGCCGAGGGTCCGTATAAAGTTCTGAAGACGGCCAAGGTCGGCGGACCGGGCGGCTTCGACTACGTGTACGCGGATTCCACGGACCGCAAGCTCTATATCCCGCGGAGCGGCAATCCGGGCCGCGTGATGGTCTACAACCTGGACACGCTGGCGCAGGAGGCCGAGATTCCCGAGGCGAAGGGCGTACACGGCGCGGCGGTATCGGACAAGACGCACCACGGATTCGCCAGCAGCAACCCGGTGCTGATGTGGGACACCAAGACGCTGAAGACGATCAAGACCATCGACGTGCAGGGCGCGCCGGACGGCATCCTGCACGACGACTTCAACGACCGGATCTACATCTTCAGCCACCGCGCGCCGAACGCCACGGTGATCAACCCGGCGGACGGCTCGATCGTGGGCACGATCGACCTGGGCGGCGCACCCGAGCAGGCGGCCAGCGACGGCAAGGGGCACATCTATGTCGATCTCGAAGACAAGGACAATATCGCGGTGATCGACGCCAAGACGCTGCAGGTGACCGGGCATTACGACCTGACCGGGAAGGGCGGCCAGTGCGCGGGCCTCGCGATGGACACGAAGAACCGCATCCTGTTCGCGGCGTGCCGCAATCCGCAGAACATGGTGATCCTCAACGCGGACGACGGGAAGATCCTGGAGACCCTGCCGATCGGCGCGGGAACCGACGGTGCGGTATTCAACCCGAAGACGATGGAGGCATTCAGCTCGCAGCGCGACGGCACATTGACGGTCGTGAAAGAGAACAGCCCGACGAGCTTCGCGGTGGAGCAGACGGTGCAGACAATGACGGGCGCGAAGACTTCGACGCTCGATTCGAAGACGGGGCACGTGTACCTCATCGCGGCCGAGTACGGAGCGCCGACTGCGCCGCCGAAGGAAGGCGGACGGGGCGGACGCGCTCCAATGGTGCCGGATTCGTTCACGATTCTGGTGGTGGGGAAGTAACCCTCAGCCCAGTCTTTGACGCAGAGACACGGAGACGCAGAGGGAAGCAGGAAGCGCGCCTCCGCGTCTCCCTGCGGGAATCGGGCGGCGCACCAATTCAGTTCTCCGAGGGCTGCTCGATGTGATCTATTGAGAGTGTCTTCACGGGGCCGCGATTCGGCTGCAGCCTCAGGCCTAATTGCTCCTGAAGCGCGGTGAAGATCGACGGGAAACTATCGTGGCCGGCTCCGTTCAGGTCCGGGTCCCACTGCAGATGAAAATCGTAGGCGCCCTTCAGCCCGGTCTTATCCACCACACTGTGTCCCACAATTTCTTCCAGAAAAGAAGCGAGGCCGCCGGTGGAAACGGCTGTTCCGGTGTACTCTGATTTCCGCACCTCTACGTACTGTCCACGGATGCTCTCGCTGAACTTCGGCCCGCCTTTCGCAATAACGAGAACGTATACGGGTAGCTCCTTCGTGACCGGGTGGACTCTCAGGTGAAACCGGTCTTCGAGCATCGCCGCCATCAACGCCCGCCGCTGTTCACGGCTCATGCGATTCAGCACTGCCGGATCGGCATCGGTCACCTTGGCCCAAATATCATAACGAGCTTCCTCTGCCCATCGGGGTAACCCAAAGATCAATCCCTCGTGTACTCCATAAGCGCTCGTGATCAGCGACTTCACGAGCGGGTTATTGACCTGAAGAAACCCGTCTTTCAGCGACATGCTTCCGTCGCCACCCGCGGCTCCCGCCGAGTTTTCCCGGATCGCGACGACATCGAACCGAATCACCATTGCTCGCGCCTGCGACGTTGTGGACTGTGCCTGAACGGTTACCTTTGGTTTGACGGCGTCGCGGCCGAGCCCCATCAGCGCCACAAGGATCACGACGGGGAGCCCTTGTGACGCCATAGCCTAATGAACATTGCCCCATTCTACGTCCACGCGGGCTCGGCCCGGCGGCTTCAAGACGCCGTCCAAAGCATTAGAAATCGGCGCTCGATTCCGATTCAGGCGTTTCGGACCAGTTCGAAGACGGAAATTTCGGGCGGCGCGCCGATGCGGATGGGGACTCCGATGGTGCCGATTCCGCGGTTGACGTAGAGCTGGCCGCCCGGCTTTTGGAAATGCCCGGCGACGTACGGCGTGACCAGGCGGCTGGGCGCGATCTCGGGGCTGATGAACTCGAGCGCGGCCTGGCCGCCGTGGGTGTGGCCGGCGAGGCTGAGATCGATGCCCAACTCGGCCGCGCGGTCGAACGTGTCCGGGTTGTGGCTGAGCAGAATATTCACCTGATCCGGCGCCATCAGCCGGTCCACGCCCTCTAAAAACTCCCGCACCATGGGCGAACTGCCGAAGGGACGGCGGGTTTGAAAATCGACGCCGATGAGGTTGACCACGCCGCCGGGGACCGCGATCGGCGCCGCGGCGTGTCGCAGCATCCGGATGCCGGCGTTGGCGAACAGGCCGGTCAGCTCATCCTCGGCGCGCGCCCAGGCGTCATGATTGCCGAGGCAGCCGTAAACGCCGAGGGGCGCGCGCAGGCCGGAGAGCGCTGCCACGACTGCGGGGGCGGTGCGGCGGTCGAAGGTGACGAAATCGCCCGTGAGGACGATCATCTCCGGCTTAAGGCTGTTGGCAATTTCGACGTAGCGGCGGATCTCGTCTTCCGGCATGAACGGGCCGATGTGGATATCGGAAAGCTGCGCGATGCGGAAGCCGTGAAGCGCTTTGGGCAGGCGGGGCAGGTAAATGCGCGGCGCGGTGGTTTCAAGATTCAAGCGGCCGTACAGGACGCCGTAGGCGCTGGCGACGAACGGAGCGGCGGCAGCGGTGGTCAGAGTTCGGTTGAGGAAGGCGCGGCGGGAGGGCGATTGCAACGGCTTGAGGCGGCCCGCGAGGCGCAGCGGGCTGAGCAGGACGGCGACCAGGAATCCGACGATCGACCCGGCCGCCCACCAGGCGAAGGGCGCCCCGAGCAGGGCGTCGCCGGCCGTCAGGTGGATGGGGGTGGGGCGCGAGAACGAGCGCCACGTATAGGCGAACGAGAGCGCGTAAAGCGCCAGAGCGGCGGCCCCGAGCGTCCTTCTCCACAGCGCGCGCCGGATGACCCGCTTCCCCCAGCGCGCCAGCCACACGGCCCAGAAGATCTGGCTGGCGAGGAGGAGGATCAGGATGAAGCGGAACATATTTCCATTGTGCAATGGATACCATGGGAGAATGCCGATCGATTCCCAACCTGCGCCGCGGCCGCGGCGAACCACTCTCGAGGGACGGTACGTGCGGCTCGTGCCGCTCGATGCCGCGGCCCATGCGGAAGACCTCTGGCGCGGCGCCTGCGCGCCGGAGCACGACGGCTTATGGACGTATCTGTTCGACGGGCCGTATCGCGAGCGGGCGGCGTTCGACTCGGCGTTGGCGCGGAAGGCGGCCTCGGAGGATCCCCTGTTCTTTGCGATTGTGGGGCGGGAGGCGGGGCGCGCGCTGGGGTATGCGTCTTTTCTGCGGATCGAACCGGCGCATCGTGTGATCGAGGTCGGGAGCATCCTGTACACCCCGGCGCTGCAGCGGACGACGGGCGCGACGGAGGCGATGTACCTGATGGCGCGGCATGCATTCGAGGACCTCGGCTACCGGCGCTACGAATGGAAATGCGACTCGCGCAACGAGCCCTCGCGGCGGGCGGCGCTGCGGCTGGGATTCACCTTCGAGGGGATCTTCCGGCAGCACATGATCGTGAAGGGCCGGAACCGCGATACGGCGTGGTATTCCATGTTGGATCGCGAATGGCCGGCGCGCAAAGCGGCGTTCGAGCGCTGGCTCGACCCGGCGAACTTCGCGGACGGAATCCAGAAAACCGCGCTCGGGCTGTTACGATAGAGTCGATGCACCCCAACCAGCCTGGACAGATGCCCCGATTGCCGATTCCGGGCGTGAAGAACCTGATCGCCGTCGGCTCCGGCAAGGGAGGCGTGGGAAAGACGACGGTCGCGGTGAACCTGGCGGTCGGGCTGGCGCAGCTCGGGCACGCCACCGGCCTGATGGATGCCGACGTGTACGGCCCGAACGTGCCCCTGATGATGGGGATCAACCGCACGCCGATGGCCTACGGGGAGCGCATCCAGCCGCTCGAGCAGTTCGGCGTGAAGCTGATGTCGATGGGCTTTCTCAACCCCGGCGATAAGCCGCTGGTATGGCGCGGGCCGATGCTGCACAGCGTGATCCAGCAGTTCTTGCGCGGCGTGGACTGGGGCGATCTGGAGTATCTCGTCATCGATCTGCCGCCGGGCACGGGCGACGTGGCGCTCTCACTGATTCAGACGGCGCCGATCACGGGCGCCATCGTGGTGACGACGCCTTCGGACGTGTCGCTCGAAGATGCGCGCAAGGCAGTCCACATGTTCCACCAGGTGCGGGTGCCGATCCTGGGGATCGTGGAGAACATGAGCTACCTGAACTGCCCGCACTGCCAGGAGCGCATCGACGTGTTCAGCCACGGCGGCGGACGGCGGACGGCCGAGGAGATGAAGGTCAACTTTCTGGCCGAGCTTCCGCTCGATCCGCAGGTGCGCGTGGGAGGCGACAGCGGCCAGCCGGTGGTGCTCCGCGAGGGGCAAGGCGAGCCCTTCCTGGAGCTGGCGCGGCGGGCGGCGGCGCGGGCGGGCGAAGCGGCGCGGCAGGAAGGGCCGAAGATCGAGATCAGCGAATAGCCGGTGCGGTGCGGACCGTGGAGGCGAGCACCGATTCCACGATCTTCCGGATGGCGGCGCTGCCGTAGGGCTTCTGCAGGAAGCCCGCGGGGACCGCGCCCTCGAAGCGGCGGCTGACTTCGGCCTCGCTATAACCGCTCGAAAGCACGACGGGCAAATCGGGGCGCAGAGCTCGTATCTGGCACAGCACCTCCTGAGCGCCCATCGTGGGCATAGTGAGATTGAGAATCACGAGGGAGATCGCGGGCACGGTCCGGATCATTTCCAGCGCCTCCCTGCCGTCGGCGGCCAGCAGGACCGAATAACCCTCGGCTTCGAGCGCGGCGCGCGCCACCTGCCGCACTGCCTCTTCGTCATCGGCGATCAGAACCGTGCCGCGCCGGGCTCGCGGACGGCCGTCCTGCGCCGCCGCGGATACCGGCAGGAACACCCGGAACGTGCTGCCGCGGCCGGGCGCACTCGAAACCCGTATGGCTCCGTGGTGCCCGCGCACGATGCCCAGCGCGGCGGCCAGGCCCATGCCGCGGCCCATGAATTTGGTGGTGAAGAAGGGATCGAAGATGCGGGCCTGCGTGGCCTCGTCCATCCCGGAGCCGTCGTCCTGGACCTCAATCGAGACATACTCGCCCGGTTGCAGATCGGCGCCACCGAGGGCAGCGCGGATATCCGCTTCGTCCAGGAACTCGATCCGCGTCCGGACGGTAACCGTGCCGGGGCGGTCCTCGCCGATGGCCTCGGCGCCGTTGATCACCAGGTTCATGAGCAACTGATGAATCTGGCTGCTATCGGCCTCGACCGGCGGGAGACCCGGCGCCAGATCGAGGCACAGCGTGACATTCTTGCTGACCAGTGCGCGGACCAGGGTGCGAATTTCAAAGAGCACCTCGGACAGGTTGACGGGGCCCACGAAGAACCGCCCGCGGCCGGAATAGGCCAGCAGCTGGGCGGTAAGATCGGCGGCGCGCTTCGCAGCGGACATGAGGGCGTCCAGGAACTGGCGCGAGTGCGCATCGGGCGGAAGGTCTTCGTCGATCAGGCTGGCGTTGCCGATGATACCGGTGAGCAGGTTATTGAAATCGTGCGCGATCCCGCCGGCCAGCACGCCCACGCTTTCGAGGCGCTGCGCCTGGCGCATCTGCTCCTCCAGGGCGCGGCGTTCGGTGATGTCCCGCGCCACGTGCGAGGCGCCGACGATGCGGCCGGAAGTGTCGTAGATGGGCGATATGGTTACGGAGACCTCGATCAGGCCGCCGTTCTTGCGCAGACGCGTGGTCTCGAAGTGCTGAATGCGCTCCCCGCGGGCAATGCGCTCCAGGATCTCCAGCTCCTCATGCCGGCGATCCGCCGGAAGCAGGAGGAGGGCAATGCTGCGGCCGATCGCCTCTTCGGCGCGGTAGCCGTAAAGTTTCTCGGCGCCGGCATTCCAGCTCTGGATGCAGCCTGCGAGGTCCTTGCTGATGATGGCGTCTTCGGAGGATTCGACAATCGCTGCCAGGCGTGCATTCGCCGCCTCCAGCCGTTTGCGTTCGGAGATGTCGCGCGCGATATGGGACGCGCCGACGATCCGGCCGTTCTCCCAGACCGGCGAGATCGTGAGAGAGACATCGATGCGGGTGCCGCCTTTGCGGACCCGGACGGTATCGAAGTGCTGGATCCGGCGGCCGGCGCGGATTGAGCTGAGGATATGCTGTTCTTCATCGAGCCGGTCCGGGGGGACCAGAAAGTTGATTGACTGGCCGACCGCTTCCTCGGCGGAGTAACCGTAGACGGCGGACGCGCCCCGATTCCAGGTGAGAATCACGCCATTCAGATCCTTGGCGATGATGGCATCCTCGGAAGATTCGACGATCGCTGCCAGGCGCCCCAGGGTTGCCGCGGAATCCGGGCCTTGGATGACGGCAGGCCCGTTCGCGGGCGTCCATTCGCGTTTGCGTGATTCCAAGACGGCTCGGTCTCCTGCTTCGATTCTCACCCATCAGCGTTTCGCCCCATACGGCGGAGTGCTGGACGGCGTCATTTCGATAACAATTCGGGTTATCGCGCCTGGGGCCGGCACGAACAGCCGGCATTCCTACGCATAGACTGATAAAACATATAAAATAGCAGCGAGGCGGGCTAAGGACATGACGGGGGAGCGCGCGTGCCACACACTCACGTAGTACAGTTCGGCGCCGATGACGGCTCGCTGGCGCGCAACGCCGGACGGTTTGTGGCGGAGGGGGTGCGCGCCGGCGGCGGGATTGTGATCGCAGCGGCGGAGCGTGGCGCGGAGATCGTGGACGAGATCCGGAAACAGGTGGGCGATCTCGACCCGGTGGCGGTGCAGGGACGGCTCGTCGTGGCCGAGGCTTCCGAGGTCCTGGCAAGCTTCATGGTGGCGGACGAGCCCGTCTGGGAACGCTTCGACGCGGCGATCGGCGCGTTGGTGCGCGGGATGCGCGCGCGGGCCGGCGGTGCGGAGGTGCGGGCGTACGGCGAGATGGTCGGTCTGCTTTGGAATGTCGGCAAGATGGGCGCGGCGGATCGGCTGGAAGCATTTTGGAACCGGCTGCTGGCCGAGAGCGGCCTCAGCCTTTTCTGCGGGTACGACATCGACGTATTCGGCCGCGAGTTCCAGGAAGCTGTGCTCGACCGGATATTCCGCGCGCATTCCGACATAGCGCCAGGCTTTCCCGAAGAAACAATGGTCGAAGCGATCGACCGGGCGATGAGCCAGGTGCTCGGCAGCCGCGCGGGCGAGGTGAAGGCGATGATGGAGTTCAGGCCCCACCCGGAATGGGGCAAGATGCCGCCAGGCCATACGGCGGTGTTATGGCTCCGCAATCATCTGCCGGATTATTCCGACGAGATCCTGATGCGGGCGCGGCATTTTGCCATCGGCCAGGCTCCGGCGTGACCGGCACGCGAAACCTTTTCGTCTACGGAACCCTGCGCAGCGAATTTCAGAATGAGTTCGCGCGTCTCCTGCGGGCCGGAAGCGTCTTCGTCGGCAAGGCGCGAATTCGCGGCCGTCTGTACCGGCTGGACGGCTATCCCGGGCTGAAGCTCTCGAGGAGCGGCGGGGACTGGGCAAGCGGCGAAGTGTATCTGTTGAGAGATCCCGAAGCCACGCTGAGCGCCCTCGATGCCTACGAGGGCTGCGCGCCCGGCGACCCACCGCCGCATGAGTTCGAGCGCGTAAGGGCGGCCGCCGTTATGGAAGACGGCAGTGCCGCAGACGTGTGGGTCTACGTTTACAACCACAAAGCGCCCGAGAGCCGACGGATCGTTTCCGGCGAGTTTCCGGCGAGCGACGGCTAAGGGCGCCGGGCAATCGGCTGGGCGAACCCGCCGTCCCGCGCTGGCGGCCCAGTAACGGTCTGCTCGATGGCACTCCGAGGCCAAGGTGGCGGCTTCGTTCCGGTTCGGGCGAAACTGGTAAAGTGAAGTCATTTTCCATACCGTTATGCGCCCTGGCGCTGATGGGCACCGGGTTGTTAGCTCAGACAGCCGCCCCGAAGCCGGTCGATCCGCTTGGCCGGACAAGTCCGCAGGAGAGCATTTTCCAGTTTCTGGAGGCGTGCCACGCCAAAAATTATGCGAAGGCGGCTCACTACCTCGATCTGCGCAAAATGCCGCCCGCGGAAGTGGCCAAGAACGGTCCGGCGCTGGCGGCCCAACTCGAAGATCTGCTCGATGATACACAGTTCGATATCACCACACTCAGCCGGGATCCGATGGGCGACACGTCGGATGGCCTCGACGTCGCCCGCGAGAAGCTGGCCACTTTCCACGTAGGATCTCAAACCCTGGAACTGCAAATGGAGCGCGTGGAACGGCGGCCCGGACAACGCGTGTGGCTGGTTGCCTCCGACAGCCTGCCGCTGATTCCCCAGGCGCATCAACTGATCCAGGAAACAGGGCTCGAAAAGTGGCTGCCGCAGGCGCTGGTTACTTTCGAGCTTTTCGACACGCCGGTGTGGCGCTGGATTGGGCTGGTGCTGGCCGGGCTGGCGCTATGGTTCGTGACGCCGGTATTGGCATCGGGAGTGGTGAGGGCCATCCGCCCGGTGTTGAATGCCCCGGCGCTCAAGGGGCCGTTCCGCATTCTGCTCGCAGTAACCGGGCTCCGGATTGTGGTGGAATTCGCGCCGCCGGCGGCCATCGCCCGCATGTTCGTGGAGCGGGCGCTGGCGCTCGTCATGGCCTTGGGACTGGCGTGGGCGGCTGCGGTGCTGGTGGACATGCTGGCTGACCGGTGGCGCAAGCGCCTCGACCCGCGTATGCACGGGGTGAGCCTGTCCTTTCTTCCGCTCGGGCGGCAGGTCGTGAAGCTGTCGCTCTATGTTTTCGCCCTTCTGAGCGTGATCAGCGCGTGGGGCTACAACACGTCGACGATCCTGGCGGGACTGGGCGTCGGCGGATTGGCGATCGCGCTGGCGGCGCAGAAGACCATCGAGAACCTGTTCGGCGGCATCTCGGTGATCGGCGACCGCCCGGTCCTGGTCGGGGATGTCTGCAAGTTCGGCGACCATACCGGCACGGTGTTGCACATCGGGCTGCGTTCGACGCGAATTCAGACCGCGGACCGCACGATCATCAGCATTCCGAACAGCCAGTTCTCCTCGATGCCGCTCGAAAACGTATCACGGCGGGACAAATTCCTGTTTCATCCGGTGCTGAACCTGCGGCGGGACACGACATCGGAGCAGCTCCTCAAGGTGCTGTCCGGCATCGGGGCCATTTTGAAGGGGAACGAAAAGGTGGAGACGGGCGAGATTCCGGTGCGGTTCATCGGTGTGGGCCCTTATTCGCTCGATGTCGAGGTGGTGGCGTACGTCAGGACGGTGAACGGCGACGAGTTCCTGGCGCTGCAGCAGGAGTTGCTGCTGCGGATGCTGCGGGCGGTCGAGGAAGCCGGGACGGCGCTGGCGGTGCCGGTGCAGGAGGTAGCGCAGCGGGCGCAGGCGTCGTGAGGGATCGCCGGTGCGAGGCCTGAAGTGCTACAATGTAGCACGTGAGGAAGGCTTCCATTCGCGATCTGCGGATTCGGACCTCCGAGCTGGTGCGCGATGCCGAGCAGGGCGAGGTGATCGTCATTGAGCGGCGGGGCGAGCCGGTGGCGGAATTGCGGCCGATCGGTAAGCGCAAGCAGCCGCCGCTGCCGGAGCACCGCGACATTTGGGACAGGATGCCCCAAGTTCCGGGAGACAGCACCGAGTACATCAGCGAGGACCGGGACCGCGGGTGTACCTAGATTCGGCGTATATCGCGAAGTACTATCTCAACGAGCCAGATTCGCCGGGGGTTCGGGAAGTGCTTGCCGCTTGTCCCGTACGGGTGTCCTCGATGTGGGCAATTGCGGAGGTGGTGAGTGCGTTTCACCGGCATCTGAGGGAAAGCCATTTCAGCCAACAGGATTTCACCGAATTGAAAAACTGCTTTCTCAGGGACGTGGAATCCGACGTGTGGCATCTGCTGCCGGTCACTGACGGCTTACTCAGGCGAGTGGCCGGCATGTTGGGTGCGACACCTGGGAAGGTGTTCATCCGAGCGGGCGATGCGCTGCACCTGGCAACGGCCTCGGCCTATGCGGAAACGGAGATCTGGAGCAACGACCGGCATCTGTTGGGTGCGGCGCCATACTTTGGGCTGACGGCCCGGTCAATCTGACCGACAAGCGAACAGCGCGTGCCGATCTGCCCTATCCCACCACCGGCGCTTCGTTCGCCACCTTCTTGCCGCTGCGCCGCCAGTGCTGGACCTTCTCCTGCAATGCGGACATGTAGATGTAGAACACCGGCGTCAGGTAGAGCGTGACCAATTGCGAGAACAGCAGGCCGCCGACGACCACGAGGCCGAGCGGCTGGCGGGCTTCACCGCCGGCGCCGTAGCCGAGGGCGATGGGGACGGCGCCGAGGAGCGCGGCCATGGTCGTCATCATGATGGGGCGGAAGCGGATCAGGCACCCTTCGTAGATGGCGCGCTCGGGGCTGAGGCCCTGGTGGCGCTCGGCTTCGAGGGCGAAGTCGATCTGCATGATGGCGTTCTTCTTGACGATGCCGATCAGCATGATGAGACCGACGAAGGCGTAGATGCTCAGATCGATCTTGAAGATGACCAAGGTCAGCAGTGCGCCGAAGCCGGCGGACGGGAGGCCGGAGAGGATCGTGATGGGGTGGATGTAGCTTTCGTACAGGATGCCCAGCACGATGTAGACCACCAAAATCGCGATGATCAGCAGCACCCAGAGGTTGCCGAGGGAGCTCATGAACGCCTTGGCGGCGCCCTGGAAATTCGTGCTGATGGTAGCGGGAAGCTGCTCGTCGGCTAACCCTTGAATCTTCTCGATGGCCTCGCCGAGCGCGGCGCCCGGTTTGAGGTTGAAGGAGATCGTGGCCGAGGGGATCTGGCCGTAGTGGTTGATGGTCTGCGGACCGGTCTCGGTCACGACGCTGGCCATCGTATCGAGCGGGATCAGCTTGCCCGCGGCATTCTTGAAATAGAGCATCGAAAGCGCGTTGGGATCCTTCTGATAGCGGGGTTCGAGCTCCAGCAGCACCTTGTACTCGTTGATGGAGCCGTAAATGGTCGAAACCCAGCGCGGGCCGTACGCATCGTAAAGCGCGTTTTCGATGGTATTGGCGTTGATGTTCATGGCCGCGGCTTTGTCGCGGTCCACCGTAACGGTGATCTGCGGAGTCGTCACGGCGACGTCGCTGGTCACATCCTCGACGCCGGGGATTTCGGCGACTTTTTTGGTCAGCGCCTCGGTCTGAGCGTAGAGCTCAGCCTTATCCGGAGTCTGCAGCGAAAACTGATAAAGGCTCTTGGTGACCTGTCCGCCGAGCTGGATGGTCGGCGGGTTTTGGAGGTACGATCTTACCCCGGCGTAGGCGGCGAGTTGAGGGCGGAGTTCTTTGATGATGTCGTCGACGCCGAGCCGGCGCTGGTTGCGCGGCTTGAGGTGGATGACGAGCTCGCCGTAGTTGGGGCCGCCGAGGTTGGAAGCGGTGGTGCCGCCGACGCTGGCCATGAGCGCATCGACATTGGGATCGCTCGCGACCGTATCGGCGATCTTCTGCTCGTAGTCGACCATCTGGTAGTACGAGGTGCCCTGCTGGGCTTCAGTGATGATGTGGAGCTGATCGGTGTCCTGATCCGGGATGAAGCCTTTGGGGATCTTGACGAACATGTACACCGTCGCGCCCAGGACGAGGACGAAGCTGGCCATCATGGCCAGGCGGTGGCGAAGAACGAGCTGCAGGGTACGGTCGTAGACCCGGAGCATACCCTGAAAGAATCCCTCGGTCACGTGGTAAAACCAGCCGCGCTTCTCTTCGTGCCCGCCGCGCAGGAAACGGCTGCAGAGCATGGGCGTGAGGGTTACGGAGACCACCCCCGAGATCAGGATGGCGACCGTGATGGTAACGGCAAATTCCTTGAACAGGCGGCCGAGAACGCCGCCGAGGAACAGCACCGGGATGAACACGGCGGCGAGCGAGAGCGTCATGGAGACGATCGTGAAGCCGATTTCGCCGGAGCCGCGGAGCGAAGCGCCGAGGGGCTCCTCGCCTAATTCGATATGCCGGACGATGTTCTCGAGCATGACGATGGCGTCATCCACCACGAACCCGATGGAGAGGATCAACGCCATCATCGAGAGGTTGTCCAGGCTGTAATTGAGCAGGTACATCACCGCGAACGTCCCGATGATCGAGAACGGCAGCGCGAGGCTGGGGATGATGGTGGCCGAAACGTTGCGCAAGAAGAGAAAAATGACCATCACCACCAGGCCGAGCGTCAGGACCATCGTGAACTGGACATCCTTGAACGACTCGCGGATCGTATCCGAGCGGTCGTACAGGATATCCATGCTGACCGAAGGAGGGAGCTCGGCTTTGAACAGCGGCAGGAGGTTCTTGACCCCGTCGGTGACCTCCATGGTATTGGTTCCCGGCTGGCGCTGAATCGCCAGCACGATGGCGCGGGAGTGTCCCTTATGGGAGTAGAACCAGGAGGCGGTCTTGTCGTCCTCGACGCTATCGATAATATTGCCGAGTTCCTGGAGGCGGACCGGAGAGCCGCCGCGGTAGGCAACCACGACCGGCTTGTACTGGTCGGCGTTCAGGAGCTGGCCGCTGGCCTGCAAAGTAAAGGCGCGCTGCGGGCCGATAATGGCGCCGGTGGGGAGATTGACGTTCCAATTGGCGAGGGCCGTCTGGATTTCATTGATGCCGATCTGACGCGACGCCAGCGCGTGCGGGTCCATTTGCACGTGGACCGCGTATTTCTGCGCGCCGAGGACTTGCACCTGGGCAACCCCGGAAATCATGGAGATGCGCTGCGCGATGCGGGTCTCGGCATATTCGTCGAGAGTCCATAACGGGAGGGTCGGCGAGGTCAGCGCGAGGTAGAGGATCGGCTCGTTGGCGGGATTGACCTTGGTGAACGTCGGCGGCGTCGGCATGCCGGGCGGGAGCAGGCGGGAGGCCTGGGTGATGGCGGCCTGCACATCGACCGCTGCGCCGTCGAGCTTGCGCGAGAGGTCGAATTCCAGGGTGATGCTGGTGTTGCCGAGGGAATTCGAGGAGGTCATCGAATTCAGCCCGGCGATCGTGGAGAACTGGTTTTCGAGCGGCGTGGCGACCGCGGAGGCCATGGTCTCCGGGCTCGCGCCGGGCAGTTGGGCGGTGACCAGCAGAGTGGGGAAATCGACGTTGGGCAGATCGCTGACGGCGAGGGAACGGTATGCAACGCTCCCGAACAGCGCAATGGCGGCCATCAGAAGACTGGTTGCGATCGGCCGCTCGATAAATGTCTGGGAAATATTCGCCATGGGTTAGGATTTCACCGGATCAGTCTCCGGCCTGCATGGCCGGCATCAGGCGCTTCGAGGCTTTCGGGGCACGCCACTCGCGCCACTTTTCCAGAATGGCGGCCATGTAGGTGTAGACCACGGGAGTCAGGTACAACGTCATCAACTGCGAAAACGCCAGGCCGCCGACTACCGCGAGTCCCAGCGGCTTGCGCGATTCGCCGCCCGCGCCCCAGCCGAGCGCAATCGGCAGCGTTCCGAGAAGCGCCGCCATGGTGGTCATCATGATCGGGCGGAACCGGATCAGGCAGCCTTCGAAGATGGCGTCTTTGGGCGATTTGTGGTGTTTGCGCTCGGCTTCGAGCGCGAAGTCGATCTGCATGATGGCATTCTTCTTGACGATGCCGATCAGCATAATCAGCCCGACGAAGGAATAGATGCTGAGATCGACCTTGAACAGGATGAGCGTCAGGAGCGCGCCGAAGCCGGCGGAAGGGAGACCGGAGAGGATCGTCAGCGGGTGAATGTAGCTTTCGTAGAGCACGCCGAGCACGATGTACACCACCGCGATCGCGAGCACCAGCAGGATGCCCATGTTCTTCATGGAATCCTGGAACACTTTGGCCGTGCCCTGGAACGTGCCCGTGATCGTGGCCGGCAGATTGTTGCGCGCCGCTTCCTCAATCTCATCGGTGGCCTGCCCCAGCGAGATACCGGGCTTCAGCGCAAAGGAAATGGTCGTCGAGGGGAGCTGGCCCGAGTGCGGAATACTCAGAGGGCCCACATCCTCCTGGATTCTGGAGACGGCGGTAAGCGGAACGAGCTGCCCGGTGTCCGACCGCAGATAGATCATCTTCAGGCCATCGGTGAACCGCTGATAGCTCGGAAGCATTTCGAGCAGCACCTGGTACTGATTGGTCGGGGAATAGATGATCGAGGCGAGCTGCGGGCCGAAAGCGTCGTAGAGGGCCGTCGAGACGGAGTTGTAGTTCACGTTCAGGGCGGCCGCGCGGTCGCGGTCGAGCATCACATTGACCCGCGGATTGCGAATCTGCAGGTCGCTCGACACTTCGGTCAATCCGGGCAGCCGCTGCATCACGCGCTCCAGCTTTTGCGCTTCCGAGTAGAGTTGCTGGGTGTCCGGTCCGTACAGCGTGAAATCGTAACTGCTCTTGGACATGCGGCCGCCCACGCGGATCGCTTGCGGAATCGAAAGGAACACCTTGAGGCCCGGGAAACCGGAGACCCGCGGACGCAGGCGATTGACGATATCGTTCACCGTCGCTTTTCGCTGCCGCCGGGGAAGCAGGTTGACCGAAATATTGGCGGTGTTCCCCGCGCCGCGGAACCCGCCGCCGGTTGAAGCATAGAAGCTCTCGATATCGGGATCCTTGATGAACACCTGGGAGACGGTGCGCATGTACTTGACCATCTGGTAGTACGAGGTCCCCTGCTGCGCTTCGATATTGACGTTGAAATTATCGTTGTCCGTATCGGGGATGAAGCCCTTGGGCACGATCACATAAAACCATCCCGTGACCGCGAGCACCAGCAGGAAAGCCGTAATCATCACGGGACGGTGGTCGAGCGTCCAGCGCAAGGTGACCCGGTACAGCGACAGCCAGGCATCGAATACCCTCTCCCCAAGCTGGTAGAAGCGCCCTCCGGGGCCATGCTGGAAGCGCAGGAACCGGCTGCACAGCATGGGCGTCAGACTCACGGAAACCATGCCCGAGATCAGGATGGCGGTGCAGATGGTGACGGCGAACTCACGGAAGAGGCGGCCCAGGATTCCGGACATGAACAGGATCGGAATGAAGACCGCCGCCAGCGATAACGTCATCGAGACGATCGTGAACCCGATCTCCTTGGACCCGCGCAGACAGGCGGTAAGCCGGTCTTCGCCCTCCTCGATGTGGCGGACGATGTTCTCCAGCATGACGATCGCGTCGTCGACGACGAAGCCGA
>Ga0070739_10004947_pt1 | contig 15470 bp, 16 predicted proteins | sample Coa_R1_7_FD_66445 | JGI IMG/M metagenome (GOLD analysis project Ga0070739, IMG submission 66445) | Surface soil microbial communities from Centralia Pennsylvania, which are recovering from an underground coalmine fire - Coalmine... | ecosystem: Environmental > Terrestrial > Soil > Unclassified ... | reverse complement strand
TGGGTTACCGCTTTCTCGGCCACCTCGCGCTGCAAATCCGCCGTCGGCAGGCTGAGCAGGCACCGGGCGTGCCCGTGGGAGAGCCGCCGCTCCGCCACGAGCTGCTGGAGATCTTCCGGCAACTGCAGCAGCCGCGTAAAATTCAGGACCGTGCTCCGATCCTTGCCCGTCCGGGCGCCGACCTGCTCGGCGGTCAGGTTCAGCTCCCGGCCCAGCCGTTCGAAGGCAATGGCTGTTTCGATCGGGTTCAGATCCTCACGCTGGATATTCTCGACCAGCGTGACTTCGAGCAGCCGGTCTTCCGGAAAATCGCGCACGACAACCGGCACCCGCTCCAGGCCTGCCAGTTTCGCCGCCCGCAGCCGCCGTTCGCCCGCAATCAACTGGTAGCGCTCGCCCGCTTGCCGCACCACCAGCGGCTGTACAATCCCGTTGGCGCGGATCGATTGCGCCAGCTCCGCCAGGCGGTCGGCTTGAAACGCGCGCCGCGGCTGCAGCGGATTTGGATCGATCGCGTCGATCGCGACCTCCCGCGCCGCTTCCGTTTCGGCCGTGCGCCCATCCGTCGGCTGCGGAACGGCCGGCGCCTGTGTCCGCCCCGCGAGCAGGGCGTTCATCCCTCTACCGAGCGCCTTGCGCTGACTTTCGGTTCTGTTCATGGTCGAGAATTTCTTTTGCCAGTTGGATGTAGCTTTCGGCGCCTTTGCTGCGCGGATCGTAAGCCAGAATCGGCTTTCCAAAGCTCGGTGCCTCCGCGAGGCGAATGCTCCGCGGGATGACCGTGCCGAATACGCGATCTCCGAAGAACTCCTTGAGGTCGGACGCCACCTGCCGCGTGAGGTTCGTCCGGTCATCGAACATGGTCAGAAGAATGCCTTCCACCTCAATCGGATGTTGAAACGCCGCGCGGATGCGGTCGATCGTGTCCATCAGCTCCGAGATTCCTTCCAGCGCGAAGAACTCGCACTGGATCGGCACCAGCACCGAATCGGCCGCCATCAGGGCATTCAGAGTCAGCAGATCCAGCGCCGGCGGGCAGTCAATCAGAATGAAGTGGTATTCCTTCCGCAACGCCGCGATCCGGTGCCGCAGCCGAAGTTCGCGCTTTTCGATATCGACCAGCTCGAGATTGGCGCCGATCAGATTTTTATCCGCCGTGATGACGCTGAGCCCTTCGAACTCCGTGGCGATCACCGCGTCCTGCGGTGAGGCATCCCCCAGAAGCACGTGGTAGAGGCTCGGCCGGTCCGCGTTCTTCGTGACGCCCAGCCCGGTCGTGGCGTTGCCCTGGGGGTCGGAATCGATGACCAGAATCTTGAGATCGTTGGCAGCCAGAGCGGCTGCAAGGTTAATGGCGGTAGTAGTCTTGCCCACTCCGCCCTTCTGATTGGCAATCGCGAATACTCGGCTCAAGTTGGTAATCCTAACATGGTTGCATTCCGTCCGCATTCGCACGAGGTGAGACTTGGTTTCACGTGAAACACACCCTATGTTTCACGTGAAACGCGGATACTCCCGCGAGATCCGCAAATACCGCTGCTTCCCCCAGGGCAGTGCCATGACGTCCCAAGAGGTTCCCCAGCGCGCAGGCGGCTCCTCGACTCCACCCAGCAGCGCACACCGCGACCCGAAACGCTCCACGGCAGGCTGCAGATCCCCATAGCTGACCGCCCGCGATACTACCCAATCGAATGTCTCGCCCACATCTTCGGCGCGCGAGCCCAGCACCCGCACGTTGGCCACCCCCCGCGTCGCCTCGCGCAGAAACACTGCTTTCCGCTGGTGAGACTCGATCAACGTAACCGCCAGCTCCGGCCGCGCAATCGCCAATGGAATCCCCGGGAATCCAGCGCCAGAGCCGAGGTCCGCTACCCGCTCTCCCGCGCTAGCCGGCAGGCACTCGGCCAAGAACAGCGATTCGCAGTAGTGCCGCTCGACCGCTTCCTCCAGCTCCTCCACCCGCGTCAGGTTCAGCACCCGGTTCCACCGGCACATCAGCTCATAGTGCCGCTCCAGAAACGCTGCCTGCTCCTCCCCGATCCTGGAGCACCGCAGCAGCAGCTCCCGAAACCCACTCACAAAGCGCGCCCGGAAGCCTGACCCGCCGCCCGCAGGCTAACGTACACATCCAAAACCGCGATCGCCGCCGGCGTAACACCCGGAACCCGCGACGCCTGCGCCAGCGTCTGCGGCCGAACCCGCTCCAACTTCTCGGCAACTTCCCGCGACAATCCGGGAATCCCCCGATACTCGAATTCCGCAGGAATCACCCGGCCCGAGGCTTCCCGCAGCCGGCTCATCTGGCGTTCCTGCTGCGCGATATACCCGCTGTACTTCGCCTCCGTCTCCACCGTCTCGAGCACGCCCCGCTCCGGCTCCCCGCCCAGCACCTCGGCGATCCACGGCCCCAGCTCCCGAATGGACGCCTCGGGCCGGCGTAGCCACATCGCATTCCGGTGCCCTTCGAGCGCCGCCCGCAGCTTCGAAATCTGTTCCTGCTTCCGCACAAACAACGCCCACCGATCGTCCCGCACCAGTCCGATCCGCCGCCCGATCGGAGTCAGCCGCGCGTCCGCGTTGTCGATCCGCAGGTGCAGACGGTACTCCGCCCGCGATGTGAACATGCGGTACGGCTCATCCGCTCCCTTGGTGATCAAATCGTCGATCAGAATGCCGGTATATCCATCCGTCCGCCCCAACACCACCGGTTCGCGCCCGGAGACCCGGCACGCCGCGTTCATCCCCGCCACCAGCCCCTGGCAGGCCGCCTCCTCATAACCCGATGTCCCATTGATCTGCCCCGCCAGGAACAGCCCCGCGATCGACTTCACCTCCAGCGTGTGGTCCAGCTCGCGCGGATCGATCGCGTCATACTCAATGGCGTAACCCGGGCGGATCATCTCCGCATCTTCCAACCCCGGAATCGACGCCACCATCGCCGCCTGCACATCGATCGGCATGCTCGTCGACATGCCGTTCACGTACACCTCGTTGGTGTCCAACCCCTCGGGCTCCAGGAAGATCTGGTGCCGCTCCTTGTCCGGAAACTTCACGATCTTATCTTCGATCGACGGGCAATACCGCGGCCCGATTCCTTCGATCTGCCCGCTATACAACGGCGACCGCGGGATCGCCTCCCGCAGAATCCGCCGCGTCTCTTCCGTCGTGTAACCGATGTGGCAATGGATCTGTTCCCGCTCGATCCGCGCCGTCAGAAACGAGAATGGCGTCGGCTCCGCATCCCCCGGCTGCGGCTCGAACCGGCTCCAGTCGATCGTCCGCCCGTCCAGCCGCGGCGGCGTCCCGGTCTTCAGCCGCGTCCACGCCAACCCCAGCGTCCGCAACTGCTCGCCAAGCAACTGCGAAGGCGCTTCGCCGTTCCGCCCGCAACTGTACCGCGCCTCACCCACGTGCGCCAGGCCATTCAGGAACGTCCCGGTTGTCACCACCACCGCCGGCGCCGCCAGCGACCGCCCGTCCCGCAACTGCACGCCCATGACGCGCCGCCGCCCACCCTCGACCTCCGCCAAAATGAGCCCCGCCACCTCCGCCTGCAGAATCCGCAGATTCGGCTCGCGCTCCAGCACCTCACGCATCCGCACGCGGTATTGCTTCTTATCCATCTGCGCCCGCGGCGACCACACCGCCGGGCCCCGGCTCGTGTTCAACAGCCGGAACTGAATCCCGACCGCATCCGCCACTTCCCCCATCACGCCGCCCAGCGCATCCACTTCGCGGACCAGGTGCCCCTTCGCGATCCCTCCGATCGCCGGGTTGCACGACATCTGCGCGATCAGGTCCAGATTCATCGTGACCATCGCGGTCCGCAGCCCCATGCGTGCACACGCCCGCGCCGCCTCGCACCCCGCGTGTCCCGCGCCGATCACGATTACGTCATAGCTCTGCGGCATTGCTACCATTGTAGCCAGCCCCCATGAAAATCCTCGTGATCGGCTCCGGCGGCCGCGAACACGCCCTGTGCTGGAAACTTGCCCAATCCCCCGGCGTCGAACTCTTCGCCGCCCCAGGCAACCCCGGCATGGCCCGGCTCGCTACCTGCCTCCCGCTTGCCCAGGCCGAGTCCCTCACCCCCGACCTCACCGTCGTCGGCCCCGAAGCGCCCCTCGTCGAAGCCATCGTCGACCGCTACCGCGCCCGCGGGCTCCGCATCGTCGGCCCCACCGCCGCCAACGCGCGCCTGGAAGGCAGCAAGAGTTTTGCAAAGCACTTTTTTGAACAGAGCGGAATCCCCACCGCGCGCTTCGAAACCGTCGCCACCCCCGAAGACGCCCGCCGCGCCCTCGACCGCTTCGGCTTCCCTGTCGTCCTCAAAGCCGACGGCCTCGCCGGCGGCAAAGGCGTGGCCATCGCCCGCGACCGCGCCGAAGCTGAAGCCGCCCTCGCGCGCCTCGCCGGCCCGCTCGTCATCGAGGAATTCCTCCGCGGCGAAGAAGTCAGCTTCATCGCCCTCTGCGACGGCCGCGACGCCCTGCCACTAGCCCCCACCCAGGACCACAAGGCCGCCTATGACAACGATACCGGCCCCAACACCGGCGGCATGGGCGCCTACTGCGATTCCGCGATCCTCACCGAGCGCCAGTCCCGCGACGTCCTCGACCGCATCATTCTCCCTACGGTCGAGCGCACCGCGTTCACCGGCTTCCTCTACGCCGGCCTCATGATGACCGCGGACGGCCCCAAAGTCCTCGAGTTCAACGTCCGCCTCGGCGACCCCGAAACGCAGCCCCTCATGCACCGCATGGAATCGGATTTCGTCCCCGTTTTAATGGCCGCCGCTGAAGGACGCCTCGCGTCCGCGCGAATCGACTGGCGCCCCGGCCCGAGCGTCTGCGTCGTCCTCGCCTCGCGAGGCTATCCCGAGAGCTCCGAATCCGGCCGCCCCATCTTCGGCATCGAAGCCGCGGAGCGCGAGGGCGCCACCGTCTTCCAGGCCGGCACCCGGCTCGGCCCCGAAGGACTCGAAACTGCCGGCGGCCGCGTCCTCGGCGTCACCGCCTCCGGCCCCGATCTCGCCGCCGCCATCGCCACCACCTACCGTGCCGTCTCCCACATTCACTTCGATGGCATGCACTACCGCCGCGACATCGCCCGCAAAGGCCTCACTCATTCCGCCCCCCGCGGTCGTTAATTAAAACCGCTGGGGAAAACGCCGACTTCGAGACCTTCTTCCGCGCACCGGACTTCATCTGCAACTAGACCATCTCAAAAAAGAGCGCCGTCGGCGCGTCTACGCCCTCCGCGTGACCATCCCCGGGCAAACCGTGATGCTCACCCTCGCCCTCACAGCCCGCATTGCCAGACTCATCGATATCGCCAATTTCCTTCGCTGACGAGCCCCGCCGGAATACGCTACGATGAAACCGGCGTGACGGAACGCGAACTGCTTCGCCGATGGGTCGAGACCTGGCGCCGCGCAGGTCAGGAACTGGAACAACTCCGCCAACGTGAACTCGACGTCATCGATACGCAAGCCGCCATCCGCGCTCTATTTGAAACCGCCGCCGCCGTCGAACTCCCACCGGCAAAGCCCACCTCCGGGCTGACCGAGCAGCAGAAATATTTCGCCCGCCTCCGGACATCGAAGCCGTGCCGCTGAGCCCTCTTCTCGAAGCCGCCCGTGACCTCGAAGCCTTCCTGGTCGCACAACGCTGGCAGTTTTGCTTCATCGGCGGCCTGGCAGTCCTTCGATGGGGCGAGCCCCGGCTTACTTTCGATGTCGACGTCACCCTCCTGTGCCAGTTCGGCCGCGAAGACGAGTTTGCCGGGCCTCTCCTCGCGGCGGGCTACCACGGCCGCATCGCAGCGCCAAAACCGCGTGCTCCTACTCGCCAGCTCCACTGGAGTGCCGATCGATATCGCGCTCGCTGCGCTGCCGTTTGAGGAGCTCGTCATCCAGAGATCCAGCCACTTTCCCTTCGCTCTGGAGTGCACGCTCCGCACCTGCTCCGCCGAGGACCTCATGGTCTTCAAGCTTTTCGCCTTCCGTCCGCGAGATCTCGCCGACGCCGAAAGCATCGCCATCCGCCAGCGCGGCAAACTGGACTGGGACTACATCCGGCACCACCTTATCCCGCTCGCCGAGGTGAAGGACGAGCCCGGCATTCTCCACGCCCTCGACCGCCTCCGCGACCCCCGCTAGACGCGGACCACGGCCGGCAATGCGCCTGCACCGCCCGGCCGTGGCCGCCGCCGCGCCTATTTCTTCTGCTCGGCCGGCCCGCCGATCGGAATTTGCCGGCGGTTGCTCTTCCGCTCCGGAATCGGCAGCGTTACTTCGAGCACGCCGTTGTCGAAATGAGCCTTCGCCTGATCGACCTTGGCGCCCTCGGGAAGCGGAATCTCGCGGTAGAACTTCCCGTAACGGCGCTCGGAGCGGAAGACTCCCTCGCGCTTCTCCTCATGCTCGGATTTGCGCTCGCCCTGAATGACCAGAGAATCCTCCGTCGCCTCGATCTTCACGTCCTCCGGCTTCAGACCGGCCAGTTCGGCGCGTACCTGCAAGTTGCCGTTCTGCTCGCTCACTTCAATCGCCGGCATCCACGCGCCGTTGCCGAACTCCTCGCCAAAGCTGCGGGCGAACACGCGGTCCATCTCCTCACGGAAGCGCCGCATTACGGAGAAGGGATCCCGGAAGAACTCCGACGGCGTGCGCCACCACGACAACGGGTCCCAATCGCCCCAGGTCGCGAGCTCACTCTCGCCTCGCCTGGCAATAGCCTTTTCGTCCTTCTGATTTTTCTTCACATCGACTTCCGCCATACGATTATTCCTCCTCTTCCATTAGGATTGGGATCGAGGTTCCTCGACCCGCAAATGATTCGTTACCGAAAACGATCCGTGCACCTGACGGGCCTTCATCTCCGCCAGGGTACGGTCCATCTGGTTTGCCACCACGCCTTCGAGCGTGATGTTGCCGTTCTCCACGATGATGTGGATGGGCGGCATCGCCTGGTGCGCGTAGCGATTCAGAGCGGGCGTTCCGTAGATGGCCCGGAACGCCGCCAGCCGGATGCGATTGTCGAAAGGCGATAGCGGGAGCACCTCGATACGGTTTTCGACCCGCTCCACTCCTTCAATGCGCTTCACGGCGCGCTCCGCGTCATCTTTGAGAACGGGTTTCGTCACCTTTCCGGTCAGAACGACGGTTCCGCCGTTGACCTCGAAAGCGAGGTCATCGAACACCGAGTAATACGGAAGCATCACCAGCTCGTGGCGTACTTCCCGTTCGATCCTTGCAGTTGGCACGGCGCTACTAGCGGCCGAAACACCCGGTACCGCGACCAACGCCGCGAATAGAGTCGAGAACCATAGCAGCCTCTTCATTGCTACCTCCTCGTTCGGAATTTGTCAGGACTGCGGCACGAGTTCCGGCCGGAGGTCTCCCACTCTCCCAGCCAGCCGTACGGACGGGTTCCCCTTCTCCCAAGGCACGGAAAACATCCGATGGCAGCGGGAACACCGGTAATAGCCGCGTACGGGCAACATCACTTGAGCGTGCATCAGCCGGCACCAACTCCGGGCCATTCTCTCGATGCCGCAGCGAACCATTTGGAGCATTTGCGCTTTCCTCAACCTGATCGTGAGCATAGGATTGGTTGCCGAGCGGCGCTCCGCAGGAAAAGAGTCCTCGGTGGAGCACCCGTTCCGGCGTATCCACCAATTCCCACCGCTATAGATGCGGGTATCCGCAGCGCGGTTTCAGTGGCGTTATCATAAAATCTGAGTCTTTATCACGCAACCAATGGCGCGTGCCCCGCAGGCCACGCTATCCGGCTCGCCTTCAGCGCACATTTTGCGCAACAGCGCTATCCTCGACCCCTCCGGCAACCCGCCTTCCGGCAGCATCCACTCGCGCGCCCTTCATTTGAGCCTGCCCGTCCGGTAGCGCCGATCGGATCAGCCAGCGGAGGTAGAGCCCAAAAGCAAACGAATTCACTCCGCAGCAACAGAACAGGAACAAGCCGTCAAAAGTCGCCGCTTGCCCCGTTCCGATCAACCACACCATGCCGGCCAAGCCTGCCAGAGTCATCGCCAGGCTAAACAGGAACAAAAATGCCCGATCCGTCATGGCCAACACCTCAACGCGGCGTGATCGCCAGGAAGAGATTCCTGCCATCCCGGCTTACCAGTAACAACGCCGGCCGCGACCCGGAGCGGCGCAGCGCCGCGCGCAGCTCAGCCGAGGAGGTGACCGGTTGGTGATTGACCTCAAGAATCACGTCATCCGGCTGGATGCCCGCCTCCGCCGCCGGCCCCGCCGGATCGACATCCACCACTACGGCCCCGCGGGTTCCGCGGCCGAGCCCCAGCCGGCCCGCTGCCTCCGGCGTCAACGGTTCCACCGTGACCCCGAGTTGCTCTCTACCGCTTGCCGGCCCGCCCGATCCGGATGCGCTCTCCCGGTTCGCCGGCAGTTCGCCCAACCGTGCATGCAGCTCCTCCTGCCGCCCGGCGCGAAGAACCGTCAGCGTGACCTCCGTCCCCGGAGCCATTCCGGCGATATGATTGCGCAGCGCATTCGCGTCATCGACCCTCATCCCGTTCACCGCCGTAATCACATCCCCCGGCTTGACACCCGCGCGCTCCGCAGGACCATCGCGATCGACCGAATTCACCAGCACGCCCCGAACCTCCGCAAGTCCGAGGCTCTTGGCCAGGTCCGAAGTAATCTCCTGAATGCCGACGCCCAGCCTCCCCCGCCGCACCTTCCCGCCCGCCTTCAGTTGTTCCATCACGTTGCGCGCCATATTGGACGGAATCGCGAAGCCGATTCCAATGTTGCCGCCGGAGGGAGAAAGGATCTGGCTGTTGATCCCGATCAACTCGCCGTGCGCGTTGACCAGCGCTCCTCCCGAATTGCCCTGGTTGATCGCCGCATCGGTTTGCAGGAAGTCTTCAAAGCTGCCATCGCTGAGGCCTGTGGCCCGGCCCTTCGCGCTGATGATCCCCGCCGTCACCGTCTCGCCGATTCCCAACGGGTTTCCCACCGCCAGACACACATCGCCCACGCGGACTCTATCGGAATCCCCGAGTTGCAGCACCGGCAGCCCGGTTGCCTCGATCTTCAGCAGTGCCAGATCGCTCGGCGGGTCCGAGCCGATGAGCTTCGCGGCGAACGACCGCCGGTCGCTCAGATCGACCGAGATCTCCTCCGCCCCGTCGACCACGTGGTGATTGGTCAGAATATAACCGTCCGCGCTGACAATCACTCCCGATCCCAAAGCGTGCTCCACGAGCGCCCGATCCTGCCGGGGACGGCTTCCGGAACGGCCGCCGAAAAATTGCCGGAAAAATGGATCGTCGAAGAACGGAAATTGCTGCGCCTCGCGAACCCGGCGCGCGGACCGGATGGTCACGACGGCCGGAGCAACCTTGTCCACCACGTCCGCGTACGAGTCGCGCACGGCCGGCAGGGTGCTTCGATTCGCCGAATGCGTCTGGGCGGCGCCGTCCCACGGCAGCAACAGGCAAACGGCCGCCGCGGCGAGGAACCGCGCGCCCGCCAACGGAGTTGCGCTCAAATGTTCAGTCATGGCTCTCTCCTCTCCTTCCTACTGCCGGCGCACTCGCGCGCTGGCGCTCTTCGTTTCTCCCTCGGAAGCCGCCCGCGGAATGTACGTGTCCTCGACAAACACTTTGGAATGGACCGGCTTTCCGTTCGCGTCCACGATCTCGAGCGGCCCGCCGGTCGCCGGATTCACCAGCTCGATGCGGACCGTTCTTGCCGCGCTCAAGTCGCCGGGGGCGCTAGACTTGTAAGTGATCACGTAGCGCACCCGCAAGTTCTCCATCAGATCGTCGTAGATGCCCGCGAGCTCGAAGGCGCTCGCCGGCGAATACACGCGCCCGCCGGACGCCGTTGCGATCTCCTGCAGCTCCGCTCCGGCGCGTTTCCAGTCCAGTTGCGCGTACGGCCCCGAAGCCGGCAGCAGCGAGAGGTGCTCCTGCAACGCGGGACCGAGATTGATCACGTAAATCGGAACGTCCGACTGCCGAACCGCGCGAAGGACGTCCTGGTAACTCGCTTTGCTGAAAGTATCGATGCCCGAGGAAACCACCAGCAGCGCCTTGCGCCCCATCGCCCCCTGCATTCGCGACAACGCCGCAATCAGCGCGTCGTAGAAATTGAGCTCGGAAAACGGCGGCGTGGCCAGCGCCACCAGGCTGCTGTCGAGCGTATCGTGGCCCTGGGTAAACCCGGCCAGCTCCTCCAAAGTGTCGCCGTATCTCCAAATCGCCACGCGATCGTTCCGCCCGATCTCGTCCAGGAAACCGCGCGCGGCTTTGCCCACTTCCTCGCCAACCGCCCGGTTCAAAGCCTGATACCGCCCGCCATATTCGAGTAGAACCCCCATCGTTACCGGCGCGTGCTCGATCTCCACCGTGGCGTTATGCTGCCGGACGCCGTTCTCGTAAACCGCGAAGTTCTCCCGGCGAATGTTCGGAATGAAATACCCGTTCGGATCCTGCACCAGCATCTTGACGGTCACCATTCCGCTCGATGCATCGTAATGAATCTCGGTTCGTTGCTTGCCCTGAGCGCCTTCAAACAGCGGCGCCGCTGGCCGGTTCGGCACCTGCACCTGTCCCCCTTTCGCATTCGCCGGCTGCGAATCCGGCGCGGACGATGCCAGCAGAGGCAATACCCCCAGGGCAATACTCGCGACAGCATGGTAAGTGCGCATGTTGATCTGCTCCGAAATGTTGAAATTTCGCCCGTGCGTTACGGGCTATCCCGCAGCATCGAATTCGGACAGACCGCACCCCGGCCGGGAACGGCTTCCATGCAGCAGAATCGTGGGGCTGGGCGCGTTCCAGTCATCGGGTTCCACAAAACCGCGAGCCCGCGAAAAACGCCCAGCAGCGGCATCGTTCGAAGTGATGCTGCTCATCGGCTAGGACGCACGAAACGAAAATTCGTTACATCCGCAAAGGCAGAAAAGTTGATAACCAAATTGGCAGACTTAGGTGAATCGTGAAGATGCTCACATTGACCGGTAGCCGGCAGCTTACCTGCCGGCCACCGTTGCGGGTTACTGACTGAGTTAGTGCCGCCGCCGCGCCTCAACCGCCCGGCGGATTTCATGCCGCTCGACCCGCGGCTCCGCGGGCCGAACCCATGCATACGGATGCGCATACGTACTGCGGCTGATCCATTCCCGCCGCCACGGCTGTCCGGCCACCAGGACCTCGTGCGAGGGCCAGATGAACCCGGCCTTTGCCCACCCGAAGGGCACAAAGAAGGTGCCGATCCACACCGGCGGCCCCCAGGTAATCGCCGCGCTCACCACCACCCGCCCGGCCGGGCGCGCGAACACAACCACGGGATCGTAGACCGGCACGTAAATGTAGGCCGGATCGGCCGGCAGGATCTCGATATATCCGGGATACCGCGCCACCCGGACATACTCGTTGCCCACAAGGTACCCGTATTCATCGGCCTTGCGCCGCATCCGTTGCACCGCGTCCATCACCTCCGGCCGCTGCGCCAGCACGGCATCCCCGAGCTGCCGCGTCCACGCCATGTCCCGGCTCATCAGGTCCAGCACGGACGGGAACGGCAGCAGCGCGAGAACGCTCGGATCCCAGGGCAGATGGTCATCCTGGATCGCCTTCGCGAGTTGCTCGCCATGCAGGTAACTATGGTCGTCGGCCCAGCGGTCCGCATCCGGTATCTGCTCCGGGAAGGTCGATGCCGTCAGGACCTGCGCCAGCAGAGAATCGGGATAAAGGGCGATCCGCGAAACCAGCCGATCGAGTTGCTCCGGACCCAGCGCCACCGGCTGAGCCGAAACCGGAATCGCAAGAACCGAAAGAATGAGCGCCAATAAGGCCGCCACTTTGAATTTCCTGATCATCAGTCTTTACTCCTTTCTGCCCGATGTAAGGGCGATGCTCCCCCAAGGAACGGCAGGGCAAAAAAAAGGCAGCGCCGCCTGCCACGCCGGCACTGCCCCGAGGGTAAATCCATGAACCAGACTACGAGATCTTACGCCCGATGACCTCGGTCATGCGGCGCTCCCGTTCGCGGGATTTGACGGACTCGGGACGCAGGAATTGGTATCCGGCGCCCATCCCTTCAATCCACATGGCGTCCAGCACATACTCGCGGCCGTCGCTCCGCAGAACCAGTTCGGTCTTCGAAGCCGGATCGAGTTTCTCCGCCGGCATCGCCTGCACCAGCGTTTCGAAAACCATGCCGCCGTCTTTGTATACCGCGAAGACATTCCGCACCCCCGGCAGCGGCCGGATCACGTATTCACCCGGCGACAGCCGATGCTCTCCCGCCACAATGGTGTAGGGCAGGTGAACGTCGATCGCAGAGAACGCCTGGGCTTTCGCCTGGAAAGACGCCACAGTAAGCACTGACAACACAAAAAGCGCACGAACAGTTCGCATAGCCAATACCTCCTGAAATGTTGAGAGTGTTTTTTGAAGCGCCTGCTCCGAACGGGAGCCAGGCCCCAAGGCTGAGCGCCTCGGACTTACACCCGAAATGACGCACTACCGTATCCTGCGGTTACAGAAGCCGGCACGGCCGCGTAACGCAAGCTTACTACCGGCGCCGCATGCAGTAACCCGGAAACGAATCACCCTGTGGAGCTCCGTGCGGCTCGCCTTCGGGCCAGGGCCGCAACGTCACGCGCTCCTCGCCTTCCAGCTTGCGTCTCCGAGCCTCAGCCTTGCTGGCGCCGGACCCGCAGATTCACTGCGCCAATCGCCCCGGCGATATCTGCGTCCGATGCGGCCTGCACGGAACCGCACAAACTCAGTGCGGCGCGCCATAACCTCGTATTGTTGGACCCGCCTTAGTCGTCCTAGCATGGAGGGCGGAGGACAATTCCCATGCAAATCCCGGATTACCGCGCGCTCCTGTTGCTTTCGCCGGAAGACGGCATGGCCGCGATTGCGGCCGCATTCCGCGATTACACCAGAATGCTGGACCACGGTATCGGGCTTTGGCCGGCGTCGAGAGCCCGGCAATGTTTGGAAGCCTTTTCCGCGCTGCTCGGGTCGGGTGAACCGCGCTCCGCGGAAGACGCTGGCAGGTCCACACCGGTGGGCGCTCCGGTTCCCGCGCCCGCCGTCCGCATCGCTCTGAACGAGTGCGAAGTCCGCCCGTCTGCGGACGCCTTTCGCGAACGGCTCCTCCGCAATTTCACGCGGTCTGGCGTTCCGAAAGGCGAGCGTCTGGAAAGCCTGACGGTCCAGCTTCACATCGGGCCCGAGGAGCCCTTGCCGGCCGCCGTCGCCGTGGAAGTGCCGGTTCTTGAACCCTGCCGGAATTGCTCCGGCACCGGGCACGTCGATTTCTTCCGTTGCACGCTTTGCGGCGGAAGGGGATGGATCGAATCCACGGCAGTGGCCCACGAGCGCATCGGCCCCGCGGCCGCGCTCGAGCGTTCCCTGCTTCCGTTCGGAATCGAGAACTGCTATCTGCGCATCGAGGCCATCAGCGCCTGATTTTCGGTGTTGCCCGCACGCCGCCAGTCTGCTCCATCGGATGGAATCACCGGTTCGGCGGCCGCGAAGCGCCTGCACACCGGACAAAACACATACGGCCTCCGGCCCGCCGCCATCAGCACTTTCTGCTCATACGAAACTGCCGCCTCCCGATGGCATCCGGGACAGCGAGCCCCGATCGATTCCGGCGCCGGACCGGATCTTTTCGATAAGAGCTGCATGGATCGCCCTCCCGAGTAATTGGTCCCTTATGGGATACGTCCAGCTCGCGGCGCGCTCAGCCGCGCTCGACACCGGCGGCAAAGCGAGCCGTAGTGCCGGTTGCGGGTTGCCTTGCGGCGGAGCGGCTTCACGAACCGCCCCGCCCGGCAATGCCCCAGCCATTTCCTCCCTTTCCGATGCGGGCGCGGGCGGGCAGGTTTCGCCCCAAACGCATCCTCGTTGGGCCGCGCTCACGGGTCCCGGCATGGCGGTCATGAAGATGATAGCGGCGGCACGCAACCCCGCATGCATGGGCCAAATCCGCCACGCCGATTCCCCCCGCCCTCACGCGCCAGTGGCCGCGCCCAGCGCGCACTTCACGATCTCCACCAGCCGCTTGTTCGTATACGGCTTCTGAATGAAACCCGCCAGATCCTTACGGCTGAACCGCCGGAGCGCTTCCGCTTCCTGATACCCGCTGGAGAGGACCACGCGGATGCCGGGCCTCACGGCCTGCAAAGCCCGGAACGTCGCTTCCCCATCCATCACGGGCATCGCCAGGTCCAACAGAACGACATCGATGCGGTCGCCGGACCGCCGCACGATATCGGTAGCCATCCGGCCGTTCTCCGCGCACACCACCGAAAAACCGCTTTGCTCCAGAACCGACCGGGCCGTCCGCCGCACAATGTCTTCATCGTCCACCACCAGCACCGTGGTCAATCTCTGCGCTTCGGCGCTTCCTTCGGCCGCGCGCGGTGCGTATGCCGGAAACAGGATCGTGAACGTCGTGCCCCGGCCCGGCCGGCTCTCGACGCGAACCCCGCCGCTATGGCCGCGAACCACGCCGTGAACGGCCGCCAGCCCCAGTCCCCGGCCCACGAATTTGGTTGTAAAAAAGGGATCGAAGATCCGCGCCAGCGTGGCCTCGTCCATGCCCGCTCCATCGTCGGCCACCTGGAGCGTCGCATACGTCCCTGGCCGCAGCGGAGTGCCGTCGGCGCCCGCAATCCCGGCGCCCGGGGTCACCTCCTCGGTGCCCGTCGACACCGTCACATGGCCCGCACGGTCCTCCGGTATCGCTTCCGCCGCGTTGAGAACCAGGTTCATCACCACCTGCTCCAACTGGCTTTCATCGCCCTCCACGGCGGGCGTTTCCGCGCCGAGTTCCAGCCGCAGCTCCACTCGCTTCGGGATCGACGCGCGAAAGAAATCGTCCAGACGCCGCACCAGGTCCGGGAGGTTCAGCGGGCGGACGATGAAGCTGCCCTTTCCGGAGTACGCCAGCATCTGTCCGGTGAGCTTTGCCGCTCGCTCGGTTGCCGCAATCGCATCCTGCAGCATGCGTTGCGAGGGGTCGCTGGGCGGCAGCGCGTCCGCCACCAGACTGATGTTTCCCAGGATGCCCGTCAGCAGGTTGTTGAAGTCGTGCGCGATGCCGCCGGCCAGAATCCCGAGGCTCTCCAGCTTCTGCGTGTGGCGGATCTGCTCCTGGTAGCGGTCGTACTGCTGGAGGTAGTCGCGGAATTCGTATTGCCGCCGCCTGGCGCGGACTGCCGCCTGCGCCGTCATCACCAGCGTCACCACCCGCAGCGGCCGCTCCAGAAGCGTCACGTTGGCGCTCTCCGCCAGCGTGCGGAACAGGTGCCCGTTCGCCTCCTCATAGGCGTCGGTGGCGCCCAGCATCGCGATCGGAAAGTCCGACCAGGCCGGTTGCGCGCTCAGTACCTGCAGCAGACGGTCTACGCCCTGCTCATCCAGAGCCTCCTCGGCGATCAGCGCGG
>Ga0070739_10004942_pt1 | contig 15486 bp, 12 predicted proteins | sample Coa_R1_7_FD_66445 | JGI IMG/M metagenome (GOLD analysis project Ga0070739, IMG submission 66445) | Surface soil microbial communities from Centralia Pennsylvania, which are recovering from an underground coalmine fire - Coalmine... | ecosystem: Environmental > Terrestrial > Soil > Unclassified ... | reverse complement strand
TGCCCTACCTGTTTCAATCGCAGACGCGACGCTTGCTTCCCCGCAACGTAAGCTCACTCCATTATGGCGCGTCCCAGAGATGAGTTTCAATCGCAGACGCGACGCTTGCTTCCCCGCAACATCGGCGCGCCCCTCGTCAAGATGCGCAAGGATGGAGGTTTCAATCGCAGACGCGACGCTTGCTTCCCCGCAACGAGCAGATAGTAGCCAAGTAACTGCTGATAGTATTCCGTTTCAATCGCAGACGCGACGCTTGCTTCCCCGCAACCTCAGACTACCGTGAATGGTGCTGCAACCAATAACGTGTTTCAATCGCAGACGCGACGCTTGCTTCCCCGCAACGGGATTACCGCCGCCAGGAGATGCCGTGATGAGCAGTTTCAATCGCAGACGCGACGCTTGCTTCCCCGCAACCAGCAGCTGCTGCTCTGCTGGCGCGGACGAGCAGGGTTTCAATCGCAGACGCGACGCTTGCTTCCCCGCAACACAGGAGAAACACATGACAAGAAATGACAGAGACATGGTTTCAATCGCAGACGCGACGCTTGCTTCCCCGCAACTTGTTCCTTCTGGTTGCAAGTGTTGGAGCCGATAAGTTTCAATCGCAGACGCGACGCTTGCTTCCCCGCAACTCATCAAAGTATGGCAACAGGGAACTGCTGAGCCTTCGTTTCAATCGCAGACGCGACGCTTGCTTCCCCGCAACTCGTTAATTGCATCAATGATGCGACGCGCTACACGTGTTTCAATCGCAGACGCGACGCTTGCTTCCCCGCAACCTCCTTTGCAACAGCAATGGCGATGGCAGAGGAGATGTTTCAATCGCAGACGCGACGCTTGCTTCCCCGCAACACTGTTGAAGGTGTCGGCTATGCCTGCCTTCACGCTGGTTTCAATCGCAGACGCGACGCTTGCTTCCCCGCAACGCCTTTAGCGAGGTGGGAGGTGAAGGGCGCAAAGGGTTTCAATCGCAGACGCGACGCTTGCTTCCCCGCAACGAGGTAGAGAAATTTGCGTTCCCGGTAGTCCACCTCGGTTTCAATCGCAGACGCGACGCTTGCTTCCCCGCAACCTCATCATGGGCAAATTCGTCACGCATCTTTGCCCGAGTTTCAATCGCAGACGCGACGCTTGCTTCCCCGCAACCTGGCAATGCCTGCCATAGCAAGCGCGTGGAACAGTTTCAATCGCAGACGCGACGCTTGCTTCCCCGCAACCCAGCAAGTGCTGGATGAGGAAGTTGGCCCCGTTCGGTTTCAATCGCAGACGCGACGCTTGCTTCCCCGCAACGGTACAAAACCTCAATTTGTCGCCTACGACGGTGATGTTTCAATCGCAGACGCGACGCTTGCTTCCCCGCAACGTTGCACGGCGCTTGCAAAAGGATGTGCTTTTTCTGTTTCAATCGCAGACGCGACGCTTGCTTCCCCGCAACGCAAAGAACTGGAAAAGCGCATCAATTCCTACCTGAGTTTCAATCGCAGACGCGACGCTTGCTTCCCCGCAACAAAACACATTTTCAAAAAGTGGGCGCATGCCGGGGTGTGTTGTTTCAATCGCAGACGCGACGCTTGCTTCCCCGCAACCGGGATTTCCGCACGTTCGTCTCGGACGGCTACCGGGTTTCAATCGCAGACGCGACGCTTGCTTCCCCGCAACCTGTCGCCTGCACGAATGGCGCGGTCATTCCAGGGCTGTTTCAATCGCAGACGCGACGCTTGCTTCCCCGCAACATTGATGGGACGTTCATCCTCTTTTGCTGCTTGCTTGTTTCAATCGCAGACGCGACGCTTGCTTCCCCGCAACCTACAGCTTCACCGGCTACATCAGTGATCTGCAAATTGTTTCAATCGCAGACGCGACGCTTGCTTCCCCGCAACAAGTAGATTTGCCCGAATGTCGCCGGCGGAACGCTGTTTCAATCGCAGACGCGACGCTTGCTTCCCCGCAACCGCAAAAGGGCAATGGAACGGATTTCGGATTTTGAGTTTCAATCGCAGACGCGACGCTTGCTTCCCCGCAACTTCTTGTTGAAGGTGTGCTACAATAGACTCATGAAGTTTCAATCGCAGACGCGACGCTTGCTTCCCCGCAACGGTGGTGGGCGGCAATGGCACGATGGCCCTCTTCGTTTCAATCGCAGACGCGACGCTTGCTTCCCCGCAACGACTCTTAGGGCTTCCTTCATGATCTCTCTGAGGAAGTTTCAATCGCAGACGCGACGCTTGCTTCCCCGCAACGGGATTGGCCTGAATGAACAGATGCACGTGATCTGTTTCAATCGCAGACGCGACGCTTGCTTCCCCGCAACTGCTGGTAGAGCCAGTGGATGGGATGCTGCACAGGCGTTTCAATCGCAGACGCGACGCTTGCTTCCCCGCAACGTATCGGTAGGTGTGCAGGCTGGCGATAGTCTCCTGGTTTCAATCGCAGACGCGACGCTTGCTTCCCCGCAACTGGATACTGATGCACTTGTCCGACCTGATGATGATCAGTTTCAATCGCAGACGCGACGCTTGCTTCCCCGCAACATGTCCTTCAAAGGCTTGACCCATGTTTCCCTCTTGTTTCAATCGCAGACGCGACGCTTGCTTCCCCGCAACGTTTCATCTGCTCTATCCCCTCATCCTTATCGGGGGTTTCAATCGCAGACGCGACGCTTGCTTCCCCGCAACCAAAATGGCGCAGGTGGAGGGCATCCTGCATGCAGATGTTTCAATCGCAGACGCGACGCTTGCTTCCCCGCAACCGAAAGGAATTTTGCCAATTTTGTTCCCATATATGTTGTTTCAATCGCAGACGCGACGCTTGCTTCCCCGCAACTACACAAGCGCATAGTAACGCGCGCCGTACTTCTGTTTCAATCGCAGACGCGACGCTTGCTTCCCCGCAACTTACCAGTGGCGGAATCATTCAGACATATGGTGTAAAGTTTCAATCGCAGACGCGACGCTTGCTTCCCCGCAACGAGATAGTGGGCAATGGCCCCGCGCAATGAACGCGGGTTTCAATCGCAGACGCGACGCTTGCTTCCCCGCAACTGCGTGTAGGTCAGACCGCCGCGCGCGAGCTTCTGATTTCAATCGCAGACGCGACGCTTGCTTCCCCGCAACCAGGTTTTCAGCTTATGGAAGGAAAGTCTATAGCGCCTATTTCAATCGCAGACGCGACGCTTGCTTCCCCGCAACGAGAGTATTCTTGAGAACGCAGGAAAAGAAGGGCTATTTCAATCGCAGACGCGACGCTTGCTTCCCCGCAACGCTTTTCAGGCGAGACGCTGGACGCCTTGTATGAAGCATTTCAATCGCAGACGCGACGCTTGCTTCCCCGCAACAGAACAACGACTGCAGGAAGAAGCGGAAGAAAAAGCCATTTCAATCGCAGACGCGACGCTTGCTTCCCCGCAACGGGAAATTTTCGTTCCCTTCAATCTTGTCGGCCCATTTATTTCAATCGCAGACGCGACGCTTGCTTCCCCGCAACGTAAGGCTTCCATCACCAAGGGCAGGGAGCGGGAGAATTTCAATCGCAGACGCGACGCTTGCTTCCCCGCAACCTTACAGCCTGTCTATTCCTGGGTTGTATCGAGACCATTTCAATCGCAGACGCGACGCTTGCTTCCCCGCAACGGAAGATTGAAGGATTGGGCCGATTTGGGCAGCGTGAATTTCAATCGCAGACGCGACGCTTGCTTCCCCGCAACCTCGCTTGGGTTTGCCGATGGCTCATCCGACGTATATTTCAATCGCAGACGCGACGCTTGCTTCCCCGCAACAACACATCGGCCAGGCGGTACGTGCCATCACGCTTAAATTTCAATCGCAGACGCGACGCTTGCTTCCCCGCAACCCAGTCCTGGGTGCAGCTCGCGGAGAGGGGAATCTTCATTTCAATCGCAGACGCGACGCTTGCTTCCCCGCAACCTGCAGATGTCCACAGGTACAGCGCCAGGGATGAAAGATTTCAATCGCAGACGCGACGCTTGCTTCCCCGCAACGTATTGCCGCCGACTCCATCCTTACTGGATTCAATATAGTTTCAATCGCAGACGCGACGCTTGCTTCCCCGCAACGCGGGGAGATAGACGCGCGGCGGTACTAAGCTCATGAGTTTCAATCGCAGACGCGACGCTTGCTTCCCCGCAACGCAAGAAAGCCCGAGACTTTCAAGAGCCTACGGATGAGTTTCAATCGCAGACGCGACGCTTGCTTCCCCGCAACGTTGCGCCACTTGTCGAAGCGCGAACGGCGCGATACGTTTCAATCGCAGACGCGACGCTTGCTTCCCCGCAACCCACCTGGATGGCCTGAAGCAATGGCGAATTGCTCCGTTTCAATCGCAGACGCGACGCTTGCTTCCCCGCAACGTAATAGACCAGCGCAATCACGAAGCCGGCCAGGATGTTTCAATCGCAGACGCGACGCTTGCTTCCCCGCAACGCGGGAGAAGTCATGGGTACATCCCGTGATGGGTAGTTTCAATCGCAGACGCGACGCTTGCTTCCCCGCAACGGCGTGATCGTCTCCTGAGTCACCGGATATTGGTTGGTTTCAATCGCAGACGCGACGCTTGCTTCCCCGCAACAGTAGTGCCAGGTTCGCTATCGCCGTGAAGACGAGCAGTTTCAATCGCAGACGCGACGCTTGCTTCCCCGCAACCTGATAGTCGCTCATCTCTACAGGTGTCACATCAAAGTTTCAATCGCAGACGCGACGCTTGCTTCCCCGCAACGGACGCGCTGGTCTGGGCGGTGACAGAGTTAGCCATGTTTCAATCGCAGACGCGACGCTTGCTTCCCCGCAACTCCCATGTTCGCAAACGGGCCAAACGGCCCCGCCGGTGTTTCAATCGCAGACGCGACGCTTGCTTCCCCGCAACTTGCTGATCCCCCCCTCGATGGCCGAACACAGCACGTTTCAATCGCAGACGCGACGCTTGCTTCCTCGCAACTTGGGATATGAAGATCATGCAGAAAAGGGAGAAGTCGTTTCAATCGCAGACGCGACGCTTGCTTCCTCGCAACGCAAAGTATCACCGTTACCACGCAAAAGTTTGTTAGTTTCAATCGCAGACGCGACGCTTGCTTCCCCGCAACCCTGTGGGGATGGGTAGCGACGACCATTGAGATTGGTTTCAATCGCAGACGCGACGCTTGCTTCCCCGCAACGCTGATCTCATCAGCGATGCGCGCCGTTATGCGGAAGTTTCAATCGCAGACGCGACGCTTGCTTCCCCGCAACCCAAGCGGAGACCCTACCGTCTGCTGAATGACCTGGTGTTTCAATCGCAGACGCGACGCTTGCTTCCCCGCAACGGGCGTGGCAACCCGTCGCCCAACGGCTGGCTGGATGTTTCAATCGCAGACGCGACGCTTGCTTCCCCGCAACGCCAACGTGGGGCAGGATGTCATGGATGGATTGCAGGTTTCAATCGCAGACGCGACGCTTGCTTCCCCGCAACGCAGCAGATATGAGGCTCCCTTCCCAGTTCGCGCGTTTCAATCGCAGACGCGACGCTTGCTTCCCCGCAACTACACTATCCAGTACGTTGGCGGCAAGATCATTTTCGTTTCAATCGCAGACGCGACGCTTGCTTCCCCGCAACAAATCGTGCCCCTTGCGCTGCGTCACGTGGTACGCGTTTCAATCGCAGACGCGACGCTTGCTTCCCCGCAACGGAATGGGAAGACGAGCACATACTCATCAGGCTGGGTTTCAATCGCAGACGCGACGCTTGCTTCCCCGCAACAATCATTTACAGCTGGAAGCAAAATCCAGCACAACGAGTTTCAATCGCAGACGCGACGCTTGCTTCCCCGCAACGTTTTCTCCTTTGTTTTTGCGTGAATAGATTTTAAGTTTCAATCGCAGACGCGACGCTTGCTTCCCCGCAACGACGGTCAACGGCTCAGTGGTGAATATCCTTGAAGGTTGTTTCAATCGCAGACGCGACGCTTGCTTCCCCGCAACTGTACATGTAGCTGCGGGGGGATGCATCATGGCGAAGTTTCAATCGCAGACGCGACGCTTGCTTCCCCGCAACCTATCAAGTCCCGACGACGACGAAGGCCGTGCAGTCGTTTCAATCGCAGACGCGACGCTTGCTTCCCCGCAACCGTTAACGCTATCTCGTCACCGATATAGTATCCATAGTTTCAATCGCAGACGCGACGCTTGCTTCCCCGCAACCTGCTGGTAAAGGTCACGCACGAACGCAAAAGGTTTGTTTCAATCGCAGACGCGACGCTTGCTTCCCCGCAACCGCGAGGAAGTCAGAGGCGCTGACAAAGTTCATGAGGGTTTCAATCGCAGACGCGACGCTTGCTTCCCCGCAACGTGACGGGAATTACGAAAGGAAGGTTAGTTGATGGGTTTCAATCGCAGACGCGACGCTTGCTTCCCCGCAACGTCTTTGCAGAGAGCATGCGCTTGATGAGTTTGGTGTTTCAATCGCAGACGCGACGCTTGCTTCCCCGCAACGCTTATATTACGACATTTGCCGACCCTGTAGAACAAGTTTCAATCGCAGACGCGACGCTTGCTTCCCCGCAACCAGCAGGAAGGGGGTAGAGCCGCGCCAACTCACGGATGTTTCAATCGCAGACGCGACGCTTGCTTCCCCGCAACGTTGCCCCTCTGTGAACGGCACTTCGGGCAGCTTGCGTTTCAATCGCAGACGCGACGCTTGCTTCCCCGCAACCCCGTCTTCAGTTGCGCCGTGAGAAAAACAGCAACGTTTCAATCGCAGACGCGACGCTTGCTTCCCCGCAACAAAGCAGGAGGTGATCTTGTGTACCATGTATTCCTGATGTTTCAATCGCAGACGCGACGCTTGCTTCCCCGCAACGCGTCAAAGAAGATGGCACGGGCCTGCTCATGCTGGGTTTCAATCGCAGACGCGACGCTTGCTTCCCCGCAACCAGTGGTAGGTAGGTGGTAGGTTCTCAAGTCGAACCGTTTCAATCGCAGACGCGACGCTTGCTTCCCCGCAACAACTCGTCACCGTTCTCTTCGGCGAGCGAACGAAGGTTTCAATCGCAGACGCGACGCTTGCTTCCCCGCAACTAGAATCGGAAGAAGAGGCAGAGACTATCGCGACGGTTTCAATCGCAGACGCGACGCTTGCTTCCCCGCAACGGCAAAATACCGCTCTAAGGCGATGCGCCCGACGGGTTTCAATCGCAGACGCGACGCTTGCTTCCCCGCAACTCTTTCAGTTTGCCGCCCTTACGCCCGTCAATCTCGGTTTCAATCGCAGACGCGACGCTTGCTTCCCCGCAACTTAGAAGCCTACCATGTTGAACACGCCGCCCGTGAGTTTCAATCGCAGACGCGACGCTTGCTTCCCCGCAACGTCTGGTGGCTGTACATCAGCTTCTCAGTATGCAGGGTTTCAATCGCAGACGCGACGCTTGCTTCCCCGCAACTCTCGACCTTTTGCGCTTAGCGCGTATTTTCTCTGGTTTCAATCGCAGACGCGACGCTTGCTTCCCCGCAACAGAGCGAGTGCAGAGGGTGGCGGTAACAGGTTACGTTTCAATCGCAGACGCGACGCTTGCTTCCCCGCAACGTCGTTTTGGGTCACGTCGCCCGTCAACATATACGGGGTTTCAATCGCAGACGCGACGCTTGCTTCCCCGCAACATCCACAAGCCAGCGGAAAGAGACTGCGTATCTATCGTTTCAATCGCAGACGCGACGCTTGCTTCCCCGCAACCGTTTTGTTGCCGTCGCAGGTTTCTGAGATGTCAACGTTTCAATCGCAGACGCGACGCTTGCTTCCCCGCAACCTCCTCTTCATTAAAATCATCTGCGTCATCTTCTGCGTTTCAATCGCAGACGCGACGCTTGCTTCCCCGCAACGTCCTCTGCGAGGGTTGCGAGAGGGACAATCCTTATCGTTTCAATCGCAGACGCGACGCTTGCTTCCCCGCAACCTCCCCCGTCGTAATGTCGACATATCGTCGTTTTGTTTCAATCGCAGACGCGACGCTTGCTTCCCCGCAACAATACATCCTCAATTGAGTCGACTGTATAACAACATGTTTCAATCGCAGACGCGACGCTTGCTTCCCCGCAACACATGTTACCACTTTCGATTATTTGTTTTCTAAAGGGTTTCAATCGCAGACGCGACGCTTGCTTCCCCGCAACGAGGTCGCCGTTGGGAGCAACCTCGGCTATCCAATTGTTTCAATCGCAGACGCGACGCTTGCTTCCCCGCAACTCTCATTCTCCTCTGCACTATCTGGAGAAATGTGGTAGTTTCAATCGCAGACGCGACGCTTGCTTCCCCGCAACCATCGACATCAACACGCCAGGCGTCGCTGCGCAATTGTTTCAATCGCAGACGCGACGCTTGCTTCCCCGCAACATGGAAGTCAGTGGGACAATCTCGATATAAAATGAGGTTTCAATCGCAGACGCGACGCTTGCTTCCCCGCAACCCCCGTTATCCCGATTGAGGGCATGTTCAAGGACTGGTTTCAATCGCAGACGCGACGCTTGCTTCCCCGCAACGTTGGCATGCGCCCCTGTTTCATCTGTTCACTGATATGTTTCAATCGCAGACGCGACGCTTGCTTCCCCGCAACCATATCACGGCGCTTGTTGAGCATCTCCTCAAGTTCGTTTCAATCGCAGACGCGACGCTTGCTTCCCCGCAACCATCAGACGCCCATCGTATCCACTCTTCCAGAACCTTGTTTCAATCGCAGACGCGACGCTTGCTTCCCCGCAACGAGGGGAAGGCGGGCAAGATGGCCCGTCTGCATGGCAAGGTTTCAATCGCAGACGCGACGCTTGCTTCCCCGCAACGCTCTTACTGGCCAGGCCGACCTGCGCCAGCACGGCAGTTTCAATCGCAGACGCGACGCTTGCTTCCCCGCAACGCGACACCTTGTTGAGGAAGAGCGTACTCATCCACCGTTTCAATCGCAGACGCGACGCTTGCTTCCCCGCAACCTATCCAACATCTCTTTGAGTACGATGTATAGTGGTGTTTCAATCGCAGACGCGACGCTTGCTTCCCCGCAACCTCCTGGAAATTCCTGATCAGGCGGCGATCTCCAATGTTTCAATCGCAGACGCGACGCTTGCTTCCCCGCAACTCATCGGCATCGGCGCGCGCGTCGACAGCGGCGGCGTTTCAATCGCAGACGCGACGCTTGCTTCCCCGCAACTCGGCGTCTCATCCAGCGCGACCAACTCCTGCGTGCTGTTTCAATCGCAGACGCGACGCTTGCTTCCCCGCAACCACCCCGATTTTCCATGAGGTGGATGAGACTTCGTGGGTTTCAATCGCAGACGCGACGCTTGCTTCCCCGCAACCAGGTGCGCTGTGCTGGCAGCCATCGGCTGCGCTCAGTTTCAATCGCAGACGCGACGCTTGCTTCCCCGCAACCCAATATACGCCGGATTGAACAATTGTCAAGCTATCCGTTTCAATCGCAGACGCGACGCTTGCTTCCCCGCAACATCTTTCGGGTTATGCCCATCAAGAATATCCCGTATGTTTCAATCGCAGACGCGACGCTTGCTTCCCCGCAACATCAAAATGGCGATACGCGTCTTAAGCTCTTGTGGCTGTTTCAATCGCAGACGCGACGCTTGCTTCCCCGCAACTCGGTGAGCTATACGCTTGCAGCGGGTACAGGTGCGTTTCAATCGCAGACGCGACGCTTGCTTCCCCGCAACCCCATGCGGTTTGCCAGCGTGGGGGTAGGCTGGCAGTTTCAATCGCAGACGCGACGCTTGCTTCCCCGCAACCCTAAGGCCCATTGTGCATTGGCGGCGGGAGATGCGTTTCAATCGCAGACGCGACGCTTGCTTCCCCGCAACGACGTCAACTCGTCTTTCTCTGCCTACCTGCGCAAGTTTCAATCGCAGACGCGACGCTTGCTTCCCCGCAACCCACGCCAGGGGGCGTGCTGGGCGCGGCCATTGTCCTGTTTCAATCGCAGACGCGACGCTTGCTTCCCCGCAACGACAAGGAGTGAAGCCCCCACTACCCCCTATTGGAGAGTTTCAATCGCAGACGCGACGCTTGCTTCCCCGCAACAAAGAGTACAGAGAACGGAAAACATTCTACCAGCAGGTTTCAATCGCAGACGCGACGCTTGCTTCCCCGCAACGGAGGGTTTAAAGTCGTGTTGCCCTACGGCTCCCTTGTTTCAATCGCAGACGCGACGCTTGCTTCCCCGCAACGTCAACGGGTCCCGAGGCATTATGAAATCTTATTGAGTTTCAATCGCAGACGCGACGCTTGCTTCCCCGCAACGGAAAGGAGGAAGAAGGATGTACCAGCAACAACAACGTTTCAATCGCAGACGCGACGCTTGCTTCCCCGCAACGTAAGTTGCGCCTCAACCATAGCAGTAGGCGCATCGTTTCAATCGCAGACGCGACGCTTGCTTCCCCGCAACGCCGGAGACCTCGACCAGAGCGAGGATCTCCCCTTTGTTTCAATCGCAGACGCGACGCTTGCTTCCCCGCAACTTAAGCAACGGGCCACCTGAGAGATGGTGAGTGACGGTTTCAATCGCAGACGCGACGCTTGCTTCCCCGCAACCACATGGAATGCATTTATCCCTGATGTAGAAGCCGGGTTTCAATCGCAGACGCGACGCTTGCTTCCCCGCAACGCTCATTATTGTCATACCTCCTCAGATATGATAGAGTTTCAATCGCAGACGCGACGCTTGCTTCCCCGCAACGAGGCAGCGTACCACGTCGTCTATCGTGGCGAATTGGTTTCAATCGCAGACGCGACGCTTGCTTCCCCGCAACAGTAACGAGTACCGGGTGAACGGGCGGTAACGGGTGTTTCAATCGCAGACGCGACGCTTGCTTCCCCGCAACACGATATTAATCTCATTTTGCGCGACTTAAGCAGAGGTTTCAATCGCAGACGCGACGCTTGCTTCCCCGCAACGAAGCTATTGACCTGGCAGAACAATTTCAACCGTGTTTCAATCGCAGACGCGACGCTTGCTTCCCCGCAACATTAAGAACCCAAATTTAATCTATCCAGGTCAACAAAGTTTCAATCGCAGACGCGACGCTTGCTTCCCCGCAACATATTTCGATAGCTTGGGGTCATACACGGCGATTGGTTTCAATCGCAGACGCGACGCTTGCTTCCCCGCAACGCCGGAGGCTGCGCCGCCGATCGCGTTGGCTGCGGGTTTCAATCGCAGACGCGACGCTTGCTTCCCCGCAACCAGCTTTCCCTTTCCCCGGTAACAGGTTACCACGCTGTTTCAATCGCAGACGCGACGCTTGCTTCCCCGCAACCGCCGCAAAAGCGCGCAGGTACACGGCCCCCTCTACGTTTCAATCGCAGACGCGACGCTTGCTTCCCCGCAACTCCAGAACAGACTAAGCATAAACCAGGTTCAGCGAAGTTTCAATCGCAGACGCGACGCTTGCTTCCCCGCAACCATTAATGTCGAAATGAACCTGAAAGAAAAGGAGTGAGTTTCAATCGCAGACGCGACGCTTGCTTCCCCGCAACATCATGAGCGCGGCAGAGAATGATATCCCCCGCTTTGTTTCAATCGCAGACGCGACGCTTGCTTCCCCGCAACATGACGTTGGGTTGGGCGGCTCGCATGACCTCGACGTGTTTCAATCGCAGACGCGACGCTTGCTTCCCCGCAACATACATTTTCTCTCCTCTTTCTACAGTGGTAACATGTGTTTCAATCGCAGACGCGACGCTTGCTTCCCCGCAACGACGGCATGCTTTCTATTAAGGAATATTGGAGATTTAGTTTCAATCGCAGACGCGACGCTTGCTTCCCCGCAACATATACTGTTGCATTGCCGCCGAATCCTCTACTGTGTTTCAATCGCAGACGCGACGCTTGCTTCCCCGCAACCGTTGGGAAGCACACTCCCTTGCCAGAAAATTGTATAGTTTCAATCGCAGACGCGACGCTTGCTTCCCCGCAACCTATAATCCAATTCGATATCAGGCATAGTTCACCTGTTTCAATCGCAGACGCGACGCTTGCTTCCCCGCAACTTCTCGTTAATATCTCGGGCTGTTTGATCTGCCAGGTTTCAATCGCAGACGCGACGCTTGCTTCCCCGCAACAGATTGTCGACGGAACGTCAACCATAGCTCAACCTCGTTTCAATCGCAGACGCGACGCTTGCTTCCCCGCAACTTGGTCACTGGTACACCTCCTGAATTTCCTAGTACGTTTCAATCGCAGACGCGACGCTTGCTTCCCCGCAACATGTGGGCGGTTGTCGGACGTACCGGCTCCGGGAAGTTTCAATCGCAGACGCGACGCTTGCTTCCCCGCAACGTTTTGACAACGGCGACTGCAATACTTTTGCCCTTGTTTCAATCGCAGACGCGACGCTTGCTTCCCCGCAACGATACCATCTCATCCTTTACCCAGGATAACGGGGGTGTTTCAATCGCAGACGCGACGCTTGCTTCCCCGCAACCTGGAAAGCCAGCTAGGGATTAGATGCGATTATTCTGTTTCAATCGCAGACGCGACGCTTGCTTCCCCGCAACGCAGGTAGCAGCGGAACTGCAGATGCAGTTGCCTACGTTTCAATCGCAGACGCGACGCTTGCTTCCCCGCAACGAGACGCCGGCCTGCCGTGCAGCCTCCCTCACAGATGTTTCAATCGCAGACGCGACGCTTGCTTCCCCGCAACTGCATCTCCTGGCAACAAGCCAGGCAAGTTCTATGGTTTCAATCGCAGACGCGACGCTTGCTTCCCCGCAACCCCACGCCGCTGCTTCCCTTGCTCGATGATATCATAAGTTTCAATCGCAGACGCGACGCTTGCTTCCCCGCAACAAAAGTTGATGCAAGCCTACCGGGGCAGGAGCGATGTTTCAATCGCAGACGCGACGCTTGCTTCCCCGCAACCCGCAGGGCGCCAGCATCTATCCGCATGCAAGCGTCGTTTCAATCGCAGACGCGACGCTTGCTTCCCCGCAACGGCCTGATCGGTGAAGTAGACGCTCAGAGCAGCGCGTTTCAATCGCAGACGCGACGCTTGCTTCCCCGCAACTAACTATCTCCTGCCTGTACAAGAGAGTTGGGATGAGTTTCAATCGCAGACGCGACGCTTGCTTCCCCGCAACGCTGTCAGTAAGCTGGTGGAACATGCGCTTACCTTCCGTTTCAATCGCAGACGCGACGCTTGCTTCCCCGCAACTATCAACGCGATGGCGCGCGTGGCCAACATCCTGGACGGTTTCAATCGCAGACGCGACGCTTGCTTCCCCGCAACCTGACAAGGCAGGGGTTGAGAGACCAGGACTGCTGTTTCAATCGCAGACGCGACGCTTGCTTCCCCGCAACCAGGCCCTTTTCCAGCGTATCGAACAATGAGCCTTTGTTTCAATCGCAGACGCGACGCTTGCTTCCCCGCAACATTGATCATAGCTGCCGTCACGTCTTGAAGCGATTCGTTTCAATCGCAGACGCGACGCTTGCTTCCCCGCAACGCGGCGTCAACGTACTATCAATCTGCATCTGGAATGGTTTCAATCGCAGACGCGACGCTTGCTTCCCCGCAACCAAAGATGAAGTACGTTGTTAAAAATCCTATCGATGCGTTTCAATCGCAGACGCGACGCTTGCTTCCCCGCAACGAAGAATGCAAGCTGGTAGACGGCTACATCCAGCGGTTTCAATCGCAGACGCGACGCTTGCTTCCCCGCAACCCGGCAAGCTTATTACGGCCGTTTCTCCCGTACGGCGTTTCAATCGCAGACGCGACGCTTGCTTCCCCGCAACGACTCAATTGAGGATGTATCGAACTGATCAACGTTGTTTCAATCGCAGACGCGACGCTTGCTTCCCCGCAACACGCGTGGTAACCTGTTACCGGGAAAGGGAAGCTGTGTTTCAATCGCAGACGCGACGCTTGCTTCCCCGCAACACAAATCATGCTCAAAGAGATGTTGGATAGAGCAATGTTTCAATCGCAGACGCGACGCTTGCTTCCCCGCAACATAAGGGCCAGCCGCCCTTATACAGCTATTTAGATCAGTTTCAATCGCAGACGCGACGCTTGCTTCCCCGCAACGCGATCTTCGTGGTTTATTACGATCAGGATTAACGAGTTTCAATCGCAGACGCGACGCTTGCTTCCCCGCAACCAAAGAGAGTCAGAAACGTTGCAATCTAATCTCTGCGGTTTCAATCGCAGACGCGACGCTTGCTTCCCCGCAACCTCAAAAAGATTGCCGCACCGCAAGTCGGGCCGTAGTTTCAATCGCAGACGCGACGCTTGCTTCCCCGCAACGGCGTATTGGTGGCAATGGTCTGTGTGATACTCTTGTTTCAATCGCAGACGCGACGCTTGCTTCCCCGCAACTCCAGACCGATCTCTTCAGGAGAGAATGGCCATGGGTTTCAATCGCAGACGCGACGCTTGCTTCCCCGCAACCAGCGAAGCGGCTGGGCGTCAGCGTCTCGACAGTCGTTTCAATCGCAGACGCGACGCTTGCTTCCCCGCAACGGCGAATGCCTCGTAGAGCCTGGGAAGCGAGGCCTTTTTAGTGGTGACGAGGCGGGGATTTGTGAGGACTCCTTTTGAAGCTCCCACCGTTGTATGAAGAAAGTATACCTGAATTTGGTGAGATTTACAAGGGCCTGGGCGGCTCTGTAGGACTTTTTTGGTGGCTGGCGAGGCAGCCTGCGTGGATGGACGACCACTGGATGCCTCGCACTGCCCGGTGACGCAAAGGTGAGAATTCATAGCAGGTAAACAGTCTCCTCTCTGGGAACGTCTCCTCGGCCCAGGACTTCTACTTTGGAGAGACAGGTGGCGCACAGACAGTAGATGCGCACGGTGTCCTCTCGCTCGTGTATCTCTTTGAGGAGACGCGCCTCTAGCTTCAGACGTTGTTTCCTGTCGAGGAAACACTCGAAGACGCTGAATTGAACCCACGTCCCAAAGCCCGTGAGAATGCTGTGGACTCGCGTGCGCCGCCTGTCGTTGGGAATGTCATAGCTCACAACATAGAGCAGGCTTTCGTCATTTTGCCGTCGCTTCTCATCCATTAACGTGTACTCAGGGGAATATAGACCGGGATGTCGCTGGTCAGCCACTTGCCCAGAAGTCTTACTTGCATCTCCAGACAACGCCGGTAGTCGGTGCGATAGTGAAAGTAGGGGTGCTGCAGTTCCTCTTGCAGACGCTCCTCAAATTTGGCGTAGAAGGTCTTGCGCGCCTCTGGCTTCAAGTAGACCGCCCCTAATTCCTGATAGAAATCGCGCTCGGTGAGAATGCGGTGATTGACAATGTTGAGTACCACCGAATCTACGATGATGGGACGGAACTCTTCCATCAGGTCGAGCGCGAGTGCGGGACGACCCTGGCGTGGTTGATGCAGAAACCCCAGGTAGGGATCAAGTCCTACGATCTGGATGGCTCCCATCACCTGCTGCGTCAGCATCGTATAGCCCAGGCTCAGCATCGCATTGATCGGGTCGGTTGGCGG
>Ga0070739_10004940_pt1 | contig 15493 bp, 12 predicted proteins | sample Coa_R1_7_FD_66445 | JGI IMG/M metagenome (GOLD analysis project Ga0070739, IMG submission 66445) | Surface soil microbial communities from Centralia Pennsylvania, which are recovering from an underground coalmine fire - Coalmine... | ecosystem: Environmental > Terrestrial > Soil > Unclassified ... | reverse complement strand
TCAATCGAGATCCGGAGTCCGTCTAATCCCGCTGTAAAGCGCATCCGGCAGCTTCGCTCCCGTCGGCACCGGGAGGAGAGCGGGCTGTTCTTCGCCGAAGGCCTGCGGCTGGCGGTAGAAGCCTCGAAGAATCGCGACGATGTGATGTCGGTGGTCGTGTGTCCCGAGCTGCTGCGATCTACCGTAGGCCTGGAGACAGCCGCGCGGCTCCGAGAAGCCGGCGTGGAGGCTATGCAGCTGGGCTCGGCCGCCTTCGCCTCGATCTCGGATCGAGACCAGCCGCAGGGCATCGGCGTTGTCGCACGACGCCGCCTGGCCCCGATCGATTCGATTGATCCCTCTCACGCGGCCGTCTCTGTAGCGTTGGTGGGGCCGCAAGACCCCGGGAATGTCGGCTCGATCATGAGGACGCTCGATGCAGTCGGGGGGAGCACGCTCATTTTCGTAGGAGCTCACGTGGATCCTTACGACCCGCGATCGGTTCGCGCGAGCATGGGCTCGATCTTCTCGGTGACCCTGGCGGTGGCGGACATGCCCTCCGTGCTCGACTGGAAGCGGCGAGCGGCCACCGCCATGATTGGCGTGACCGGCGACGGAAATCGGCATTACCGTCAGCTCGACTACGCCGACAACTGCATCCTGCTGTTCGGTAGTGAACGTGAGGGACTGTCCGGCGCTGCGCGCGACGCCTGCGACGACACCGCGTTCATTCCCATGGAAGGCCGTGCAGATTCACTCAACCTGTCGGTCGCCGCCGGGATCGTTCTCTACGAGGCCTATGATCGACGGACCAGGCGCCATCCGGCATCACACTGATCCGGCAAGGCCGGAGGCAATATTTCGAGTTTCGAGCCTCCGGCCGGTCAGTCCAAGGCGAGACGGGAGCTGACTCGAGAGCCGGCGTCGGGCATCAACGTCCGGATCGGAACCGATTCGTGATTGGGAGACGGCGGTCCTTGCCAAAGGCGCGCGTAGAGATGCGCACACCCGGCGGCCCCTGGCGGCGCTTGTATTCGTTGGCGTCGACGAGGGCCACCACCCGATCGACCGTGGCTCGATCGTGGCCTTGGGCAGCGATGTCCTCGACCGATCGGTCTCCTTCGATGTAGGCCTCAAGAATCGGATCAAGAACGTCGTACGGTGGGAGGCGGTCGACGTCTCGCTGGTCCTCTCGGAGCTCGGCCGAGGGTTCTTTGGCGATGATCTGCGGTGGTATCACCGCCTCCGGCGACTGCTCGTTGCGCCAGTTCGAAAGTCGGAACAGCGTGGTTTTGTACACGTCCTTAACCACCCCAAAGCCGCCCGCAGTGTCGCCATACAGCGTGCTGAAGCCGACCGCCGTCTCGCTCTTGTTGCCGGTGGTCAGGACGAGCCAGCCGAACTTGTTGGAGAGCGCCATCAGGATGTTGCCCCGGATCCTCGCCTGAAGGTTTTCCTCGGTGATGTCCGGAGTCGTGTCGGCGAAGGTCTCGGAGAGCGCGCTCAGGCTTCCTTCAAACGGTTTCTCTATCGAAATGGTCAGCATGCGGATGCCGAGATTTGACGCCAGCTCGGCGGCGTCGGACTTGGAACCGGCGGAGGAGTACCGCGACGGCATCGAGACGGCGATGACGTGCTCGCAGCCCAGGGCGTCGACCGCGATCGTCGCCGTAAGCGCGGAGTCGATGCCACCCGACAGCCCGACAACCACATCCCGAAAGCGGTTCTTAACAACATAGTCCCGGGTCCCCAGGACGAGCGCACGATAAATCTCCTCGTTCCGGCAGAGCTCCAACGTCACGTCTCGACCGGGCGCGAGATTCGGTTTCGGGTCGGAGTCTTTGGTCTGGGAGAGCGGTGTGGTTGCGATCGTGACCTCGCTGGAGATGCCGGGCGGCGGACGCATCTGACGCCGCCGGGTGTCATGCAGCCGGGCGTTGAAGACGCCGTCGACGTCGAGGTCGGCGATCAGGAGATCCTCCTCGAAGCCCGGCGAAGCGGCGACGGTCTCGCCCCTCCAGTCAAAGACGGCACTATTGCCTTCGAAGACCAGCTCATCCTGTCCGCCGATCAGATTGACGTAGGCCACGTACGCCAGCTCGTCCTGAGCTCGAGTGGCGATCATTCGACAGCGCTGTCGCTGCCGGCCGACGCTGAACGGCGAGGCGTTGATGTTGACGATGACCTCGGCGCCGGCCATGGTCTCGAGCGTGGCCGGCCCCACCGGATACCAAATGTCCTCGCAGATGGTCAGGCCCACCCTGACGCCCCGGATCAGGTAGACGGCGGGTCTATCGCCGGCCTTGAAGTAGCGCTGCTCGTCGAAGACCGCGTAGTTCGGCAGGAAGCACTTGTGATAGATCCCCTGGACGCGGCCCTCTTGGATGACGGCGGCGGCATTGAAGATATCGCCGTTGCTGTCCACAAAGCCGACCACGGCGGTGATGTCCGGCATCTCGGAGGCGACCTGATCGAGCCTGCGACGGTTCTCTCGGATGAAATCGGGCTTTAGGACCAGATCTTCCGGCGGGTAGCCGGTGATTGTCAGCTCTGGGAAGGCGACGATGTCGGCTTCGGCCTCGGCCGCCCGGTGGGCGTACTCGAGCACCTTGTCGCCGTTCCCGGCGAGATCGCCTACGGTCAGGTTGATCTGTGCCAGCGCGAGTCGTACTGTTCTCATATCATTCGGACGCACATAATGGTTGACGCCGGACGTTCCTGCTCTCAAGCCATTGTGACTCAAGGGCGATTCGAGGCCGGCGGCCGGAGGCCGGCATGAGCGGCAACCTTCCAATCGGCAGTATTCGCGGCATCCGGTTGTTGATCAACTGGTCCTGGCTGCTTATATTCGCCCTCGTCGCGTGGTCGCTGGCAACCGGATACTTTCCCGCGAACTTCAAACACTGGAGCGAGGGTGAGTATTGGGCGGTCGCGGTGGCGGCGGCGCTGCTGCTATTCGTCTCCGTTCTGATCCACGAGCTGAGCCACTCCTTCGTCGCGCAGGCTCGAGGCCTTCCCGTGAGCACGATCACGTTGTACGTGTTCGGTGGTGTATCGAACCTCACTCGCGAGCCGTCGTCGGCAGGCGAGGAGTTCTGGATTGCCTTCGCGGGACCGCTTTCGAGCATCGCTCTCGGCGTCATCTTCGGCTTGCTCCACCAGGCACTGGCGAAGCCCGACTGGTTGAGCGCGATCTTCGGCTACCTGGGCGCCATCAACTTGGTTCTGGCGCTGTTCAATCTGATCCCGGCCTTTCCTTTGGATGGTGGGCGCGTATTTCGTGCCATCGCGTGGGGAATCACACACGATCTTCGTCGCGCCACCCGCATTGCCACCCTGCTTGGGCAGGGAATCGCCTGGCTCTTCATCCTGGTAGGCATCTGGTATGTCTTCACCGGCAACATCCTGGGTGGCATCTGGCTGGCATTTATCGGCTGGTTCCTCAACAACGCCGCCACGAGCAGCTATCGCTACGCCCAGCAGTCGGGTGAGCTCCGGTCGGTCGACGTCGCCACCATCATGACGCCCAATCCGCCGACCATCTCCACCGGCGACAGTCTCGGGTCAGTGATCTATGGTCACCTGCTGCAGGAGAGCCTACGGGCGATCCCGGTAATCGGCGAGAAGGGCGAGCTGGCCGGCCTCCTTACCGTGACCGACGTGCGGCACTTTCCACCCGACCGGTGGGCGGCGACCCCCGTCGCCGACGCCATGACGCCGCGCTCGAAGCTCGACGTCGTGACGCCGGATACCCACGTCCTCGACGCCATGAACATCATGAACCTGCACGGTCACAATCAGCTCCCGGTCGTCCAGGACGGCAGGGCGATCGGTTTGCTTCGGCGTTCAGATCTCCTTCGGTACCTGCAGAGCCGTCACGCGGCGGTGGCTCCCGCTTCGACAGCGGCTGAGGCTCCGTCCCGTCGCTAGATCGTGGCGGCGCAGACGATTGTCAGCTAACTCGGTCGCGAACGAGGCCTTGGTCCTGTCACCCGTAGGAGTAGCTGCTTCGGAGCGAGTGCGGCGACGCCGCAGAGAAGGCCCGCCGCCAGAGCCACGGAGCGGACCCAGACGAGCGCCGGCGTCACCAGCACCAGGGCCGGATCCTGCCATGGTAGTCCGGCCGTGGTCCGTAGCGCTGAAGTGGTGAGGCTACAGGCCAACACTGTGAACACCCTACGAGTTCGTGACGCATAGGGCAAAGCGGGCAACAGCAGGAGCATGGCGAGACCGAGGCCTACCTGAAAACGTACCAGTGCCGGTGTATGGGAGTCGCTGAGAAGCTGGCGCCTGGACGTAAGGTGAACGAGCGGCTTGCAGAACCCGATCTGGAACTTCTTCTGCCAGTAGCCCGCCACAGTTTCCACGTGCTGATGCTCGACCCGGGCTTCCGGAATGAAGACCAGCCGGCACCCCAGCGCGGCTACTCGGAACGACAGGTCCTGATCTTCGACGGAGGCCTGACGAAAGCGCTCGTCGAAGCAGCCCACATGCTCGAGGGCGGACTTCAGATAGCCGGCAGAATACGTGTCGACGAAGTCGATGTGGTTCAGTTTCGCCGTTCGGCGATACCTGTCCTCGTACTCGGCCTGGACGAAGCGCGCCACCAGGCGTCGCTGACTGCTGGTGTAGACGCCTCGGCAGCCGGCCACCCGGGGATCTTGAAATGACCGCAGCATGATCGCGATCCAGTCGTCGGCGGGAGCGCAATCCGCGTCGGTGAAGAGGATGACGTCGCCGCCGGCTTCGTGGATACCGAGGTTCCTGGCGGCGGCAGGCCCGCGACGCGGCTGCCGCAGCAGACGCACAGGGAACGCCATTGCCACCTCCGCAGTCCCATCGGTCGAGCCGTCGTCGACGACGATAGTTTCGTTCGCCGGGCGACTCTGGCGGCTTAACGCGCCGAGGCAGCGCGCCAGCTGCGACCGACCATTGTGGACGGGAACCACGACGGTGCAGCGAAGCGCGCTATCAGCGCGCAAAGATGTGTCCGGCCAGCTCCCTGGCCGCGCGCAGGTTGCGGTACATCTCGGACCGATCGCCCGCGCTCTGACGTAGTTTTCGCCGGATAAAAGCCGGGTCCGAGTAGAAGCGTCGCCGGGCGTGATTGCACCAGGCCACGAGCTCGGCGGAAGGCAATCCCGGACGGCTGATTACCGTGTTATGGGTCCCATCCGGACGAAGCCAGCTTGACCAATCCTCGGACCGCAGTGCTCCTGATGCCTGGGCGCGGTCGAAGGCCCGGGTACCGGGGTAGACCATCAATGGGAAGAATTGCGCCGAGTCGGGCTTTATCTCCTGGGCGTAATCGAGTGTTCGCGCCAGCGTGGCGCGAGTTTCGCCCGGATTGCCCACCATGAAGCAGCCATGCACCAGAACACCCGCGCGCTTGGCATCCGCGACGAACTGCCGGGACTGCTCGACGCGCAGGCGCTTCTCGATGCCTTCGAGGATGGCATCCTCTGAGGATTCGAATCCCACACAGACCATGCGCAGGCCGGCCGCCTTTAGGGCTTCGAGAGTCTCGAAGTCGACGTCGGCGCGAGAGTTGGCGGTGAAACGGATCCGGTTGCCGCCGGCGATGAGTGCAGCGGCAAGCTGACGGCAGCGCTTCCGATCCACGGTCAGGGTGTCGTCTTCGAGGAAGATGTGAATGCCCGGCCAGCGACCCGCGACCCATTGAAACTCTGCCACGACGTTGTCGATCGAGCGCCGACGGTACCCGTGCCCGGTGAGCACCTGCGGCCAGACACAGAAATCGCACCGATAGGGGCAGCCTCGTCCGGTCACGAAGGTGACCTGCGGATGAGGCGTGATCGAATAGAAGTAGCTGGCCACGTTGGCGTGTCGCGACCAGACGGCACTGACGAAGGGCAGCGCGTCGAGATCTGCCGGCTTCAGCTCCTGCCGGTCAGGAGTCGCGACGATTTCGCCGTCCTGGCGGACGGTGAGTCCGGTTACGCCCTGGAGGTCGAGGCCTGATTCGAGCGCCGACGCCAGGTCACGGAGAGTGTGGTCGAACTCGCGACGGGCTATCGCGTCGACGCTCGCGGCCCGCCGGAGTGTTTCCTCGGGCAGCGCTGAGGCATGGGTGCCCGTCAGCACGATGAATGGTCGCGGGCGAGTGAGGCCGGCTCTCAGGCCGTCAACCACTTCGAGATCGTTCATGATGCTGGGCGTGGAGGTATCGACGGCGATGAGATCGGGCGCAAACAAGCCGGCGAGTGCGATCACATCCACCAGGCTCAACCCTGCGGCCGGTGCGTCAATCAGCCGGACGGTGTGCCCGGCCTGCTCAACTGCGGCAGTCGCGTATCCGAGCCAGATCGGGTAGTAGAGGTTGCCGGATTTCGTGCGTGCCGGCGAGCGCTGGGAGCGGGAGAAGCGCGGGTGAAAGGGTGGGTTCAGCAGCAGGACGCGCATCTGGCACCTCGGCCGACGGAAATGGGCCGCCCTGCACCTGCCAGCATAACAGCCTCGGAGTTTCCCCGCCATTGGGATATGTGCAGCGTCTGCCCGCATAATCGGTTCAGCACAAGCAAGCCACCCCCTTGGAGAACTTGGTACTCCTGGCCGCGCTACACTGCAGCATTCAGGGATTGGGCTGGCTGTGGACAGGGGAGAGGCCGGAAAGCGCATCGAGGCGAGGCTCCCGCTCGTGATAGGGGTGACGGGACATCGTGACCTCCGTCCCTCCGAGGTAGAACGGCTGGAGCACATGCTCGACGTGTTCATGAGGGAGCTGAGAGCCGATCATCCCCACACGCCTCTCCTGCTGCTTTCGCCCGTCGCCGAGGGGGCCGACCGGCTCACGGCTCGCGTCGCCCTTCGGCGCGGGCTCAGCCTCATTGTTCCTCTGCCCATGGCTCCGGAGGAGTACGAGCGCGACTTCGACACCGAGGAGTCACGGCAGGAGTTCGAGGGTCTGCTGGAGCAGGCGTCCTACTGGTTTTCGCTCTCGGACGAGCGGGCGCAAGGCGAGGCTCGAGAACGGCAGTACGAAGCAGTCGGCGCCTACGTTGCCCGGCACTCCCAGATCCTGGTGGCATTGTGGGATGGAAAGGACCTGGACCGGATTGGAGGCACGTCCGCGATAGTCCGCTCGCATCTCAGCGGAGTGTCACCGCGGGCCGGTCCCCTCGATGAGGTCGACAGCGGTCCGGTGTACCAGATCGTCACCTCACGGCGCGATGGGCCCGATGTGGCCGAGTCTTTTCAGGAGTTCACCTGGTATCCCGGTACGGGAGATGGTACCGGCGCAGCGCGATATTCCGGTAGGCCGACGGTGGGGCACACCGGCCGGCTTCCCTTCATTCGCCAGGGAGGCAGAAGTGGCGCATCCCTCGCCCGGCTCCGCTACTGGCGAATCCGCGATCGCATCGACCGGTTCAACCAAGACGCCCTCCGCCTGGGAATGGGCAACAGAGCCGAGATTCAGGAGACCAAAGCGGCGATTCTGGGTCAGAGGCACGACGACATTTGCGGCGACTTGGAGCGCCTCGGCGAGGCATTCGCCCTGGCCGATGCTCTGGCCCTCCGCTTTCAACGGAGAACGACCCGGATGCTCATGTGGCTCTTTGGGCTGGCCTCGCTGGCCGCGTTGGCAATCATTGTCTACGCCGACGTGATCGGTGCGGCGGCAATCCTCTGGCTTTATCCGGTGTTTTTCGTCCTTGCCTCGGTAGTCTGGCTGATCGGGGTCAAATGGCACGACGTTCAGAACAAATACCAGGACTACCGGGCGCTGGCCGAGGGCCTGAGGGTGCAGCTCTTCTGGCACATGGCCGGGTGGACTCAGGAGGCCGCCGCCGATCACTATCTACTCCGGCAAAAGAGTGAGCTGGATTGGATCCGACATGCCATGCGGTCGCTCGATGTCCCACTGGATGTCCCGTGTGACCGGCATGGGGCGGCGGCCCTCGACCCCGAGTCGCTCCGGGCGATCCGCGACACCTGGCTTCGTGACCAGCTCCGCTACTTCGAGGCTCGTGCCCTCCGTGATTTGTCCCGACGGCGACGATTTAGGCTGGTCGCGATCGCACTTACAGTGCTGGGAGTGTTGGCGGCGCTGGCGCTGGCCGTCGCCGCTGTATTCCTCAGCGGCTCCGTGGACTTGAAGCCCGTGCTGCTTCCGCTGGCCATTCTGCTGGTCGTGGCCGCCGGACTCCTGGAGGGATATGCCGACAAGGCCGCCTTTGCCGAGCAAGCCAAGCAGTACCAGCGCATGGCCAGACTCTTCGACCGGGCGACCCGCATGCTGGACGCAGACCTGAAAGAGGAGCGACTTGAGCGCGCTGCCGAGCTCCTCCGCGCCCTGGGACAGGAGGCGCTAAACGAGAATGCCGACTGGGTGATGCTCCACCGTGAGCGACCACTCGAGGTCATCAAGGGCGCCTGACGGCATGGGCCCCGACCCGGCTGTGACTCGTCCTCGCGTGTTCCTCAGCTACCGTCGCAGCGATGCCGCGGCCGCGGCCTTCACCATTCCTCTCTACACCCGATTCACACGAGCCTTCGGCAAAGGCCATGTCTTCATGGACGTCGACGACATTCCGGCCGGCACCGACTTCCGTGAGCATATACGTGACATCTTGGGCATGTCGGACGCTCTCATTGCGGTAATCGGGGCGGGCTGGGATGGGGGGCCGGGCCGGTCTACTCAGACGAGGCTGCATGATCCCGACGACTGGGTGAGAGCGGAGGTAGCCCTGGCCATGGAGCGGGGCATTAAGGTCATACCCCTGCTGGTCCAGGGAACGACCATGCCTTCCGAGGGTGATCTTCCCGTAGACCTCCGCCCCCTGGCCTACCTCAACGCCGTCGAGATCAGCAACAAAGACTTCTCGGCAAAGAGCCGGCGGTTGGTGCGAGACATCCAGGCTGCGGCCGGCGCAATCAGAGCACCCGAAGAGCAGCCGGCCGACTCGGTGCCCAACAACCTGCCGGCCGAAATGACCAGGTTCGTCGGCCGCAAGCAGGAGCTCGAGGCCCTGCGGGCCTTGATTTCCTCTCAAGACGTCAAGCTCGTGACCATAAGCGGGACCGGCGGAACAGGGAAGAGCCGGCTTGCTTTGAGGCTGGCAGCCGAGATCATGGCGCGCTTTCGGGGCGGGGTCTTTCACGTGGCCCTGGCATCCGTTGCCCACCCCGATCTGGTTGCGCCGGCTATCGCGGGCGCACTGGGCTTGACCGAGGAGCAGGAGAAACCTCTGGAGCAGGTCATCACCAAACACCTGAGAAGCAAATCCTGCCTGCTGGTTCTGGACAACTTCGAGCATGTCCTCGACGCCGCTGAAGTCGTGGGCAGCATCCTGAGATCCTGCCGGAAAGTGAAGATTGTGGTCACCAGTAGAGTGGTGCTCCGCCTTTACGGCGAGCACGATTTCGTGCTCGGTCCGCTTCCGCTCCCGCAATCTCAGGAGATGAGCCTGGAAGCGCTGCTCGCCACGCCCTCCGTCCAGCTTTTCGTAGACCGTGGCGCTGCCGCCGATCCAAGCTTCAGGCTCACGGAAGAGAACCGTGACCAGGTTGCCGCCATCTGCGCCCGTCTCGAGGGCCTGCCGCTAGCCATCGAGCTGGCTGCGGCCCGCATCCGGGTTTTGCCCTTGGAGTTACTGAGAACCCGGCTGGCAAACCGCCTGGATACGCTCACCGGCGGACCCCGGGACGTACCCGGACACCAACAAACCCTTCGTGGCACGTTGAACTGGAGCTATGACCTGCTGGGAAAGCAGGAGCAGGCCTTCTTTCGCCGTCTCGGAGTGTTCGTGGGAGGCTGGACGCAGGAGGCCGCCGAGGCAATCTGGAACGGCCCCGGGCGGAATGGGCTCGAAATGACCGACGTCCTGTTGGACGCCAGCCTGATCGAAAGGCGTTCCGATGGGCCCGGACAGCCTCGACTCGGGCTTCTAGAAACCGTACGGGAGTACGCCCTCGAGCGGCTCGAAGAGCGGGGAGAGGCGGCGACGGCACGACAGTCTCATGCTCAATTCTTTCTGGAGACGGTGGGGACGGCGTCCAAGGCGCTGGAATCCGAGGAGCAGCTCTCCTGGATGCGTTTGATGGAGGACGAGGAGGCCAATCTCCGCGAGGCGGTTGAATGGTGGCTGACAGCTGGGGATGGCGCGAAGGCGGCGGAAATGGTGCTGGGACTGGCGCCCTTCTGGGAGCAGCGCGTGTTGCTGGCGGAAGGCCGGTCATGGATCGAGCGCGCCCTCGAGCAGGTGACTGGAGACGGTGCACTCAGATCCAGGCTGCTCCAGCAGGCAGCCTGGTTTGCGTTCTATCAAGGCGATTTGGGAGACGCCAGAGGTCTGCTGGAGGCAGGGTTGGATGTGGCTCGCCGGGTTGGCGATGACGCGCTTATCGCGAAAGCTTTCAAAGGGTTGGGAGGCCTGGCCCGAGAAGAGGGCCGGCCCGAGGAGGCGAAGCGGCTATACCGCCAGGGTCTGAGCGCCGAGGAATCGTTGGGCGATTCCTCAGGCATGGCCAAGAGTCTCAACAATCTGGGCGTGCTGGCGACGGACGCCGGCGATGCTGCCGAAGCGGCCGGCCTTTTCGCCCGCGGGTTGACTCTGGCGCGGCAAGCCGGCGATCGACGCCTGATAGCGACTCTTCTCGGCAATCTCGGCGAGCTGGCAGCGTCCGAGTCGCAAACCACAGACGCGGAATCCCTCTACGCGCAGGCGTTCGCGCTCTTTCTCGAGCTCCGCGACTGGTGGAACGTGGCCGGCGTGCTCGAGCTTCTGGCGACCATGTATGCCAGAGGTGGCGCCGGCCTTCTGGGCGCCCACCTCAAGGGAGCGGCAGAAACCGTCTGTCTCCGGCACGAGATCCCTCGGGGCGGCTTCGACGACCAGCGCATGGATGAGGCTCTGAATGCCGCCCGGTCAGAGGCGGGCGAGAAGGCGTGGCGGAAAGCACTCGAAGAGGGGCGAAGGATGACTCCTGAGGAGGCGATCCGGTTGGTCACGGAGCGGGGCGAAGCCCAGGGAAAGACGCCCGAGACGCGGGGATCGAGCTGAGCAGGGCGGAGCGCTAGTTGGTGAAGTCCTCCGTCAACCAGACGCCTCCGCCGCCGACCACGATACCCACGCCCACCCTATGGAAGGCGGGGTTCACGAGGTTAAGGTAGTGGCCATGTCGCTCCCATTCAAGCGTTCCCAGCGGACAGGCGGAGGGACACGGCCCCTCGGCCCACATCTCGGCGTTCATGCGTGCCAGAGCGGTTTCGACCGCTCCCGAGGTGACGCCGATGTTTTCGCCCGCGGCCGTGAATGTGATGCAGGCATCCTGACTGAGATCGTGGAACAGTTTGCCGGCGGCCTCCATCGCTTGTGAGTGTCTGGTGGCGCACCTGGAGAGCGCGCCGTTGAGAGCCAGTGCCTTGACCTTCATCGTCTTCCGTTCTCCATTGATGAGTTTGAGGACGTACCTGCGCAGCTTTTTCTCTTTGAGGTGCTGCTTGGCGGCGGGGACGGGGTGAGCGGCTACCTGGGGAGTCATAACCAGAGCGCTGGATAAGAGCAGGACGGCAGCCGCACAACCGGCCACCGTCCCCCTCGAGCCGAGCTTGTTCACGAGAGTATTCCTTTCCGTCGAGTCTCGTGTTTCAAGCTGAGACCCAGGGCCTCCATCAGCTATGGCAAAGGCGGGGGAGCCGGGATGCGTCTCACGTCCACCGGCGCACCGAACAATCGAAGGCGTCGCCCTTTAGAGAGCGGCTTGGTCTGCTCGACGCTCGAACATGTATATGTAGCCCTGACCGCGAACGTTGACGATCCGCCGCGGGCTCTGAGGGTCCTCTTCGAGCTTCTGCCGCAGCCGCGACACGTGGACCTTGACGATATCCTGCGCCTCCGCCGGCTCGGCCTCGTAACCGTGGACCTGCCGCAGGATCTCGACGCTGCTCAAGACCCGGCCCGGCTGTTGGGCCAGGACGGCCAGGATGCCGAACTCAGTCGGCGTCAGGGCGACGTGACGGCCACTGCTGGCCACTTCTTTGCGAGCCAGATCGATTCGTAGGGCGCCGGCCTCGATGACCTCGTTCCGGGCGTGACCGGAGAGCCGCGACCGCCTCTCGATGGCTCGGATGGCCGCCACCACCTGTCGTGCCGATAGCGGTGGATCGGCCTGTAGGCAGGCGTCCGCGCCACCTTCGAGTGCTAGAGCCACCTGGTCGGGCGATGGGGCGTTGCCCAACACGACGAGCGGGATGACCGATTGCTCTCGAACCTCCTGACAGAAGGTCCAGAGCTGTAGGGAGACCATGTTGGGACCGACGACCATCGCAGCGGCAGAGCTGCCAGCAACGTGTGACATCCACGATTCGGGACGGCAGACGTCGGCGGCGTACCCGTACCGCGCGAGATTATCCACGAGGGGCATGATCTTGTCGGGCACGGGATCGACGACGATGATACAGCGAATCTCAGCAACCAAGGCGAACCCTCATCACGCTGTCAAGGTAGCGATGGCCTATGACGTTCCAATCCCCCAACCGGGGCAGGATGTGGCCGCGAGGCTGCTGGTTGGGCTAAGATGATTCATGCTCGAGCCCATACAACACTCGATCATGGGAGAGTTCCCGTTCCGGCCCCCGAACCGGGGGCGAATGTGGGGCGAGCTGGCACTGACCATCCGTCAGGCGGCCGACATCTCCGGTGTCTCCGAGCGTCAGATCCAGCACTGGCTGAATCGTGGCTACCTCCCCATCTCCAAGCAAGGGAACCGGCGCGTCAGCGGCAATGCGCTGGACCTGATCACGCTGATTCAGCAAGCCCGTCAGGCCGGCATCCCGCTCAAGACGGCGGTCGGCCTTTCCAAGGAGTACCTAGCCCGCATGGATGCCGGACCCCTCCATCCGGTCGAGGCCGGTTCGGAAGCGCTCTCCGATCTGGAAGAAAAGCTGTCCGCCGCGATCTCTGCCATTGGAGCGGTGCGCGACGTCATCAAGGAGCTGGGCGACGCTGCCCGTCGCCAGGGTCACGCTTAGGACTCGGCAGGCTAACCGCCGAGATTCGAAAGCGCGGAGCCAAAGCCTGGAGAGTTAGTCCGGCCCTACTCCCTTCTCGCGTCTCGAGTCTCCGCATTGGATCGACTTCGACCGTAGAGCTCTGTCCCTTCGGAGCTACTCTCCTCCTAGAATGTGTCGGAATCCAGCACCGGAGCAGCCATGACGCGAGAACCGGCGGTGCGCCTCGAGCGGGACAGCATGGGCGAGGTCGAGGTTCCCCGCGAAGCCTACTACGGTGCGCAGACGGCTCGCGCGGTCGAGAACTTTCCCATCGGCCACGACCGCATGCCCCCCGAGTTCGTTCACGCCCTGGGCCTTTTGAAGCAGGCGGCGGCGGAGGTCAACATCGAGCTGGGCCAGCTTGACGAGCGTCGGGGGCGTGTCATCGTCGAGGCGGCGGCCGAAGTTGCGTCCGGTAGATTCGACGGCGAGTTCCCAGTCGGCATCTATCAGACCGGCTCCGGCACCTCGACCAACATGAACGCCAATGAGGTTATCGCCGCGCGAGCCAACGAGCTGCTCGGCGGGGAGCGCGGCGCGAAAGGCGAGGTCCATCCCAACGATCACGTCAACAAGGGCCAGTCTTCCAATGACATGATCCCGACGACCATGCACCTGTCGGCGATGATCGCTCTCCGCGACGGCCTGATCCCGGCCCTGCACGAGTTGGAGACGGAGCTGCGCAAGAAGGCCTGTGAGCTTTGGCCTGTAATCAAGACCGGCCGGACTCACCTCCAGGACGCTACCCCTATACGGCTCGGCCAGGAATTTCTCGGCTACGCCGACCAGATTAGACTGGCCTGTGCTGGCCTGCGAACTCAGATCGAGCTGCTCGGTGACGTGGCGCTCGGCGGCACCGCTGTCGGAACCGGGCTCAATGCCCACCCCGACTTTGCACGCCTGGTGCTCGAGCGGCTGCACGAGCGCCTGAGCCTCCCGCTGCGAGAAACGCCCTACCATTTCATGGCGCAGAGCACCGTCGACCCGCTCGTCCTGACCAGCGGGGTCTTGAAGGCACTGGCGGTCAGTCTGCTGAAGATCGCCAACGACATCCGTTGGATGGGATCAGGGCCGCGAGCCGGCATCGGCGAGCTGAAGCTGCCCGACCTGCAGCCCGGCAGCTCGATCATGCCCGGCAAGGTCAACCCTGTGATGGCCGAGTCGCTGGCGATGGTGGCGGCGCAGGTCATCGGCCACGACGCCGCGGTGACCGTCGCCGGTCAGTCAGGTAACTTCGAGCTGAACGTCATGCTGCCGCTGGTGAGCTTCGACATCCTCGACAGCATCGACATCCTGGCTGCCGCGGCGAGATGCTTTGCCCGTCGAACCGTCGCCGGGCTCGAGGCCACCCGGCGAGGACCGGAGATGGTAGAGCAAGGACTGATGCTGGTGACCGCTCTGGCGCCTGTGATCGGGTACGACCGGGCGGCTGAGCTGGCCAAGGAAGCCTCCGCCTCAGGAAGGACGGTGCGCGATCTGGCGCGTGAACGCACCGACCTGAGCGATGAGGAGATCAGCCGGCTTCTGGACCCGGAGAAGATGGTGGGTCAGAGTAGCGCCACCCAGCACTAACCGGGTGGCTTGGATTAGGCTCTGAATCCCAGGGCGCCTCGGAGGCCCCGGACGTGCTGGATAGCCGCAACCTCGGAGCTTCGAATCACGAGCTGGTCCCCGCCGTCGGCCAGGCTGAACATCGGCCATTCCTCGGCGGCAAGCTTCCGTAGAGCGTCGTGAACCGAGCCGGCCACTTTGAAAGAGCCACCGGGAGTGAAGATGAGGCACGCGCTGTCTGTCTCGGTCTCTCTTTGATCTGTCACGCCACCGCCTCCTGGGACGCGCCACCGGCGGCTCGGAATCCCTGCTGGTAGCCATCTGTGTAGATCTCGTCGAATACGGCGTAGAACACCGCCTCGATCTCGGCCACGTTGCCGGAATCAAGCGCTGCCGCCAACTGCTGGGCGTACCGAGTCACCGCGGCGTCTACCACTCGGCGTCGATCCGAGCTCGAGTTCCCGGCTGGGTCCAGGCTCACTATTGCCTCGCTGTTCATGGAACCATTCTATGGGCTCTCAGGGCTTCTGTCCTGAAGACATGGATCTTCGGCGCCCGTCAGCTTTGACTTACTGCCGGCTCACGCTCTTGCCTCCTCATGGAGTTCGATGGTCTCGCCGTCGGGCTCGATTCCTAGCTCGGTGGAGAGGGCCCGAGCGAGGATCTGGAACCGGCGGACCGCTTCGGTCCGTCGACCCAGTCGGAGCCACAGACGCATGGCGGCGCGAGCCGAGGCCTCGTCGGTGGCGTCCGCGGCCATCACCGGGCGGAGCCACTCGAGCGCGCGCTCGCTCTCAACCTTGGAGCGAGCCAGCTCCCCTGCATGGCGAGCCAGTCGGGTGTGCAGGTCGGCCAGCCCGATCCGGCGGTACTGGGTCCATTCGAGGTATCGATCTCCCGGCAGATATTCGCCTGCCCACTGGCTCATTGCCCGTGCCACGACCTCGA
>Ga0070739_10004938_pt1 | contig 15494 bp, 14 predicted proteins | sample Coa_R1_7_FD_66445 | JGI IMG/M metagenome (GOLD analysis project Ga0070739, IMG submission 66445) | Surface soil microbial communities from Centralia Pennsylvania, which are recovering from an underground coalmine fire - Coalmine... | ecosystem: Environmental > Terrestrial > Soil > Unclassified ... | reverse complement strand
GAGGAAACCCAGCGTCAGGCCGGTCTGGGCCAAGTTCTCCGGAGCGCTCGGCGCTTCCGGCGCTATACTATTCTCCCAATCCATGCCGCTGCTTTTGAACTGTTGCATGTCGTTGTCACTCGTGGAGCTTTCGCATCATGATGAACAGAGCAAGGCACATGGCCACGACACACATTTGCACGATCCGCGTACGGCCGCCGCTGGTAATGAAGTGTCCGATGTCCCAAAAATCGGCCAGCACGATTGGCGAGCCGGGAGCGTAAGCGACCGGAGGGAAACTCCGGTCGCTTACGCTCCCGGCTCGCCAATCCAGCGCGGGGGCCGGGGAGCCGGCCGCCAACAACAGCAGAGCAACAAGGAAGAATCGTTGCAATGTGTGCGTGCTCATGGTGCTTTCTCTTGTTGGCAATTCGTTTCGCCGGACGTCTCCGGCGAGCGGGGTCGCGTAAGCGCCCCGAGTGCTTCCCTCGGGGCGCTTACGCGACCCCGCTCGCCGGAGACGCGGCGGAACGGGGCACTGGTTTGGAGCGGCTTCTTACCGGCCGGTGACGTTGCCGCCGCCGGTGCTGCCCGTACCCATGCCCATACCGCCCATACCCATACCCATACCCATACCCATACCACCACTCATACCGCCCATACCACCACTCATACCGCCCATGCCGCCCATGCTCGTACCACCCATGCCCATTCCGCCCATGCCCATACCACTCATACCGCCCATCGTGAAGTTGCCGCCCATGAAGCGGAAGTAATTCTGCGACATGATGTTGTTGGCCGCCGACGACGCCAGCGAGGGTTCGGAAGGATCATGAATGACCACCTGGAACGGCACCGGACGGCCGGCCGTCTGGGCTGTCAGATACGCCTGTACGGCGGCGATGCGCCTGCCATCCAGGATTTGCCGATTCTGTGCCAGCAATTCCGGAGCGAGCTGGTCGTAAACGAGATCCTGGGCCGTCTGTAAATACAGCACCGGATCGGGGCACGGCCGCCGCCGCGCCAGATAGGCCAGTCGCTCCAGACCGCCAGTCGTCAGCTTGTCCGTGCCCGGCTCGAAATAGTAGTTCCAAACCGTTTGGTCGAGCACGTGCCCATTCAACACCTGCGGCGCCATCGCCGCATTGACCGCCTGCCGGGCCATGAACCCGTAGCGCATCGGATAGCACGGATCGACGCATTTATCCGGCAAACCTCCCACGGCTTGCGACGCCGCAGCACAACAGAGGGCAATCGCGATCGTATTGACGAATCCTTTCATCCTCGCCTCCTTTTTCATTAGGGTTTAGGGTTTGGGGTTTAGGGTTTAGGGAAAATTTCACCCTAAACCCTAAACCCCAAACCCTAAACCCTTACTTTTGTAACATCGTTTTCATGATGCTGATGGCTGCCGGCCCTACCAGGACGACGAAAATGCCTGGGAAGATGAACAGCACCAGCGGAAAGATCAACTGCACCGCCGTCTTGGCGGCTTTCTCCTCGGCCAGCTGTTTGCGCCGCGTCCGCATCGAATCGGATTGCACGCGCAACGCCTGGGCAATGCTCGAACCGAATCGATCCGCCTGAATCAGAATCGCCGCCAAGCTGCGCACGTCGTCCACACCGGTTCGCACGCCGAGATCGTGCAGCACTTCGCGGCGTGGCCGGCCCATCTGCAACTGGAAGTTCGCCAACGCGAACTCTTCGGCGATCACCTTGGCGTGGTCCTTCATCTCATCGCATACTTTTCGCATGGCCGCATCCAAACCCAGACCGCTCTCCACGCAAACCACCAACAGATCCAGGGCGTCCGGCAGCGACAAGAAAATGGCATCCTGACGTTGCTTGCGCAAAAACCACAAGACCACACTGGGCAGATAGAAGCCGACGCCGCCGAACAAAACGAGCGGCTTGAACGCATCCAGGGTGAAGCCGTACTTGGGCAAGAAGATGGCCAGCCCCAATAGCAAGAAGCCGATCAGCACGGCCACGCGCAGCCCCAGGTAGACCGCCACCGCCGAATCGCTGCGGAAGCCCGCGTTGGCCAGCCGAATTTTCAGCTGCGATTGCTCCAACTCGGTCTGCGGCATCAGCGGCTTCGACAACGCCTTGGCCGTCTCCATGACGCCCTGGAAACGCTCCTTCTTCTGCTTCGGATCCTCGATTTCCGCCAGTGAGGCGGGCCGGCTGATCCGCTCCAGACGTTCCTGAGCGCGGCTATTGCGGTTGGACATCATCGACAGAAAAGCGAAGATACCCGCCACCAAGGCAGCGAACACCAACAGCGGAACCACCTCTTGAAGACCAACCAGAGCAAAAACCACGAAGCACCTCCCCGAATGCGCGGCTCACGCGATTTACCGATGGTATCGACTTTCCGCATCCCTCGGCATGAGCCCTAAGTTCTTATATCCTTTATGTCCTTTATGTCCTTTATGTCCCTTCCAACGACGCAAAAGGACATAAAAACTCAGAACTATACCTTGATGTTGACAATCTTGCGAATCACCAGCGCACCGATAATCTGGGCAACGATGGCGGCAATACTCATCTTCTTGCCCAACTCGGTCGTCCACAGCGCCTCGACGTAGTCCGGTTTCATATTGAGCATGAAGGCAAACAGGCCGAACGGCAGGGCGATAAGCACCACGCCGCTGAGGCGTCCTTCGCCGGTCAGTGCCTTGACCTGACCAAGGATGCGGAACCGCTCGCGGATGACGTAGCCGATCTTGTCCAGAATCTCCGCCAAATCACCGCCGGTTTGTCGCTGAATGGCCACCGACGTGACGAAGAAGCGCAAGTCCAAGTTGGGCACCCGCTCGCACATCGACCGCATGGCATCCTCAATCGGAATACCGAGGTTTTGTTCCTCGAAGACCCGGCCAAACTCGTCGGCGATGGGCGACGGCATTTCTTCGGCGACGACGTGCATTCCCGCGCCGAGGCTGTGGCCGGCCCGCAGCGCGCGAGCAACCAATTCCAGCGCGTCGGACAGCTGCGAGGCGAACTTATTGAGGCGGACGCGGCGCTTGTTCCACAGCCAAATCCACGGCAGCGAGAACATCACCAGGGCGTTGACCGGCGCTAGGTACAAGGGCGCCTTGGCAAGCACGCCAAACGTCGCCCCGAGCAGCCCCAAGAGCAGACCGATGCCAAACAGCGTGCTCGGCTTGATGTGGCAATCGGCTTGCTCGAACAGCTTTTCCAGCGTCAAGAATCTCGGAGTGATTGCCTCCAGTAAATTCTTTTTATCGCCCTCAAATGCTTGCTTACGAAGGATGTCCTGGGTCTTCTCGGCCTCGCGTGAGCGCTTGCCCACCAGCAGATCGAGGCGCGTGGCCGTCTGCGGCGTGTTATCGCGGAAGACGAACGACAGCACGCCCACCAGCGCCGCCACCGCCAGGAACACCATTGCGGAGATCAATAAGGGAGTCATGATGTCTCACTCGGAACCTGGCGAGCGGGGTCGCGTAAGCGCCCCGAGTGCTTGCGAATCTCGGGGCGCTTACGCGACCCCGCTCGCCCGTAACGGTTAATCACGCAACAACACTCGTTCCTGGAACAAATTCGACGGCAATTTGATGCCGGCCGCCTCCAAGCGATTGACGAAGGACGGCCGCACACCCGTCGCTTCAAATTGGCCATAAGCCCGGCCGTTCTGATCGATGCCCAGCTGCTTGTAGCGGAAAACGTCCTGCATGATAATCATTTCCTGCTCCATGCCCATGACCTCGGTGATCGACGTCACCTTGCGCGGGCCGCCCTGCAAGCGGTTGGCCTGAATGATGAGATCGACCGCCGACGAGATCTGCTGGCGCATGGCTTTGATGGGCAGCTCCATGCCGGCCATCATAATCATCGTTTCCAATCGGGCTTGGGCGTCACGCGGCGTGTTGGCGTGCAGCGTCGTCATCGAGCCGGCATGACCGGTGTTCATGGCTTGCAGCATGTCCAGTGTTTCGCCGCCGCGGCACTCGCCGATGATGATGCGTTCGGGACGCATACGCAGAGCGTTGCGGACCAGATCGCGCGTCGTTATCGCCCCTTTGCCCTCAATGTTCGGCGGCCGGGTTTCCAGACGGACGACGTGATCCTGTTGCAGCTGCAACTCCGCCGCATCCTCGATGGTGACGATGCGTTCTTCATGCGGAATGAAGCTCGACAGCGTGTTTAAGAGAGTCGTTTTACCGCAACCGGTACCACCGCTGATGACGATGTTCAGCCGGGCCTTGATGCACGCTTCCATGAGCATGGCCATTTCCGGCGTGAACGCCTTGTAATTGAGCAGATCCTCCAATTTCAGGGGATTGGTGCCGAAACGGCGGATGCTCACCGAGGGTCCGTCCAGCGCCAGAGGCGGAATGATGGCGTTGACGCGCGAACCGTCCGGCAAGCGCGCATCCACCATCGGCGACGTTTCATCGACGCGCCGGCCCACCTTCGACACGATGCGATCAATGATTTGCAGCAGATGGTCGTTGTCGCGGAACTTGACGTCGCTTTTTTCCATTTTGCCGCGGCGTTCCACGTAAATCTTGTGCGGCCCATTGATGAGGATGTCGCTGATGGTCGGGTCTTTGAGCAGCACTTCCAAGGGGCCGAACCCGAACGTCTCATCGAGCACTTCGTCGATGAGGCGTTCGCGCTCCATGCGGTTGAGCAGTGGATTTTCCGTATCGCAGAGACGCTCGACAACCAGGCGAATCTCACGGCGGAGCGTGTCGCCTTCCAGGTCGCTGACGCGCGACAGATCGAGCTTATCGACCAGTTTGCCGTGAATGAGGCGTTTGAGTTCTTCAAAACTCTTGGCACCCTGGCGATCGCCGCCGGGCATCGAACCACCCAGCCGGCTGCCGGCGCCGTTGTGACTCAGCCCACTCAGTCCGCGTTGCAATCGAGTCATTGGTGCATACCTCCGCTATCCGCCATCCCCCTCCTTGTGTCCTTTGTGGCCTTTAGGTCGTTTGAAGAGACCCAAAGGACACAAAGGACACAAGGAGAGGGATGGCGGTCAGCGCCGCGAGAACAAAGCTCCCCAGCGGCTCGGCTTTTCTTTGACGGCCGGTTGCAGCTGCCGGCCGCAGACTGTCACGGCCAAGCCCGCGATGCTCTGCTGCACTTTGCACTTGGGCGCGTGCAGCAACAGCGGCATGCCGTGATTGCGCGAGTCAATCAACGGCCTCGGCTCATCGGGAATTTGCCAGTAGATCGGTTTGCCAATCGTTTCCTCGGCCTTTTTCAAGGTGATGTCCGTATCGGCGCCGACGCGATTGAGAACGATCTGCACTTTGTCGGCCATGCCCTCGTCGGCGGACAAGGTCGCCAGCATCCGAACCAAGTTGCGCAAACTGGTCAGATCGAGCTGGGCGACGAGCAGAATCAGGTCGGCCATGCGCAGGGCCGTCACGTCGGTCGCCGAAAAGCTCTTGCTCAGGTCGAGAACCAGGTGCGTGTAGCTGGCCCGCAACAGGCCAATGACGCGCTGCAAATGATCCTCGCGAATCAAGCTGGCGTCCTCCATCTGCACTGGATGCGGCAAGAGCGACAAGCCAGACTGATGTTTGCACAAGGACCGTCGCAGGAATTGCAGATCGAGGCGGTCGATATTGAGGGCGACGTCGGCCAGCGTGTAGTCGGCCATGAGATCGAGGGCGACGTCGGCATCGCCCAGGGCGAGATCGAGATCGATGAGGGCGGCGTTGTGCGAGGGATCTTGGGCCAAGGTAGCGCCGAGGTTGACGGCGAGGCTGGTGCAGCCAACGCCGCCGCGCGAACCGAGCACGGCGATGACCAGCGATTCCGTCTTGGTCGGCGCTTCGCCGTTTTTGGGATCGCTGCCGGGCCGAGCGCGGCGCAGACGCGTTAACGCCTTGAGCAGATCCTCCAGGGCGACCGGGGCCGTCAGAAACTCGCGCGCTCCGTTGCGGAGGGCCTGCAAGATGGTTTGACCATCGCCGCGAGCGCTGATGGCGAGGATCGGCACCTCCGGCAACTCGTTGGTCAGCTGCGCGATCAGCTGCAACGCCTTGACCTGGTCGGAATCGAGCGAGACGACGGCCACATCCGGGACGGATTGCGACATCACTTCGAGGAAGAATTCATAGCGGGCGCATTCCGCCTCCAACCAGACCGACTCCACACCCAGGAGGACGTTACGCAACGCCTCCCGGGTGCTGTCGGATGGATCGACGATGGCAACTCGTTGCACGTCCCTCATGTGTACCACCGATTGGGCTTCTTCCCCATTACTTCGTTTAGCCGCGAGCCGTAGGCGAGCGCGACGCGCTCGCCTACGGCTCGCGGCTAAACAGGGAATGTTGTGAAGGGCGACTTCTCAGCGTTCTCCCCCGGCTTCGGGCGTCGTTGCAGGCGGATCTTTCGGAGCAGTCGGGGAAGCACTTTCTCCTTCGACTGACACCGGCTGCACCGGCGCTGCCAAGGGCGCCGGCAGCGGCGAGGGCGGCGAGCCGGGAGCCGGCGCCGCATCGACCGGCGGCTGCTCGCCAACCGGCCCTGCACAGCCATTGGGACCGCCGCAGCCACCCACCGCACAGTTGCAATCGCGCCGTCCCACACACGGAAATTGAGTGGCCGACGGGCTGTTCATCCAAGGCGGCACATAATGATGGTTCTGGTAAACCTGGCGTGGACCTCGCGGCGCCTCAATAACTCCTTCCAAGAATAGCTCAAAATTATCGGGCCGGCGGGTTTCTTCTCCCGGAAGCACTTTGGGCCGTTGATTGCACGACTCGGCATCGACCAGCCAGGGCGTGACGATGACCAGCACTTCCTGCTCGGTGTCCTGGTACTGGACGCTGCGGAAGAACATGCCAAGATACTTCAGGTCGCCCAGGCAGGGCACCTTGCTGACTTGCGCCTGGACCTGATGCTGAATCAGACCGCCGATGACAAAGGTTTGGCCCGGTTCCATCTCGACCGTCGTCGTGACGTAATTGATGTCGCGGCCGGGAACATTGGTGCCTTGGAAGTTCGTCAGGCCGTTGGCCTGATCCAGGCTGCTGACCGACGGCGAAACTTCCAGGTAGATTTTGCCGTCGCCCTTGACGATGGGCAGGAAGCTCAGCATGGTGCCGAACTGTTGGAACGACACGCCGGTGCCGCCGAACTGTCCGGTCTGCGGAACGGCTTGCAGTCCGCCGACCAGGAAACTGGCGGGCCGGCCGCTCAGCGTCACCAGGCGCGGCTCGGCGAGCAACTTGGCCAGGCCGTTGGACCGCAGCGCTTCCAAGAAATTCTGGAAGCCCCAGGCGTTATGGACGAACCCCAAAAGGAGATTGGTGCCCCCGTTCGGGGTGGCGGCCGCCGCCAAGCCTGCGCCGGCTCCGCCAATCGGAAAGAGACCGCCGCCGCCAGACGAGCCGCCGGACCCGCCGCTGCCGCTGCCCCCGGATGAGCTGCCGCCCGACCCGCCGCCGCCCGACGAGCCGCTGCCCAGAGTGGCGGCCCCGCCGGTGGTCTGCGTGAGGTTGGCGTAGCGGCTGGAACCCAGGAAATTGAAGGTCAAATTGCGCAAGTCGGTGCGGTTGACCTGGGCGATAATCACGTCCAGCTGCACCTGCTGCACGCCGCCGACGCGCATGGCGTCCACGTATTTGAAGCCGACGCTCTCCACCAAGCCGCGGACGGCGGACACGTCGCCGTCATGCGTCACGGTGCCCGACAGCAGGACGGTGCCTTTGGTTTTTCCGCTGGGGTCGCTGGAGACGGGAATGACCGTGACGTTGGCCGCCGGCAGGGCGCGTCGCAGCTGGGCACGCAGAAACTCCACGTCGGCCTGGACAATTACTTCGTAATTCTCCTTGTTGCCGTCCGTGTCCTCCAGCTCAATGTGCGTGACCCCGTCGGTTTGGCCGGTCACAAGAATTGTCGTCGGATCGCCCTCCAACGTGCGGAGAGAAACGACGTTTTCCTTGGGATTGGTTACGGTCTTGATTTTTTGTTTTCGGGACATTTGCAGCTTGATCGTGCCGTTGACAGGTACGATCAAGGGGCAGGGCTGAGGACCTAGCTCCTGGGCTGACGCGCAAGCGCCGCTGCCCACGAATCCAATCAGGGCGACAACCAGCCCTCCCCAGCAGAGCGCATGGCGACCGAAAATGCGGTGCATCCTTCACCTCGTCGTGAATGGGCCGGCGGCAGTCAACCGCCTACCCGAAACCATCGCGATAACCAGAAATCGATTATCCCGTTCAAACCCCATTTCACCTTCCACTCGCGCGCAGCGCCAGCGACGGGTTGGCGTTGCCCGTCGCTGGCGCTCTGGGCTAGTGGAAGGTGAAATGCATCGAAACAAAAACTACTCCTGAGCGATATCAACCGAAATATGCCCCCGCTCACCACTCTTCTCTTCTTCCGTAGGCGTGGGCGGCGGCGGCGGCGGAGGCAAGCGGCGCGGCGGAGCATCCGCCGAACCGCGATCGAGCGAACCATTGGTCCAAACCTTCAAAACCGGATCGCGCGTGAAGACGGCCTTCTGGACGTAATCGCCGTTCACGATAACCATGGTGTGCTTTTCCAGCGGGGGTGGAGGCGGAGGCGGAGGCGGGGTCGGCTCCGGAGCTTTCTCCGTCAGCGACATCGGCAGGGGGGCGTCCTTGGGCAAGGGCGGCAGCGGCGGAACCGGCGGCGCACTCACCACGGCAACCGGCTCCTCTTCCTCTTTGTTGGCCCCAGCGTCGCGCGTCGGCTTGCCGAGGTCGTCCCACCTGGCGCCGGGCAGACGAACAATCTTGTTGTCATCGGGTGTTCGCAGCGTCAGCCGCAGCTCGCCCAGGGCCGCTGCCAACGATAACCGCTGCGCCTCTTCGGGCGTGGCCGCCAGCGTCACCGTGCTGCCCAAAATCGAGTTGGTTTGACCATCCCGGTTGGCGATGGTGTCCACGGCCAGCACCAGCATGTTTTGCAGGATGATCTTCGACGACGATTCTTGCGGATTGCCGCGCGTGGTAGACACGACATCCACTCGATAGCCGGGCAAAACGAAGCCGCCGGCCAGCGACTCGGCGTTGACCTTCAAGGCGATGGCCCGCATGCCCGGCGGCAGCTTGGCAATCAGTCCCGCCTGTTCGACGTTGACCAGCTTATCCTCCAGCACATACTCACCCTCGCTCAAGCCCACAGCCAAGCGTTGATCTTTGACTTTGCTCAGCTCATGCAAGCCCTTTTTGGGAGCCAGGCTCTCCGGAACTTCCTTTTCCTCGAAGTATTTTTCCGGCTCCTTGATCGGAACCCAGGCCGGAACCCGAACCTTGGCCACGAGGATTTTGACTTTCGGCTCCTCCTCTTGAGTTGTGTTCCGTTCCGCCAACAATTTGCTGGTCATGTAGCTGGCCGCTAGGCCGCAGCCAATCGCCACCACCATCAACATCATCGTCTTCGGTTTCATGGTGCCCCCTCCCGAAAGGATGAAGGGTGAAGGATGAAGGATGACCAAATCAATTCATCCTTCATCCTTCATCCTTCATCCTTCCCATGTGTTGCCACCGCTTATTTCGACAGCCCCGAACGCGAAACTTCAACTTTAACGCTTGTAACGGACCTGCCAGATTTGCCCAGCAAGCCTGTAATCCGGCGAGCGGGGTTGCGTCAGCGCCCCGAGTTCTCTTCTCGGGGCGCTGACGCAACCCCGCTCGAAGCACTCGGGGCGCTAACGCGACCCCGCTCGCCTTACACGCCGTGCAGATAAATCAAGTAAGTGAGGAAACCCAGACACAGCGGAATGCCATAGGGCAGCAGATGCATCCGCGATTTGCGCTGAGCCGCGTTGTCCGCCGCCCGGCTCACGCCCGCGCCGAGCAGATCGCTCAGGATGGCGCGGGTATTGTTCAGGTTCGCTTTCCACTGGCCGCGAAACAACATCATGCCTACGGCCAACACGCCGCCGATGACAGCAGCCAGGCAGAAAGCGTACACCACGATCCACCCCGCGCCGGGATGAACGCCTTCCACAGAGCGCCAGCCGTAAAAGGCGCCGATCCAGGCGCCAAAGCCCATCTGCATCTTGACGTCGCCGGCGCCCATTCCCCCGATGGCGTACAGCGGAAACAACAGGGCGAACCCCAACGCGGTCGCCAACAGGCTGGAGCCGAGGCCGCCGCTGCCGCTGGATTCCCACAAGCCAAAGTTGTGCAACAGGCCCAAGAGCCAACCACTCAGAATCAGCGGAAACGTCAGCCGATTGGGCACCTTGAGCTTCCAACCGTCGATGACGGCCGCCGCGATCATGGCCGCACATACCAAGGCCAGCGGCCAATTGCTCAGGACGAAGTGCATAGGATGGCGTCCTCCTCGTGGGGAAAAGGCGTTTCGCCGCGAGCAGTGGACGAGCCTGTTGCGCTCGTCTACGACTCGCGGCGAAGCGGATTACTTAGCTACCCAGAACATTGGCGACCGTAGTGAATTTGCTGTTGGCGTTGGTGCCGATCAGCTGGATGGCCCCAATGCACACCACGATAATCAGGGCCAACATGACGGCATACTCGACCGCGGTCGGGCCGTCCTCGCTGTTGACGAACTTCGCTACACTCGTCATGAACTTACGCATGGAAATCACCTCTCTCTTGCTGCCTTGTTATCCCACCGGCATAGCTCCGAAATGATTTCACAACTCCGAGCAGGAGACCTCATCCCCCGCTCGGTGTTGTGAAGCGATGTCTCAGCTGCCTAGCACGGCGGCGACTGTACCGAATTTGGCGTTGGCGTTGGTGCCGATCAGCTGGATGGCCCCAATGCACACCACGATAATCAGGGCCAACATGACGGCATACTCGACCGCGGTCGGGCCGTCCTCGCTGTTGACGAACTTTGCCACACTCGTCATGAACTTACGCATGGAACTCACCTTTCTCGCAAGAAACCACGAACATTTACAGAAGCGACGGGAGGCCGGATACCGCATCCGGAGGATTGCATCCTATACCGAGCAGGTTGACTTCAGGAGCCAAGGACGGCATTGAGCGTCGGGTCGGCGAACTTACTGTTTGTGCCCGATCCCACAGCCTGGATGGCCCCGACGCACACCACGATAATTAGGGCGAGCATAACGGCGTACTCAACTGCCGTTGGGCCGTCCTCTTCGTGCAGGAAACGCGCGGCTTTGGCGATCCACTTGACCATGACCTATCTCCTTTGCCTGTTCCGAGCTTGCGAGCATCCTGCCCAACCGCTCGTCACGCAAAAGTAGGTCGTGATAATTGTGCAGTCAAATGATGGGGCGGATTTTTCCCGAAAATCGGTAAAACTCCCCTAGAAAATGCACCAGCCCGCCGTGCCGGCAAGAATTGCTCTTGCCGGCGCGGCGGGCTGGTGTTGCAATCGCTTTGAACTTGGAGCCGTCCTAATTGACGCTGGCGACAAGGCGGCGCACATCCTTGGCGCAGGGACCGCGATCGTTTTGACCGATGGTGTACTGTACGCGGTCGCCGACTTTCAGCTCCAGGAAATCGCCGCCAATCACGTCTTCGTGAAAGAAGAACATATTCGGACCGCCCTGGTCGGGAACGATGAAGCCGTAGCCGCTTTTGAGCGTCTGAATCCAACCGCTGGAGCTAGCCCCGTTGACCAGCGGAATGCCGGACCCAGCGGCCGTCGGAACGGCGGCCCCCCCGTCCCGCCGGTCGGTCACAGGCGACGCCATCAAGGCAGCAGGACGCGGGATCAAGGGATTGGAGCCGGATTCCTTACGCGGCACGAACAGGCCATTGATGAGCGCATCGCGCTGCCGCGCCCGGTCCTCAATGATAGGATGCATCATGATCGGATAGGTGACTTCATCCAGAAGCACCTGCGCGGTGCGCGTTTCGCGTTCGTTGCCGTTGGGATCGAGATAACGAAAGTCCCAACCCAGAACCATGACGCGCGTGCCCAGCGTGTTCAACTTGCGTACCAGCGGCAGGAAATCGCCGTCGCAGACGACGAGGACGACCACATCGAAGCGCTTGTAAATGGCCATCTCGTAGGCTTCGAGAGCCAGCCAGACATCGATGCCTTTCTCGCCCTCACGCGTCAGCGGCAGATAATGCGTGGTCACGCCTTCGCGGACAAGCACATCATCGAAAACGCGCTCCTTGTAGAGCAAATCGCGGTCCTCGGCGTCGGCGGCGCGGAGCCGGCCGCGAAAATAATGGGCGTCCACGATTTGACAGTAGCGCGGATCGCTCTTTTCACAGTCGGCGACTTGCTGGCGAACAAAAGCGTGCAGACCGCCGATGCTGATGCGAGCACGCCGCTCGTGGTGGTAATGGTAATAGTTACTGACATGAAAAAAGAAATTACCGTCATAAAAGATGCCAATACGGGTTAATTTGCCTTCCGTCGTGCTCATAAAAATCTCCTCAATATTTACGAAAATGGCTAACTCATCAAATAAACCATCTACCGCACAGTGTATCGGGGAGACGGCGGCGTGTCACCGGGAGTTTCATCCCCTCCGAGCCTGAAGCGTAAGCGAAGACTCTTCGCTTACGCTTCAGGCTCGGAGGGGTTCACTCAAAATTGCAACCCAAGCCGTCCCAAGCGCTCCACGGTTTCCCGCATCAGCGCGTCTTCCTCCGCTTCGTTTTTGGCGAGATACGTCACCGAAAAGCGCAGATATGGCCCGGCATCGTCCCAGGGCACACAGCACACCGACTGTTCGGTGATAAGAAATTGCGACGCCTCCTCGGCGTTAGCGAACGAACGGCCGGTGCAGCTCTTGGGCGCCCGAACATAGAGAAAATAAGTACCGTTGGGCATCTTGGCTTGGAAGCCGACTTGCCGCAGCGCGGCCACCAGTTTTTGCAAACGGCGACGATATTTCTCGCGGATACAATCGGCGATCTCCGCATGTTCCAGCGCCGCCCGCGCCGCCTGCTGGATCGCCATAAACTGGCCGGAATCGCAGTTGTCCTTCACGTCGGCGAACGCCTGCACAATCTTGGGATGACCGGCCACAAACGCCATGCGCCAGCCGATCATGTTGAAACCCTTCGACATCGAATGAATTTCGACGCCGACTTCCTTGGCGCCGTCCACCTGCAAGAAGCTCAACGGCGGGCCATCATAACTGAGCAGGATGTGCGCGGCGTCCTGAACGACGACAATCTGATTGGTATGAGCGAAGTCGATGACGCGGCGATAAAAGTCGCGTGTCGCCGTGGCGCCTGTCGGACTATTCGGATAGTTAATTACCAATAACTTGGCTCGTCGGCGGATTTCGGCGGGAATGGAAGCCAGATCGGGATAGAAGCCGTTTTCTTCGCGCAGCGGCAAATTGTAGACTTCGCCGCCGTAATAGGCGGTGTGCGTGCCGGCGACGGGATAGCCGGGCACGGTCATAAGCGTGACATCGCCCGGATTGATGAAGACGGCCGGCATCATCGCCAGGGCCGGCTTGGAGCCGATGGCGTGATTGATCTCCGAGGCCGGATCGAGCGTCACGTCGAAGACTTTCTTCATGAAGCCCGCCGCCGCTTCCTTGAAGGCAGCGATACCGTTATCGGCGTAGCCGCGATTTTCCAGCTTGTCCACCTCGACCTTGAGCACATCGCGGACGAGCGGATCGGCCATGTCGTCGTTCTCGCCAATACCGAAGTCGAGCAGCCGGCGTTCGGGATGCGCAGCCAGGGCGGCGCGCTTGGCGCGCTTGATCTTCTCGAACTTGTATATTTTGCTGCCTTTGCCGTAGTTGGCACCGCCGATGCGTTCGGCGAAAAGCGATTGGAACCAGGGATCGGCCATCGTAGCAATACCTTTCGTTTGTGAATAATTTAATCGCAAAGGGCACAAAGGACGCAAAGGACGCAAATAAATAAATTTGTGTCCTTTGTTCCCTTTGTGTCCTTTGTCGTGAATTGTATTTATTTCTTGGCCGGTTGAGCATCGGGCGGCAGTAGCGATTTGAGCAGCTGCCCGTTGGTCCCGTTGTACACGCGGGCGATGCCTTCCTGACCGCCGGCGACGACGAGCGCGCCATCGGGACTGACGGCCAAAGCGTACAGGAAATCGGTGCTGCCGCCGAAATTGCGCGTATTGCCCCCGTTAATGTTCCAAAAGCGCACCGTCTGATCGCCGCTGCACGTGGCGAAGTCGTCGCTTTTGCCGATGAACACGAGCCGCGTTATCTGTTTGCCGTGGCCCGGGATGGTGCGGAGTTGCTCACCTTTGTCGAATTCCCAGATTTTGATGACGTTGTCCGCGCCGGCTGAGGCCAACAGTTTGCCGTCCCCCTTCCAACCCACGCCGAGAACATGGTGCGTATGGCCCTCAAACGCCTTGAGGAATTTGCCGCTGGGTATTTCAAACGTCTTGACGAATTTATCGGCGCCGCAGGTGGCCAGCTTCTTATCGTCGGGGCTGAAGTTGACGCCGAACACCGTATCACTGTGACCGCCTTTGATTTCGACGACCAATTTACCACTGGCAGCGTCGAAAATCTTGATTTCGCCGTCCGTGGTCGGCGCGCCGCCGCCGGTGGCCAACAGTTTGCCGTCGTGGGAGAACTCCAGAGCGACGACACGATCCGCGAAGCCGGTCAGCCGTCGCCGGATGGCTCCCTTGTCCGCGTCCCACAGCACCACTTCCTGAAATGCACCCGAAGCCAGCGTTTTGCCGTCGGGACTGTAGGCCAGCGCTTCGACAAGCGATAAATGAGCAGCTTTTATCGGCCCCCCCCTACCCCCCCCGGAACTGGGGGGGGTAGGGGGGGGTGCAGTCAGCTCGGGATCGAGCAGCGTGCGCAGGTGCTTGCCGGAAGCGGCGTCGAAGATGTGGATTTGATTGCCGCGCGAGGCGGCGACATATTTCTTGTCCGGGCTGATCGCGACGCCCAGTACCGGATGGACGTTGGCGGGCGGCCCTGCAACGATCACCTTCGGCCGTTCGCGCTTGCTGGCCGGCGCTTTAGCGCCCTGGTCAATCCACAATTTGAGGAGGGCCAATTCCTCCGGCGTCAGCGGCTCCTCGCCCTTGGGCGGCATGATTTTTTTCTCGGTTCGGCCCACCAGTTTGACGAGCAAGCTGTCACCGGATTTACCCGGCACGATTGCCGTGCCGCGCTTGCCGCCCTTCATCAGCCCCTCGTAGCTGCCCAGGTCGAGTTTGCCTTCCTTGATGTTGTCGCTGTGGCAAACGGCGCACTTGTTGACCAGGATCGGCTCGATCTCCTTGTCATACAGGACTGGCGTCGTGCGTTCGAGCTTGACGACGGCGATCGGTTGCACGGATTTGGTGTTCTTTTCCTGGGCGCTCGCCAGCGCCGGCAACACAGCAATAAGAACAAGTGAAAGCAGCAAACGCATGCGGAGTTCTCCTGATAGCAGCAAAACCCGGCGAGCGGGGGGCGTAAGCCCCCTGTTGGGGGACACAAACAGGGGGCTTACGCCCCCCGCTCGCCGGCTTGTTACTTCACCACGTTGACATTCAACATCACTTCATGCGTCGTCGCATGTCCCTGGTAATTGGCCGTGGCACGCACGATCAGATTGGGCAGGTTCACGGGCATGGCGCCCGCCTTGATG
>Ga0070739_10004936_pt1 | contig 15501 bp, 9 predicted proteins | sample Coa_R1_7_FD_66445 | JGI IMG/M metagenome (GOLD analysis project Ga0070739, IMG submission 66445) | Surface soil microbial communities from Centralia Pennsylvania, which are recovering from an underground coalmine fire - Coalmine... | ecosystem: Environmental > Terrestrial > Soil > Unclassified ... | reverse complement strand
CGACGAGCTGATCCTGATAGCCGGGCAGTCCCAGGCCGGTGCGGTCGACGCCCTCGCTCTCCTTCTCGCCGACGAACACCACGGCCACGTCCGAGGACTTGGCCGCCGCCACCGCCTGCGCGATCTGCGGATCCTGCGCGCCGTCCGGCGCGGTCCAGCCCAGCTCGATGGTGCTCGTGCCCTGATAGTCGACCCGGATCGAGTGCGGCTGTCCGGCCACCAGGTCCACCGTCGCCGTGGCGGTCGAGGAGGGGAAGGAGCCCTTGCCGGAAGCCACCTCGGCACCATCCAGATACAGCGCGGCGCTGCCGTGGCTGGTGAGGTTGAAGGTGTACGCGCCGGTCACCGGGGCGGTGATGGTGCCCGTCCAGCGCACCGACCAGCCGTTGGCCGGCAGACCGGGGACCGGTGCGACCGCGTGATAGTCGGTGTCGATCCACGGCTCGTCGCGCGTGGCCGCCGGCGTGCCGGTGAGGTTCGACGTGGGGAAGTACTGCGCTGTCAGGCCACTGACGGCGGCACCGTCGGCGGGAGCCAGCGCGCTCGACGGGACCGCGGGCTGCGGCCCGAGGTTGACCGGCGGCATGCCCTCGGCGTAGTGGATCTTCACCGAGCCCCCGGCGCGCCTCTCGATTCCGGTCAGGGGGCTGACGGTGTACAGCGGCGCGACATCCGGGCTGCCTGCGCCGCCGGTGACGGCTGTGCCGGCGCCCGGACCGATCACCGCGACCGAGTGCACGCTGCGCGAGCTGAGCGGTAGCACTCCGCCGGCGTTCTTGAGCAGCACCGTCCCCGCCTCGGCGGCGTCGCGGGCCACCCGGCCGTCGGCGGCCGCGTTGATCGGTTCGGTGGTCGCGGGCCGATCGAAGAGCCCGAACTGGAACATGGTCCGCAGCACCGGGTATACGAGGCCGTCGACTGCCGCCATCGAGACCTGCCCGGATTCGACGTCCGCTTTGAGCGCGTCGCCGTAGTACGTCGCCGAGGGCAGTTCGATGTTCATCCCGGCGCCGACGCAGTCGAGCGTGTCGTGGCAGGAGTTGAAGTCGGAAGTCACAAAGCCCTGAAAGCCCCAGTCCTGACGCAGCGTCTGCTGCAACAACCCGCCGTTCTCGCACGCGTACTGGTCGTTGACCTGGTTCTTGGCGCACATCACCGAGCCGGCATGGCCCTGCCTGACCGCGTCCTGGAAAGCCGGCAGGTAGATCTCGTGCAGGGTGCGCGGATCGATCCGCTCGTCGATCGTGCTGCGGTTGGTCTCCTGGTTGTTCGCCGCGAAGTGCTTGACCTCGGCGATGGCGCCCTGTGCCTGGATGCCGCGGATGTCGCCGACCGCGGTCTGCCCGGCCAGGTACGGGTCCTCGCCGTAGGCCTCGAAGGTGCGGCCGTTGAGGGGCACTCGGGCGATGTTCACGTCGGGGCCTTCGAGCAGATTGCGGCCCTGGTCCAGCGTTTCGCGGCCCTCCACGGCGCCGTATCGCGCGGCGATGGACGGGTCCCAGGCGGCTGCGGCACCGATCGGCGCGGGCAACGCGCTCGCCGGGTACTGCACGACGCCGCCGGAACTGACGCCGGCCGAGCCGTTGGTCAGCAGCAGCGCGGGCACGCACAGCCGCGGAATCGGCCCGACCTGCCGGGCGTGCGTGCTGTCCGAGATCGCGTGCAGCAGCAGCATCTTGTCATCGAGGGTGAGCTGCCCGAGCAACAGGCTCGCGCGCTCGTCAGGGCTTTTATGCCGGTCGAGCCACGGTGCTCCGGAGCAGTTGCTCGCGTCCCAGGCCGCGGTCCCTGTGGCCGCCTTCTCTGTAGCCAGCGCCGGAGCGGCTCCCAGCCCGGCGATCAAGCCAAGCGCCGCCACCGCTGCCGCGAACGCTCCCCGCAACCGGCTACCCATCGGCCACCTCACCCTCGCTCGACCCTGAGCTAGTGAGCGAGGTTTACACCATAGGTCGGACCTGTCAAGCGGAAGGAAGGAGTTTCAGTGCATAAACGGCAGTCATCTGCGGTCGCCTACACCAACACATCGGATGTGTTTCAGTCGGCCGCGAGCTCTTCGGCTTCTGGTTTCGCGACCAGGCCCGCATCACCGCGGGCCCGCGCTCCGGCCCACCCGGTCGTGGCCACCGTGATCAGCGCGGCGGCCAGGATCGCGCCGTCCTCCCCGGGCCGCAGCAGGCCCGCGCGTGAACCGATGGTGACCGCCGCCACGGGCACGCCGAGCTGGGCGGCGGCCAGGACGGCCAGCGCAACCGGTTGGCGCGCGAGCGCCGCGGCGCCGTGCGCGGCGAGCGTTCCCAGGGCGAGAGCCCCGGCCAGCGCGATCATCCGCGGGTGGGAGGCGAGCGCGCGCAGGTCGAGAGAAGCGCCGAGCCACACGAAGAACACCGGGCCGAGGAACCCGTCGGTGACCGCGAACAGCTGCCGGGCCAGCCGGTGCGGCTCTCCGCGCGCCGCGAGCGTGAGCCCGGCCGCGAACCCGGCCAGCATGACCGATACGCCGAGCCGCTGCGCCAGCCCGGCCAGCGCGAAGACGGTGATCAGCTGGACGCGCAGCTCGAGTCCGAAATGCCTGCGGCGGCTGAGCTTGCGCATCCGGGTCAGCAGCCCGCGATGCGCGGCCTCGCGCGTGACCAGAAGGAGGAGCACGCCGGCGCCGAGTACGGCCAGCACGCCGAGCGCCGCCTTCCCGGCGCGCTCCGGCTGCTCGGCGAGCGGCAGCAGCACGATGCAGGCGGTGTCGGCGACGGCGACGTGCACGATCGTGGCGAGCACCGGGGGCGCGTCGAGTTTCGCCTCGTCGATCACCGGCATGATCAGCGCCGCCGAGCTGGACGCGAACAGCACCGCGTACAGCAGCGCGTGCCCGGTGTCGAAGAGCGCTGCGACTCCGTAGCCCACGGCGACCGCGAGCGCGCCGGTGAGCAGGGCGAGCAGCACGCCGCGGCGCAGGGCCAGACGCAGCGCCGGGTCGCGCAGCGGCACGTGGCTGCCGGCCACCAGCATGATCAGGCCGAAGCCCGCGGAGGCGAGGAAGGCGAGCACCGGCTCGCCCGGGTCGATCCACCGCAGCCCGGTGCGCCCGGCCAGCACCCCGGCCGAGATCTCGCCGACCGCGACCGGGATCCCGGCCCGCTTCGGGGTGGCCAGCAGCGGTCCGGCCAGCCCGAGGGCAAGCACCAGCGCCAACCCGGCCAGGCTCACCGCGCCGCCGCCTCCTTCGTGCCCTGCCACCAATGCACCGGCCGCACCCACAGCTTCGGTGCGGTGGTGACATCGTGACAGGTAGCGGACGTCGTGCCGGTCAGGCCATCGACGCGAGTCGTCCCGGTCAGTCGAGCCGCACGATCGGGCCGGGCTAAAGCCCGTGTGCCGCGCGCGCCCGAGCGGGTAGGTGACGTCGAACCGGCCCGGCGCTCCAGCCGTATTCCCGGTCGACCGGCACAGACGAAGGAGGCGCACCATGGAGGCAACCGCGCAGATCGGCATCACCGGCTTGGCGGTGATGGGCCGGAATCTGGCTCGCAATTTCGCCCGTCATGGCTACACGGTCGCGGTGCACAACCGCACACCGTCACGCACCCGCGCACTCATCGAGGAGTTCGGTCACGAGGGCGCCTTCGTGCCGGCCGAGTCCGCCGAGGACTTCGTCGCGGCGCTGGAGCGGCCGCGGCGGCTGATGATCATGGTGAAGGCCGGCGAGCCGACCGACGCCGTGATCGACGAGTTCGCCCCGCTGCTCGACGAGGGCGACATGATCATCGACGGCGGGAACGCGCACTTCGCCGACACCCGCCGCCGCGAGGCCGCGCTGCGCGAGCGCGGGATCCACTTCGTGGGCACCGGGGTGTCCGGGGGCGAGGAGGGCGCCCTCAACGGCCCCTCGATCATGCCCGGCGGCTCGCGCGAGTCCTACGCCGTGCTCGGCCCGATGCTGGAGGAGATCAGCGCGAAGGTGGACGGCGAACCGTGCGCCACGCACATCGGCGCGGACGGCGCCGGGCACTTCGTCAAGATGGTGCACAACGGCATCGAATACGCCGACATGCAGCTGATCGCCGAGGCCTACCACCTGCTGCGCGAGGTCACCGGCTACAGCCCGGCCGAGATCGCCGAGGTCTTCCGCGCCTGGAACAAGGGACGCCTGGATTCCTACCTGATCGAGATCACCGCCGAGGTCCTGGCGCACACCGACCCGGCCACCGACCGGCCGTTCGTCGACATCGTCAAGGACGCCGCCGAGCAGAAGGGCACCGGCCGCTGGACCGTGCAGACCGCGCTGGACCTCGGCAGCCCGGTCACCGGCATCGCGCAGGCCACCTTCGCCCGCGTCGCCTCCTCCCGCGCCGAGCTGCGTGCCGCCTACCGCCCGCTGCCCGGCGGCACGGATCAACCGCTGCGCGCGCACGAGACCGACCGCTTCACCAACCAGGTCGAGCAGGCGCTGTACGCCTCGAAGATCATCGCCTATGACCAGGGCTGGACGATGATCCGCGACGCCGCGGCCGAGTACGGCTGGGATATCGACCTGGGCGCGGTGGCCAAGATCTGGCGCGGAGGCTGCATCATCCGCGCCGCGTTCCTCGACCGCATCCGCGCCGCGCACGCCGCCAACCCCGGCCTGGTCAGCCTGCTGGCAGAGGAGCACTTCGCCGAGGAGATCGCCGGCGCCCAGGTCCCCTGGCGCGAGGTGGTCGCCTCCGCGGCGCGCCGCGGCATCCCGGCCCCGGCCTTCACCGCCGCGCTCGCGTACTACGACACGCTGCGCGCGGAGCGGCTGCCTGCCGCGCTGATCCAGAGCCAGCGCGACTTCTTCGGCGCGCACACCTATCAGCGCGTCGACCGCGAGGGCACGTTCCACACCAAGTGGGCCGAACCCGGCCGCCCGGAGGTCGAAGGCTGATTCGGTCCGAGGGTCAGCCGCCGATCGGTTCGTAGTCGAACCAGTCGAAGCGGACGGTTCCGGTCGCGGCGTACACGCCGATGACCCGGCCGGTGAAGCCGCCGGCGACCTCGGTCGTCAGGTACTTGCCGTCGAGCGCGGCGAGCACCGTCAGCGTGCCGTCGGGTTCCACCACGCCCAGCGACACGGTGTCCGGACCGGTGCGCGAGTCGCGCACCGCGTCCGTCTGGTGCACCTGAACGCCGAGGATCACCGGGCCCGCGGGCACGGCCCGCTGCGCCACCACGGTGCGCAGCGGGCCGATGCGGGCCACCACCTGCACGCTGCCGTTGCCGGCCTCGATCTCGTAGTGATGCTGTTCGTCGAGGCGCACCGCCAGACCGCCGCGCCCCTCGGCGGGGTCGATCAGGGCACGTGCTTCGCAGGAGAAGTGCTGCTGGCGGCGGCCGACGAACGTCACGTTCAAGTCGTCCAGCGACCCGCCGCTCTCCCGAAGCGTCAGCCAGCCCGCTCGCTCCGCCGTCGTGCACAGTTCGGCCGGCCGGCGCCGCAGCGACACCCATCGCGGATGCAGCTCGAGGTCGTCGAAGTCATCACGCGTCGGCTCAGCCGGGAACGGATGCAGCGGCCAGGGCAGGTCCGGCAGCTGCGTCGACAGTTCGCCGACCACCGGCCAGCCGTCCACCCAGCTGACCGGGGCGAGGAAGGTCTCGCGCCCGAGTCCGTGCCAACCCGGCGTCCCCCCGCCCGGACGCGCCCCGAGCAGCACCATCCACCACGACCCGTCCGGGCCCTGCACCAGATCCGCGTGGCCCGTGTTCTGGACCGGATGGTCGGTACTGCGGTGGCTGAGGATCGGATTCGCCGGGCAGGCCTCGAACGGACCGTCCGGTGCCGGGCCGCGCGCGATCGACACCCCGTGCCCGCGCTCGGTGCCGCCTTCGGCGATCATCAGGTACCACCAGTCGCCGATCCGGTACAGGTGCGGGGCCTCCGGAGCCTTCGCCCCGGGCGTTCCGGACCAGATCCGCTGCGCCTCGCCCTCGGTCTTCCCGCTCTCCAGGTCCAGGCGCACCTGACCGACCCCGGCCACCGTGCACCAGCAGGTGCCCTCCTCGTCCCAGGCCAGATCCGGATCGATGCCCGGGACCCCCGGCAGCATGGTCGGCTCGGACCACGCACCCGCCGGGTCGGTCGCGGTCACCAGCAGATTGCCGCCGCCGCTGACGTTCGTGACGATGAGATGGAACCGTCCATCGCGGTAGCGCAGCGTCGGGGCGTAGATCCCGCCGGACGAGGTCGTGCTCTCCGGCAAGACCAGTTGGCTCTCGCGGTCCAGCACGTTGCCGATCTGCCGCCAGTGCGCCAGGTCCCGGCTGTGGAATATCGGGACCCCCGGGAAGTACTCGAAGCTGGAGCACGCCAGGTAGTAGTCGTCCCCCACCCGGCACACGCTCGGATCCGGGAAGAACCCCGCGATCACGGGGTTCGTCGACCGCGCCGTCTCAGCAGCGCCGCCGCGCTTGATCTTGTCGGAAGACACGAGCCGCAAGCATAGAATCGAACCCGATTCGCGACCAGGCCGATTCGCTAGCTGCCGGAGTCGAGCCGCACGGCCGGCCGCGGCAGGCCGAAGTGGTCGCGCAGGGTGCGGCCGGCGTACTCGGTGCGCGCGAGGCCGCGGCGTCGCAGGATCGGCACCACGTGGTCGACGAAGAGCTCGAGCTGATCGGGCAGCACGTTCGGCATCAGCGTGAACCCGTCCGAAGCGCCGGCCTGCCACCACCGCGTGATCAGGTCGGCCATCGCCTCCGGGGTCCCGGTGAAGTCGAGGCCGCCGGGCAGCGCGGAAAGCCGCTGCGCCACCTCGCGGAAGGTCTGCGGGCGCTCCGCCGCCATCCGGTAGATCGAGGCGCCGAAGCTGGTTTTCGGCGCGGAGTCCAGCAGGCTGACCGGGAACGGCTCGTCCGGTTCGATGGCGCGGTAGTCGAGCCCGGCGAGGTTCGCCAGATTGCGCCAGCGAAACTCGCTGCTCGCGGCGGCCTCAAGCTGCTGCTTCAGTGCCTGCGCCTCGGCGTCGGTGCTGCCGAGCAGGAAGGACAGGCCCGGCAGTACCCTGATGTGGTCCGGGTCGCGCCCGGCGGACGCCGCCTGCTCGCGCAGCAGCTCCCGGAAGGCGCGCGAGCTGTCCGGGTCGCTTTGCGGGGTGAACACCGCGTCGGCGTACTTGGCGGCCAGCGCTACCCCGGCGGGGGAGGAGCCCGCCTGGGTCAGGAACGGATGCCCCTGCGGCGAGCGCGGGAACGGCAGGTACCCGGCGACCTGGAAGCGCTCGCCGTGGTGGCGCGGAGGATGCAGCTTCGCCGGGTCCGCCCACATGCCGCTGCGCTTCGACATCGGCGCCGCGTCGTCCTCCCAGGCGTCCCAGAGCTTGAGCACCACTTCCACGAACTCGTCGGCGCGCTGGTAGCGGTCCGCGGCCGGCGGGTGCGGCTGGTCGCCGAAGTTCGCGGCCGCGGCGGGCTCGACCGTGGTCACGATGTTCCATCCGGCCCGGCCGTGGCTCAGGAAGTCCAGGCTGGCCAGCCGGCGCGCGACGTCCCAGGGGAAGCTGTAGGTCGTCGAGACGGTCGCGATCAGCCCGACCTGCTCGGTGGCGGTCGCGACCGCGGAGAGCAGCTGCACCGGGTCGAGCCCGGCGCCGGGCAGGTACTCGGAGCGGAACTCGGCCACCCCCGGGCTGTCCGGCAGGAAGATCGAGTCCAGCACGCCGCGCTCCGCCGTGCGGGCGAGCTTCACGTAGTGGCTCGGGTCGAGGACCACCGCGGGGTCGAGGGACGAGACTCGCCACGCGGACTCGTGATATCCGGAGTTGCGCAGGTAGACGTTGAGATTCAGATACCGCTGCTCGGCATTCACGGCTCGGGACTCCTCGCTGCGATCGTTGGCACTCGAAGCCTAGGACCGGGCCCGGTCGGCCGGGGTAGAAGAGATCGCCGTCGCGATCACGCCGGACGGCTTCGCTGGCTACGATGGACCGCGAGTGCAGGCCTGCTCGGGCAGGAGGAAGGCGGCAATGGCCGAGGCCCGTCCCTTGGACGTGCGAGTCCAGCGTGGCGCGCGCGACGGCACCACGCTCGTGCAGGCCGCCGGGGAACTGGACTTCACCTCGATCAACCGGCTGCGCGCGGTGCTGCTGCCGCTGGTGGCGCGCGGCACCGTGGTGCTGGAGGCCACCGAGGTCACCTTCTGCGACTCGGCCGGGCTGCTGGCGATCCTGCAGGCGAACCGCGACGCGCGGGCGCAGGGCGCGGTGTTCCGGCTGGCCGCGCCGTCCGAACCGCTCATCCGGGTCATCGAGCTGGCCGGCGCGCTCGGCGTGCTCGAGGTCTTCGCCGACACCGAGGCGGCGCTGGCCGAATGAAGACCGGATGATCACCGTACGAATGCTCGATGCCGGAGTCGTCGGCGGCCGATTGAACGGTCACGGGGTCGAGGCCGTGTGTTAGCGGGCACCAGGTCCGCAGCGGACCGGTCGGGCAGGACCGCGGCCTGAGGGGAGCCGAAGCGTGGACGGGGTGAAGGTGCGATGAGTGGCGATCCGGCGCATGCGCGGCACTCGCTCGACGGGTCCGTGGCCAGCATCACCCAGGCGCGCGAGCTGGCCCGCGAGTACTTCGCCGCGCGCACGCCACCGCTGGGTCCCGCGCTGGTACGTGACGCGCTGCTGGCGGTCAGCGAACTGGTCACGAACGCGGTGCGCCACGCTCCAGGCCCGTTCGAGCTGGAGCTGGGCGACGACGGGCGCCTGCTGACGATCGCGGTCAGCGACACCGATCCCACGACGCCGGCCCCGCGCCCCGCCGACCTGCTCGGCGGCGGCGGAGTCGGGCTGCACGTGTTGAACGGTCTGGCGGGCCGGGTCGAAACCACGACGCACCCTGGCGGAAAGACGGTCGTCGTGTCGCTTGAGCGGGCCGGCGAGATGGTGCCCCCGCAGCGTCCGACCGGCCCGGCGAGTTCCTCAGCGGGTCCGCGGGCGACCGATCGGTGAGGCACTAGCCGCGCCCGCGCCCGCCGCGGCTGCCCTGTGAGAGGGCTGACACCGCTTCTTCTACGGTGCCGTGGCTCGGCAGGTCCATCAGCGCGGCGGCTCTGCGTAGCGGGCTGTGCGGGGAGAGCGCGATGGCCATCGTGTGACGCGCCAAGATCTTGTGCAACGCGGCGAACCCGGCGCTGTCCGAGTAGAGCAGGTCGCTCAGATCGAGCACCGCGGCCTGTCCGGCGGCGATCTCTTCGATGGCGGCGGTGAACTTCGCCGCGTTGGTGGCGTCTACCTCTCCGGTCACGGCCACGGTCACCGGGCCGCGCTCGTCTGTGGTCGTCTTCAGCGTGAAGTTTGCAGACGTCATCGGCGTGCTCCCGTGGTCGGCCGGGTCGCCGGCGCCGGGCCCCGGCGATGATGCATCGTCACACGGGTGCCCCTGGCGCCGCGCGCGATCTCCACGCTGTCGCTCAGGCCGTAGATCAATGTCAGCCCCGCTCCGCCCGTCGTCCGGCGGTCGCCCGGGGCGTCGGCGGCCCACTGCCCCGAATCACTCACGGATGCGCTGACCGACTCCGGTTCGGCGAAGACCTCGACCGAGACGCACTGCTGAGGATCCATGCGGGTGCCGTGCTGGATCGCATTGGTCACCGCCTCACACACCGTCAGCAACACGTCATGGCCGAGCGTTCCCGGCAGGTCCAGATCGTCGAGCCATGTACGCAGCCGGGCGCGTAGTTCCGGTACCGCCTCGGGGTCGGCGGGCTGTGCGGCCACGAAGCTGGTCGGTGTCACTCCGACCGGGCGCAGCGCGAGCAGTGCGACGTCGTCGCGGTAGCCGCCGGGCGGGACCATCGCCTCGAGCAGGCGCGTGCACACCGCGTCGACCGGCTGGTGGCTCAGCCGCGCGGCGGCCGTCAGCAGCCGGTCGAAGCCCTCGTCGAGGCTTTCGCCGGGGCGTTCGATCAACCCGTCGGTGTAGAGCAGCAGCAGCGAGCCGGGCGGCAGCGGCTCGCGTCCCGGCGGCCTCGAGTCGTCCTCCCGGCCGACCGTGAGCGGCGGCCGGCGGCCGTCTTTGAGGTAGTGGGCGGCGCCGGACTGCGTCACCAGCAGCGGGTACGGATGACCGGCGCAGGCGTATTCGAGCACGCCCGCCTCGGTGTCGAGCACGGCGTAGGCCACCGTCGTGCACTCCGCTCCCGGCACGGTTGCCGCGTACCGCTCCAGCAGGTCGAGCACGAATCCGGGCGCGGGCTCGGTGAGCGTCGCGGCGGCCGCGGCGCTGCGCAATCGGCTCATCACCGTCGCCGCGGGCAGCCCGTGGCCGACCGCGTCACCGACGGAGACCGCGAGCCGGTGCTCCTCGAACAGCGGCGCCGCCAGGTACCAGTCGCCGCCCACGCGCATCATCTCCGCGGCCGGCTGGTAGACCGCCCCGAGCACCCCCGCCCGCGCGCGGCGGTCCAGTTCGAGCTGGTGCTCCTGGAATCCCATGGCGATGCGGTGCTCCCGCTCCGCGACGTGAATGCGTTCCAGCGCCTGTCCCGCCCCGAGCACCGCCTGCTCGAAGAGCTCCACCTCCCGCGGGGCGAAAACCCGCGGCCGGGACCAGGCCAGGGACAGCGCGGCGATCACCGAGCCGACCCGGTCGCGCAGCGGATAGATCAGCGCGGCGCGGGCCACCGGCTCGATGTCGTGCACCACGTCGGTGAACAGCGTGCCGAGTTCGCGCGTGTCCGGGATGATCATCGGCTGGGCGGATCTGATCACCATGGCCAGCGGGATCGGCGAGTCCGCGGAGATGACCCGGTAGCGCTCCTGCAGCTCGGCCGGCATCTCGCCGTCGTACGTGATCGTGATCGCGCCGGTGTCCGGCTCGAGCACGCCCAGCGCGGCGACCGACGCGTCGAGTCCCGCCGGGCTCGCGCGCAGCGCCTCGACCACCTGGGTGACTGAGGCGGCCGCGCTCAGGGCGGCGGCGAACTCGGCCAGCGCCGTGGCGCGGCGGGCTTCCGCCTGCTCGCGCGTCCGGCGATCGCGCTCGCGGGCGTCCGCGTCCAGGCGTGCGGCGATCCGGTTCAGCAGGTCGGCGGAACTGAACGGCTTGGGCAGATAGTCGTCGGCGCCCGCGGCCAGGCCGGCACCCGCCGCTTCGACGCCCGCGCGCGCGGAGAGCATCACCACTGGCAGCGTCGCCAACTGCGGGTCCGCGCGGATCGCGGCCACCAGGCCGAGCCCGTCCAGCGTCGGCATCATCACGTCCGTGACCACGACGTCCGGACGCCGCTTGCGCATCGCGCGCAGCGCGCTCTCGCCGTCACCGGCCAACGCCACATCCCAGCGCGCCGAACAGACGCGCTCCAGGTGGCGGCGCATGTCCGCGTTGTCATCGACGATCAGGACGAGCGGCCGTCGCTCCTCCCGGTCGTGCGCAGGCGCCGTCGAGTCCGCCCTCGCGAGTTCCGCCGGCTCGGCGAGTTGCGCTGCCGACTCGAGCCACTGCATCGCCTCGGCCAGATAGGCCGTCCCGCCGGGCGAGAGTGCGCGGACCGCCGCCAGCGCGTCGCTTCGTTCGGGCGCCTCGGACGTGGATTGGGACTGGGACTTGGATTCGGGCTCGGGGCCGGGCACCGGTTGCTGCGCCGCGGGCTCGGGAAGCCGCTGGGCCGACGGCAGCCGGACCCGCACGCTGGTACCGCGCCCCACGACGCTGTCGAGACTGATGCTGCCGCCGTGCAGGTCGACCAGGCTGCGCACCAGCGACAGCCCGATGCCGCTGCCCTCCATGCTGCGGGCGCGCGAGTTGCGGGCCTGGTAGAAGCGCTCGAACAAGTGCTCCAGGTCCTCGGCCGGGATGCCGGTCCCGGTATCCGTGACGGTGACTTCGACCGTCTCGTCGTCCGGGCAGGCCACGCGCACGGTGATCGAGCCGCTGAAGGTGAACTTGACCGCGTTCGACAGCAGATTGAGCACGATCGTCTCCCACATCTGCGGGTCGACGTCGGCCGGCGCCGGCGCGCAGTCGAGCGCGAGCTCGATCCCGGCGCGCTGGCACAGCTCGGCGAAGCTGGCGGCGATCTGCTTGGTGAGCGCTCCCAGATCGGTGCGCACCGGCTTCGGGTCGGCCCGCCCGGCCTCGGCGCGCGCGAACTCCAGCAGCGAGTTGACCAGGCGCAGCAGCCGGGCCGCGTTGCGCCGCGCGGTTTCCAGCCGTTCGCGCTGGCTGGGGTCGCGCTCGGCGCGGATCGCGTCCTCCAGCGGGCCGAGCAGCAGGGTGAGCGGGGTGCGGAACTCGTGGCTGACGTTCGTCAGGAACACCGTCTTGGCGTGGTCCAGCTGGGCGAGCGCGTCAGCGCGCTGCCGCTCGAGCTCGAAGGAGCCCGCGCTGGAGAACGCCGCCGAGATCTGGTCCGCGAGCAGCCGGCAGAAGCCCCGGTACTGGGCGTCGAGCGGCCGGTCGGGATTGAGGCCGACCAGCAGGGCGCCGTAGCCCGCGCCCGTCTGCGCGACCGCCATCGGCAGCAGCAGCGCCTGATGCGCACCCCGGTTTCCGAGCTCCGCGGCCGACGACTCCAGCCGGTCGCGCACGTCGAGTATCAGCGGCTGCCCGGCATCGAGCACGGCGTCTTCGGGCAGCCAGGCGTCGAGCGACTGCGGCAGCCGGTCGTGTACCGAGGCGCTCGCCCCGGCGAGCGTCGCCTGTTTGTCGTCGCCGCCCATGTACACCGCGATGAACGGCAGATCAGGGTGCGTACCGTCGCACACGCGCACGACGGCGTCCACGGCCTGGGTCACGGTCCGCGTGTGGAAGAGCTCCGCGGCCACGCTGGTCAGCAACCGCAGCCGCCGCTCACCGAGGACGCGTTGAGTGGTTTCCGTGACGGCGCAGAAGATGCCGCTGACCGTGCCCTCCTGCGCGATGATCGGGCTGTAGGTGAAAGTGAAGTAACGCTCGCGCGGGACGCCGTCTGTCACCAGGGCGAGCATCAGATCGTCGGACCAGGTCGCCCTGCCGGTGGCCATCACTCCGGCCAGCATCGGGCCGATCGGATCCCAGATCTCCGCCCACACCTCGCGCCCCGGCGCGCCCAGTGCGTCAGGGTGCTTGCGGTCGAGCAGCGGGATGTAAGAGTCGTTGTAGACCAGGTGCAGCTGCGGCCCCAACCACAGCACGATCGGGAAGCGCGAGGTCAACGCGACGGCCACGGCCGAGCGCCATTCCGGCGGCCAGGCCGCCGGCGGGCCGAGCGGGTGGGCGGACCAGTCGAAGCCCGCGAACTGCGCGCCCATCTCGCCGCCGAGCGCTACGGCAGCCGCCAAATCCGCGGGCAGCCCGTCCGCTCTCGGCGCGTGCGCGCTCCTCGCGTCCGCCACCGCCTACGCCCTTCCGTCCGCCGCGAGACACTCGGCGCGGCCGCAGACCGCCGTGCTTCGCATAAGGGTGTCGCCGGGGGCCCGCGGGGCGTCCTCGGCACTCGGGTCGAACCTACCGCTGAATCTGCGCATTCGCTGTTTCGTTCCCTCGTTCGCCGGGTCTCACGGCCGGATCCCGGCGGCGGAAGGCCTGCCGGTAGCTGTGCGGCGAGACGCTGGTGGCCCGGCGGAAGTGGTGCCGCAGGTTGGCGCCGGAGCCGAAGCCGGTCCGCGCCGCGATCCCCTCGACCGTCTCCTCGGTGGTTTCCAGCAGCTCCTGGGCCAGCCGGACCCGTTCCTGCAGCAGCCACTGCAACGGCGTAGTGCCGAGGTGGTCATGGAAGCGGCGGGCGAAGGTGCGTTCGCTCAAGTGTGCGCGGCGGGCCAGCCGCGAGACGGTGAGCGGTTCGTGGAGCCGGTCCCGCGCCCATTCGAGCACCGGCGCCAGGCTCTCGGTCCGCGCCGGCCGCGGCCGCGAGTGCAAGGTCGCGTACTGCGCCTGCCCGCCCTCGCGGTGCGGGGGCACCACCATCCGCCGGGCGACCTCGTTGGCGACGGCCGCTCCGTGATCGGACCGCACGATGTGCAGGCACAGGTCGATGGTCGCGCCGGTCCCGGCAGAGGTGAGGATGTCGCCGTCGTCGGTGTACAGCGCGCGGGTGTCGAACTCGACGCCCGGGAAACGCCCGGCGACGTCCGCGCCGTTCATCCAGTGCAGCGTCGCGCGGCGGCCCTCCAGCAACCCGGCGGCGGCGAGGATGTAAGAGCCCGCGCACAGCGCGACGACCCGGCGGCCCTTCTCGTACGCGACCCGGGCCGCGTCGGCCAGTGCGCGGGGCGGCGCCAGCTGAACCTCCCGCGAGCACGCGGCCATGATCACGGTGTCCGCGGCGACCAGCTCGTCGAGGGAGTGCGGGGCGGCCACCTGCAGCCCGCTGGCCAGCCGCACCGGCCCGGGCTGTGCGGCGCAGAGCTTCAGCTCGTACCAAGGATCGACAAGGTCGCTGCGGTCGATCCCGAACACCTCGCACGGCACCGCGAGCTCGAAGACCGGCGCGCCCTCCGTCACGGCGACGGCGACGACGTGTCTGCTCATGGCAGGAATTTAGCGCATGACGGCATTTCCGCCGATGGCCTTGGTCGCGGCCGCCCGGCAGGCTGCTGTCGTGAGCGAACTGACCGAGCTGACGAAACCGACCGGCACCCAGGACGCGATCCGGCCCGCGAGCGGCCTAAGCACCCTGCAAGGCACCGCCCTCTACGTGGGCGCGGTGCTCGGCACCGGCGTGATCGCGCTGCCGGCCCTCGCCGCGCAGCTGGCCGGGCCCGCCTCGCTGCTGGCCTGGTGCGCGCTCGTGCTGCTCTCGGTGCCGCTGGCGGCGACCTTCGCCGCGCTGGCCGCCCGCCACCCCGACGCCGGGGGCGTGTCGACCTACGCCCGCCTGGCCTTCGGCGAGCGCACCGCGGTCGTGGTCGGCTGGTGCTTCTTCTTCACGGTGCCCACCGGGGCGGCTCCGGCGGCCCTGTTCGCGGGCCAGTATGTGGAGGCGGCCCTCGGCGGCGGAACCGCGACCGCCACGATCACCGCAGCGGCGCTGATGGCCGTCGTCACCGCGACGAACGCGGCGGGCCTGCGCGTGACCGGCCGGGTGCAGCTCGCGCTCGCCGGCCTGCTGGCGCTCCTGCTCCTTCTGGCCGTCGCATTGGCCCTCCCGCACGCGCACTGGAGCAACCTCACCCCCTTCGCGCCGCACGGCTGGTTCTCGCTCGCCCCGGCCGCCGCCCTGCTGGTGTGGAGCTTCGCCGGCTGGGAGGCGATCACGCACCTGGCCGCCGAGTTCCGCCGCCCGGCCCGCGACCTGCCGCGCGCTACCGCGGCCGCGCTCGCCGTGGTCGGCTTGCTGTACCTCGCGGTCGCCTTCGCCGTCGTGACGGTGCTCGGTCCGAACGCCGCCGACTCGGCCGCCCCGCTCGGCGACCTCATGGCCCGCGGGCTCGGCGGGAACGCACGGCTGCTGGCCGCCGGCGCCGCGCTTTTGCTGACCCTCGGCACGATGAACGCCTATTACGCCGGTGTCGCCAAACTCGGCGCCGCGCTCGGCCGAGACGGCGCCCTGCCCGAGTGGCTGGCGCGCGGCAGCAC
>Ga0070739_10004935_pt1 | contig 15503 bp, 12 predicted proteins | sample Coa_R1_7_FD_66445 | JGI IMG/M metagenome (GOLD analysis project Ga0070739, IMG submission 66445) | Surface soil microbial communities from Centralia Pennsylvania, which are recovering from an underground coalmine fire - Coalmine... | ecosystem: Environmental > Terrestrial > Soil > Unclassified ... | reverse complement strand
GCCCCCAAGAAGGACGAACCCAAACAGACGGCAAAGGATGACAAGAAAGCCAAGGATGATAATTTGGATCGTCTTAGGGGAATTGGTTACATTGGCGCCGGCGGCGGCAAGAAATTCGCCGGGTTCTTTCCCGACTGGACCCACGTCAACGCCGTCTCCTATAATGCCCGGCTCGACCAGATCATGCTCTGTACGCGGGAGTTTGGCGAGGTCTGGATTATCGATCACAGCACGACCAGGGCCGAGGCCGCCAGTCACAAGGGCGGCAAATATGGCAAGGGAGGAGATCTCCTCTACCGCTGGGGCAATCCGCGCGCCTACCGTGCCGGCACGGAGAAGGATCAAAGGCTCTTCGCCCAGCACGACGCCCACTGGATACCCGAAGGGCTCCCCGGTGCCGGGCACGTCCTCGTGTTCAACAACGGGCCACGCCCTGGCGGCGCGTACTCCTCTGTCGATGAGATCGTTCTTCCGGTCGATTCGGAGGGGCGCTATGACTACTCACCGGGCAAGCCCTACGGACCCAAGGAGCCAGTCTGGAGCTACACGGCGCCCAAAAAGACTGACTTGTTCGCCATCTTTATGTCGGGCGCTCAACGACTTCCCAACGGCAATACGCTGATCGCGACTGGTTTCAGTGGAACGATTTTTGAGGTGACGCCGGAGAAAGAGGTCGTATGGAAGTACAACGTCCCGATGGACTTCAAGCCGGGTCGAGGCACGATGACGTTTTTCGGCGGCTCGCGCAATCCTGTGTTTCGAGCGTACCGTTACGCTCCGACGTACCCCGGTCTAGCGAATCGAGAGTTGAAGCCCGGTATGACCATTGATGAGTTGTTTGCGAAGCCCGTCAAGGCGAAGCAGTGAATCTGTCTTTGGTCATTTCTTGTGCTGCGTCAGCAGCCAGCGGAACAGCTCCGGATTGCCATAAGCCCGATCCCAGCTGTTGTGGCCGACGCCGGGATATTCCGTGTACTTGGGCTTACCGCCTGCTTTGGTGATCGCGGCGATCATCTCCCGCGAGCCTTCGACGGGAACAGTACGGTCGTCACTGCCGTGGAAGCACCAGCACGGCAGGTTCTTGATGACCTCCGCCTTGCTGGTATCCCCCCGGCCGCAGATGGGCACGATAGCCGCCCATTTGTCCGGATGCGCAATCGCCAGGCTCCAGGTGCCGAAGCCGCCCATCGACAAGCCGGTTAAATAGAGGCGTTTGCTGTCGATTTTGTATTCCTTTTCGACCTCGGCCAAAATGTCCATCGCCCGCTTGGCATCCTCCGAGTCGGCCTGCCACGTGCGATTCTGCGACTGGGGGAAGAGGACGAAGAAGGGGAAATTTAGTTCGCTATTCTTGACGACCAGCCCGAGGCTTCCGGTGGCCTGCTTCCTCCCATCGGTGCCGGTCTGACCGGAGCCGTGCAGGAACAGGATTAAGGGGTAGGGTTTTTTCGCCTTGTTCGAGTAGGAGTAGGGCACGAACAGCACATATTTGGCTTCGTTGCCGTCGGCATCCTTGTACGTGCGCTCCAGAAAGCCCTTTATCTGCACCGGCCCTGCTCTCCTGCCGGGCGGCGCCTTCCGCTGCCCCGTGTTTTGCACAAGGAGCAGATTGGCCGACTCCGGACTTTCTGCGGAGCTTCCCGCTTGTTGAAGAGCGGCCACTTCTCCAATCAACATCAGCATCCCAACCAGGACTACGACCACCACTGAAAGACAAAGCAAAGAGATGGCTGCCTTCTGGAAGCCGGAGGATGTCTCCATGAAAGCTCCTTGAGAAGATTAACTACCTATCCCAGGTAAACATCTTGCGGAATAAGTTTTGTTTGCGATGGTAGGAGTATATCCTGCGGGAGGCTCTGTTTCAATGAATGGAGGCGCAAGACTAGGTGCGCATAACTCTTGCTAAAGACGTTGAGGACATGACTCTTTTGTTGTAATTTAATCAACAGCAGACGGAATAATTTGCGTGGATGATTGCCATGACCAACGTGCAGGTCATTTGGGATTTGGAAGACGACCCGCAAGGAAATCTTCAGCACGTTGCCGAACACGATGTAACAGCGGACGAAGTCGAGGAGGTGCTGGAAAACCACTTTAACGAAGCTGTGGCCAGCGCCAGCAGCGGCAACCCGATCGCCTTCGGCTGGACTTCGACCGGCAAGTACCTCGCCGTGGTATTCGAGAAGGTCGAGGCCGACCCGCCGATGGCTTACCCGATCACGGCATATCCGGTGAACCCACCCCGGAAGAAGCGGAGAAAAAAATGAGCCGAGAGAAGAAGCGTTTGCACGGCAAAATCGACTGGACGGCGGAGGACCGGGCGCGTCACCAGGCCATCCGCGCCAAGTTCCAAGCTGAACGGCCAACACTGGAGCAACTCGTCGCCTCCGGCGAGTACAACGAGCCAATCCTGCTCGGCGCGTACTGGGAACTGGCCGCGATAGTGGAGTCCTTGCGGCGCGAGCGAGAACAACAGGGCTTGAGTTTGGGTGATGCGGCCAAGCGGTCGGGCATCGACAAGGCAGCGCTGAGCCGGTTGGAGGGCGGTCAAAACGTCAACCCCACCTGGAACACGCTCAGCCGCTACGCCGCGGCGCTCGGTAAGGAGGTTGCCATGACGCTGCGAGAGGTGCCGGCGTCCCAGAAGGGCGCGGACAGCACGACTGCCGACGGTGCCGCGCGATCCGACAAGAAGCCTCGGCGAGGACGGAAGAAGTCGTCACGCGGATGACCCGAATCGCGCTTCCGGATTGCCGTGCGCTGCAAGCGGCGGAACAACGGTTCCTGGCACCTTTGATTTTTTGGCACCTTTGATTTTTCCCCCGCTGCTGCGTAAAAAAGTTCCTGGCATTTTTCCGCCTCTTAGGTAGTCGCCCAAGGCACAGGTTCTACATCCCCAACGTAGCGCAGATCGAGTCGGCTCCCGTAAGTACCAGTGTAGCTGCACATCCGCAGTAGACACATCTGCAGAAGCCACAATGCGAGGTTCCAGGCTTCCGTTCGCGCAGCAGGCGGATAGTTGCGGAAACGCTCACGGTTCCTTGGCGTCGGATGGGTGAGTGGATTGCGGATTCCGGTGAGCGCCTGTGGCAGATCCACCCAGTTCCGTGCATTCGCCAGGGCGATTAATTCCGTCTGACTGGCCGGGATAGCGAGGGGAACACCCGCCCACACGAACAGGAGTCGGATGCGGTCAGCGGCGGGTAGCTTCTCGAAAGCATCCACGCTTACCAATCCCTTTTCCTCAACTACGATGGCTGAGGCTAGCATCTCGAACGCGGCCTGTGCCAGTACCAAGGATCCCTCGACCGATCCAGCCTGAGCGTTGGCCTCAATGTACCAATGGGTTGCCAACTCGGTCACCTCTTTCCAATCCTGATCTGTCCAATGGTGTAGGTAGCCGGGGAACGAGTCAGTTAGGTGGTTCAGATGTTGACGGTCTACCCATGTCAAAACGAAACGCCAAGGTGTTATGCGCACTTCGTTCCACAGTTCCCGGATTCGCGAGCCATTGCCGTCGTAACCACAAGCTAGAAGAGGTCCTGTCCAGCTTCCGGTGACGAAGGAGAGATACCAGCGCAGCCCTTCGAGAATCGAACCAGCCTGTTCCTCGGTAAACGTAGAGCCGTCTTCTCGTTCCATGCGTCCAACATGGGTGACAAGGTGCCCCGATTGCCCCTTTAGTTCTTCTCGCAACTCTCGGGGGTGCTCAATGGGGTCGATGGTTATCTTCCACCCACAGGCACGCAGGTCTATCCGCCCCGCCCAGTAGGTGCCGCTGGGATATAGGATCGGCCCTCCCATCATGTCGAGGAAGTTGGGAAGCAAGAACATCATGTAGGAGAAAGGCAAGGCCGGCGCTTGCGATGGGGCGCTCTCCACGCGGCCGACCAGGCGCCAGGAAGATTGGCCCTCACGAGAACGCATGGAAACGGAGGTAACGCGCGCAGAGGAGATCATTCTGCCGTCATGAAGCCGTATATGGACATCAGAATTGACTTTAAAGAGCAATTGCGTCGATGTTTCGCGCAGACAGAATGTGATGCACGGAGATGGCAACCACTCAAACTGGATTGAGCCAAGATGCCGGAAGCGATTAGAACCTTGCTCAAGTTCAAGTTCGCCATCGTACAACGTGATGTTGTTGTTCAACGATGTACCCACTAGGTACGGCGGTTGCAGGGCTGATGGCGCAGAAAGCAAGGGAGGGCGAGTCTCGTTAGGTGTTGGCGCTTGACTCATCTTTTTGTTCCTATGGGCTAACTTAGCCGGCAGTCCGGCGAGAATGCGAAGATCAAAGAAGGGGACAGCCTAAATTATTCCCAGTGTATTAACGGACCAGCGATGGGAGTTTAGCCGTTCGCTTCCACAGCCATGACTTATTCTAGCCAGCTCAACAGCAGCGGCAAAAGCCAGAATTCTTGGTCTATCTCAGCGGGTTTATAGAGGGGCGATTCGTGTGGCATAGTGGCGAGGTGGCGGAGTGGGGGCATGAGTTGGCACTTCGTGGCACATCCTAGCATTGCTGCAACAGAAACCCAGGTGAAGCACCGCCGTCTGCGTCCATCCGTTGCTGTCGCCCCAAAAATTCCCAGAGAAGTCCTGTCATTACAACAATGCGCTGTCGTTGCACCGAGAGCGGGTGGGGAGTGTTGCAATGACGCAAGCAGGCGAGGTGTGGCCGGATGAGAGAAGTGCAAGTACAATCTCATGCAGGTATCGCTAGGGGTGTCCGCGGCGGGGCCGCGGGCTGAGAGCAGACCCTGGGACCGTTGCGGGTAATGCCGAGACGGAAAGCGAACTGTCTGCCGCTGACGCCTCCCATCTGCCCTCTTCCCCGCACCACGCCTCACATAGGAAGGGACCAGCCGATGACGCAGATGGAAGCCGCCCGCAAGAAGATTGTTACCGATGAGATGCGTTTTGTGGCCGAGCGGGAGGACCTCGATCCTGAGCTGATCCGCGACGAGGTGGCGCGCGGACGCATGGTCATCCCGGCCAACAAGGTCCATCTGACCAAACGCCTCGAACCGATGGGCATTGGCGTCGCGTGCAAATGCAAGATCAACGCCAACATCGGCAACTCCGCCGTCACCAGCAAGATCGACGATGAATTGGACAAGCTGCACACCGCCGTCCATCTCGGCGCCGATACCGTCATGGATCTCTCGACCGGCGGCGACATCGACGCGATTCGCCAGGCCATCATTAATGCTTCGCCGGTGCCGATTGGGACGGTACCGATTTATCAGATCATCCAGAACGTCAAGGATGTCGGCGACATTACGCCGCAGATGATGCTGGACATGGTGGAGCATCAGGCCCAGCAGGGCGTCGATTACATGACGATTCACGCCGGCGTGTTGCTGGAGTATTTGCCGCTGACGACCAATCGCGTCACCGGCATCGTGTCGCGCGGCGGTTCGCTGATGGGCGCCTGGATGCTGGCTCGCCATGAACAAAATCCGTGGTACACGCACTTCGATGAGCTGAGCGAAATCCTGCGTGCGTATGACGTGACGTACAGCCTTGGCGACGGTCTGCGTCCGGGTTGCCTGGCCGACGCCAACGACGAGGCGCAGTTTGCCGAGCTGAAGACGCTGGGCGAGCTGACGTTGAAGGCGTGGGAGCATAACGTGCAGACGATGATCGAGGGGCCGGGGCATATTCCGATGCACCTGGTCAAGATGAACGTCGAGAAAGAGCGCGAGTTGTGCCACGATGCACCGTTTTACGTGCTTGGCCCGCTGGTGACGGACATTGCGCCGGGCTACGACCACATCACCAGCGCCATCGGCGCAGCGTTGGCCGGCGAGGCAGGGGCGGCGATGCTTTGCTACGTCACGCCGAAGGAACACCTCGGTCTGCCGAACAAGGACGATGTGCGCCAGGGGGTCATCGCTTACAAGATCGCCGCGCATGCCGCTGACATTGCTCGCGGCCGCAAGAATGCACGGCGACGCGATGACGAGCTGTCGAAGGCGCGGTTCGAGTTCGACTGGAACAAGCAGTTCGAACTGTCGTTGGACCCGGACACAGCCCGCGCCATGCACGATGAGACGCTGCCGCAGGAGGTGTTCAAGTCGGCCAAGTTCTGCTCGATGTGCGGTCCCAAGTTCTGCTCCATGCGTATCACGCAGGACATCCGCAAGCTGGCGGCCGAGGGAGCACTGCCGGTGGTGTCGTGAAGAAGATTTCACCGCAGAGAACGCAGAGAACGCAGAGAAAAGCAAAAATATAAAACCAGAATCGATAGAAGTGATTCTTTCGCATTTCTTATCTTGTTTTTTCTCTGCGCTCTCTGCGTTCTCTGCGGTGAAATCTTCTTCAATCTTCGGCAATCGGCAAGCGGACGAGGAACTCACTGCCTTTGCCGACGCCGTCGCTGTGCGCCTCGATGCTGCCGCCGTGCAGCTCTACCAGTCCGCGTACTAGAGCCAGGCCGATACCGAGGCCGCTTTGCGATATCTGCGGGTTTGAGTCCGATCCTACCTGGGAGAACATCTCGAAGATGTGCGGCAGATGCTCGGGCGCGATGCCCCTGCCGTTGTCCTTTACCGAGAGAAACGCCTCGCTGCCTTGCCGTTGCACCGTCAGACAAATCGAGCCGCCCTTTTCGGTGTAGCGAGCGGCGTTATTCAGCAAGTTCGAGACAATCTGGGTCAGGCGATTGGGATCGGCGTTCAAGTAGATCGGCTCGGACGGCATCTGAACGGTGAGCTTGTGGGCCGACTCCGCGATGTGTGGTCGGGCCTCTTCCAGGGCGATCTGCACCGCCTCGGCCAATTCGATGCGCTTCTTGCGGACTTGCACCTTGCCCCGCACGATGCGCGAGATGTCGAACAGATCGTCAACCAGGCGGATCAGCTGCCCAACCTGTCGCTCCTGGATGCCGCGCGCCTGTTCCAACAATTCCGCCTTGCCTTTGACATGCCGCAGCAGCTCGACCGAAGCGCGGATAGGGGCCAGGGGGTTGCGCAGCTCGTGGGCCAGCGTCGCCAGAAAGGCATTTTTGCGGCGGTCGGCTTCTTCAAGAGCTTCCTGGGCCTGTCGATGGGCCGACAAGCTGCGCTCCAGCTGCCAGACGAACGCCCCAACCAAGGCCAATCCCACGACGGCCGTGAGCAGCCCGGTCGTCACAGCGACATAATAGGCGCGGCTCGAGCGGCGTTCCCGCTCCTGGAGTAAACGGTGTTCCTCCGCTTGCATCGTGGCGATCCATTTGCGGATGCCGCCCATCGTCTCCCTGGACTTGTTGAGAACGGCGTAGTACGTTTGTGCGTTCTTCTCGAGCTTGCGCCGCAGGTCGATAGCTTCTTTCGAGAGCGCCACGCGCTCGTTGCTCATCTCCTCCAGTTTTTTGATCCACTCTTGTTGGCGGGGATTGTCCTTAGTCTTGTCTTTCAGGTCTGCTAAACCTAGTTTCAGTCGGGCCAGGGCTTCCTCAGAGGGCTGCAAGAGTTCGTCGTTGCGTGTAATGAGATAGCCTTGCTCTGCCGCTTCGGCGTCGAGTAGCGCTAGCAGTACCTCCGAGGTTAGAGCCAGTACTTCATGGGAATAGGCCACCTGGCTGGCGTTCTCGTTGAGCCGCCAAGTGTTGTAATAGGTCAGGGCGGCGCTGAGCACCAGCAGGGCCACGATCAACCAGACGCCGAGAACGAGCCGTTTATCGAAACGGCGATTCATTTTCGCACCTCATCATCGAGGGCAATGGAGGGGAACTGCTCCGGTTCAGGCAAGCATAGGCTCAAACTCCCTCGTGACAGCTCAGTAACATTCGCAGAAGAGGGTTCACAGACTGTTACGGTCGCAGATGGTCAGCTTGCTCGACTGTAGCCAAAACGCAAAGCGAACGGCTCCAGTGCGGCAACAAGCAATCCTGTTCTCTCTTGGGCACAAGGGCAAGCAGCTTATCCGTTCCGGGCGTGGACCGTCCTTGCAGAGAAACCATCGATGGCCCTCCTGGGTCGAGTGATCGAAGGCTCAGCAAGTTATGCTGGGTATCTTACAGGCATCGGAAGGGGTTGTGCAAGTTTTTCGGTGAAAAAATCGAAAAAATCGGTGAGTCAGGTGGAAGACGATAAACGGGACTATCGCAACGAGATGCATTTTCCTTCACTCCGGCTCTGCCCAGCAGCACGCAGCCAAGTTAGCGCCTGGTGGGCCTCCTCGAAGCTCGGCCGCAACGGTTGTCCGGCTCGCAGCGCCAGAATGAAGCGCTCGAGACTGCTCTGCTCTGCCGAGCGCGGCGGCAAACGCTGGGCGTGTTGGCCGTCGGTATCGCGCCAGCGCAGTTGGCGCGGCAGCTGTGCCGTGGCTGTGCCGGCTTCGGCAATCACTTCGATGCGCGGCGGCGTGCGTCCCGCCGTCGCCGTCCATACATTCACCTGCGCCAAGCGGTCGCAACCAAAACGCAGCATCAGAGTGACAAACGAAGCGCTCTCGCCGTCCAGCGTCCAGACGCTGCGCGGCACATCGTCCAGCAGCCAGGCACAAGCGGCCAACAAGGGCAACACAGCATCCGTGGCGAGCAGGTCGCCGTTGGGATGCGGTCCCATGCTCCAATCGACGCGCACCAAGCGGGCCTGTCCCAGACGATGCGTCAGCAACTCGCGCAGCTGGCGCGTCGCCGGCGCCAACAGCGGCGGCAGGGCCATCAACACCGGCAGATTGCGGGATTGGATCTGTTGGCGCAGGGTGTCGGCGTGAGCCTCATCGCTGGCCGGCGAGGACACGCAGAGAACAGGCTTGTTGACGCGGCAAGCGTGCTCCAGCGGCCACAGTCCGTACCACTGGGCATCCAGCAGCAGCACGGCTTCGACATCCGAGCGTTCCAGCAGCTCGGCCGGACCAAGCGCTGCGGCGCAGTCCAATTGCTGCGCCTCGATTTCGGCGCGATGCACAATCTGATCGCACACGGCCCGCACTTCGACATGCTCGCGCAGCCGTGCCAACAACGGCCGATAACGCCGCCACCGCCGACCCAGACCAATCACTCCTACCTGCAGCCGCATGCGCGCTCCTAACGAAGAGGACAAGGTGAGGATAGCGGCTCTCTGTCCCCTTGTCACGGTGTTCGTCTCCAACACGTCCCCTCGCCCGGAAAATGATAAAATGGGAAGTGTCGGTGGCGTTGCTTCAATTCCTGAGCAGCAGCACAGGCTTCCCATACGGGCTATTATGGTTCGTAAAGTGTCTTCCTATAGGGTTTAGCCGCGAGCCGTAGGCGAGCGGGGTTGCGTAAGCGCCCCGAGTCTCGGGGTGCTTACGCAACCCCGCTCGCCTACGGCTCGCGGCTAAACTGCATCGAATTGGCCTCGAAAGTCGATAAGATGGGGAAAGTTCCGGCGAAAGCATCGACCACAAGCGAGGACGTCAACTCGTGAATGAACCTCTTGGCATCGCCCTGATTGGCTGCGGCACCGTGGGCAGCGGCGTAGTGCGCCTGCTGCGTGAACAAAGCGAACGCTTGGCCGTCCGCGCCGGCCGGCCGCTTGTGCTGCGCCGGGTCGTCGTCCGTGATGCGGGCAAAGCGCGGCCTGTGGAGCTGCCGCGCGAACTGGTGACGACGGATTTGCAATCGGTGCTGCGCGATCCGAACGTCCAGGTTGGCGTGGAGTTGGTCGGCGGCGTGGATTGGGCCAAGCAGGCGGTGTTGTCGCTGTTGGCGGCGGGCAAGGACGTGGTGACGGCCAACAAGGCGCTGCTGGCCCAGCATGGAGCCGAAGTGTTCGATACGGCCCGCAAACACGGCCGGGCCGTCGCCTTCGAGGCCAGCGTGGCCGGCGGCGTACCTATCATTGCCGCCCTGGCTCAGTGTCTGGCCGCCAACCAGATTCAAGCGCTGCAAGGTATTCTCAACGGCACCTGCAATTTCATCCTTACCAACATGACCGAGAATGGCCGCAGCTATGCCGACGCCTTGGCCGAGGCGCAGCGGCTGGGCTACGCCGAGGCCGATCCGACCCTTGATGTCAACGGCACCGACGCCGCCCACAAGCTGGCCATCCTTGTGCAGATCGCCTTCGGCCTGTCCGTGCCCGTCGATGCCATTGATCGCCGCGGCATTGCCGACCTCGACGCACTGGATATCCGTTTTGCCCGTGAGCTGGGTTACACGATCAAGCTATTGGCGGAGACGTGGCTGAGCGGCAACAAGCTGGCGCTGCACGTATCCCCCGTGCTGCTGCGGCGGCTGGCGCCTCTGGCGATGATGCGCGGTGCGTATAACGCCATCCAAATCGTCGGCGATGCGGTTGGCGATGTGCTGTTCGCCGGCCAAGGTGCGGGGCAGATGCCGACCGCCAGCGCCGTGGTCGCCGACATCATCGACTTGGCGGTTGGACGAGCACAGCGGACATTTGCGACCCTGAAACTCTGGTCCGGCCGGCGTAACGGCATTCAATTGCAGCCCTCAACCACGGTGCGCAGCCGGTTCTATCTGCGGCTGTTCGTCGAGGACCGTCCCGGCGTGCTGGCCGACGTATCGCGGGTGCTGGCGCAACATCAGATCAGCATTGCCTCGGTGATTCAGCACGAAGCGCCGGAGGACCACGAGGGTGGCCGAGTCCACCTGGTCATCATGACGCACACGGCCCTGACCGGCGACTTCCGCGCCGCCGTCGCCGAGCTGGATCACCTGGGCTGTGTCGCATCGCCCAGCGTGTACTATCCCGTTGGTGATTGATCGAATGTCGTGGAATAAGAAGAATGGGTGCGTGAAGCAGCTTGCTTACTAGGTGAGATAATAAATGCGCAAAGATAGATGGATTTCATTTGTACCGCATCCGTTCGTCATGGATGGTGGAGTTGGTCATCGCATTTCGAAGGCGAAATCCCAAGCGGCGCTCGGTGCTGAGTGCTGCGAGCCGAAATCATCGTAAAGGAAGATATCTTCGACAGTTAAGGTGGATCGTGCGGCCCATTGCTTTGAACTTCCCTGGTCTGTTGCAATGACAGGATTACTATCGCTTGTGAAACGAAAGCGGTTGTACTGTTTTTTTCGGCCCAACTTGATGAAATCAGCTGAGGTGAAACGAAAGGCAGAGTCTGGGCGGCACGGAAACTGCAGCAAAAATGATGCGCCTGCTCCGAAGAGGGGGGTTGGCAGCTTGTCTCGGCGGTGTCGCCGCGGCACCATCCCTCACGGCTTCCCGGAGCAACCTTTCGGATGAGACCTAAAAAGCACTACGCCCCAAAAACCAAACGATAAGTTGATGCTCCAGCCCCGGAAAATGGGCAGAGTAGCACGCTTATACGCATTGGGCGGGGATTCGGAAGGGATCCATTGCATGAATAATGGATCGGACGAATCCGAATCGCTCTGCGTTACCGATCTACCTTAAGAAATGTAAAGGTAGTCGGTTTCGGAACCGCGAGGAGGATTTCTCGCTTCCGCAGGCGGCTCCCCATTTCCGTCGGCCCTACTCAACCAAGGGAGTCGCGCCATGTCTCCGTTAATCCTCTCCTTACGGAAGCGTGGGTTTACGCTCATTGAGTTGCTGATCGTCATCGCCGTTATTGCCGTTCTTATCGGACTCTTTTTGCCGGCCGTACAAAAGGTGCGCGAAGCCGCTTCCCGCATGCAATGCAGCAACAACCTCAAGCAAATGGCCCTGGCCACCATCAGTTGCGCCGATGCCAACCAGCAAAAACTCCCCCCGGATTTCGGTTGGTACCCCAATTCCCAACCGGGTCCGTATAACGCGCAAGCAGGGCCTTTTTTCTTTATTCAGCCGTACATGGAGCAGCAAAACCTCTACGAGGCCTCGCTTATTTGGAGTGGAAACGCAATTGCGCCGCAGTGGAATGCAGACTATCCCTACTATGCACCTCAGTGGAGCAGCAATGTCTGGTACAGCCAATCGTTGGGCAGCCCCAAAGTTTATCTTTGTCCGTCCGATGCGACCGTCTGGATGGGCGACGGATTGCAAGTCTGCCAGAACACGCAAACCAGCTATGGGGGCAATGGCTATGTCTTCCTGCCGGGATCGCGTTATCCCGCCACCATCCAGGACGGTACATCCAATACGTTGATGTACACCGAAACGCAGGTCCAGTGCGCTGGTCAGATATGCCATAACTGGCGAAACGCCAGCAGTATGTTATGGGGCTGGTCGGCGACGGAGATAAACTATTTGGCGTTGCAGCCCTTTCAGCTCCAAGCCCCCGCAAACCATTGCAATACGGCTCTGCCCTCCTCGGGCCACACCGCCGGCATCAACGTGGCGCTCTGTGACGGCAGCGTCCGCTTCGTAGCTCAGGGAATCAGCACAGCCTCCTGGTGGGCCGCGGTAACCCCCAATGCTGGGGATTTGCCTGGAACAGACTGGTGATCGCATGGTCCGGAAGTGTTAGCGGCGGCGAGGAAAAGGAATGCTTTGCTTCAAACGCTATTGGTTTGGGCGGGCGAGTAAGCGTTGGGGAAGCCGTTGCCTCGTGCTTCTGGTAGGGCTATTGAGCGCAGGTTGTGGGGGCGGCTATGGAGAAATCTCCGGAAAAGTCTACTACAAGGGCCGGCTACTAGCTGTTCCGGGCATGATGGTGACATTTACGGATGCCAATGGCAGGGTCTTCAGCAGCTCGGTCGCTCCCGATGGAGGGTACACCCTGGCCAAAGTTCCCGTCGGCCAAGTGAAGATCGCGGTGGTCGTTCTGCCGCCGCGAAGGATCGATCAGATCCAGCAAAAGGAGCAGGAGGCCGTTCGAGCAGAAATAGTGAAGGTGTCTCCCGAAGAGCGGGAAAGGATGACCCAGAGCCGTCCGCCGAGGAGATTCGCAATAGCGATTCCGCGCACGTATGCCGATCCGGAAACCTCGGGGCTGATCCACACGGTAACGGGAGGTAAGCAGACCTACGACATCGAATTGAAGTAACCACTCTTTAAGGGTAGATTGACGAGCTATTTTTGTATCTTCGATCCTCAGTGCCATGTGCGAAGGAAGGGACACGGATGGCTGGGGAAGCAAGATATTGGCGGCTGACTTGGCCGCCGGCGCTGTCCGTGTTTGGCCGCTCGCGTTCGCTGCCGGCCCTGGGGTTTGTCTTGCTCGTGTTGGCCGGCACCGGCGTCTGGGGGGGACGGCGTTGCTTGGCCCTCTATCACCTCAAAGCCGGCCGCGTTGCTTTGGAACGCTATCATCTCGAGGAGGCCCGGCCGCACCTGGAAGCCGGTTTGCGATTGTGGCCGGACAACGCCGAAACGCTCTTGCTCTTGGCCCGCGCCGCCCGACGGGCCGAACTCTGGGAAACAGCCGAGCAGCACTTGGCGAATTACCGGCAGCTTCACGGTCCAAGCGAGGCCTTGCTTGTTGAGGAAATTCTGCACACTGCCGCCAAAGGCCAGATGGACAAGGTCCTCAAGCACTGTCGCCAACTCGTGCAAGAAAATAGCGACGCCTCGTCTCTGGCCCTAGAGGCTCTGGTACAGGGCTACCTCCGCACCTACCGTTTCCGCGAAGGGTTTGCCTTTCTTCGGCTCTGGCACGAGCGACAACCGGAAAATACCCAAGCGCTGCTCTTCCTGGCCGGCTTGCACGCCGTCCACCAGCAACCCCAGCAAGCCCGGGAAACCTATAGCCGCCTCCTGCAACTCGATCCGGACCACGCTACCGCGCGCTTGCGCTTGGCCATGCTCCTGATGGAAGAGAACAAACCAGAGGAGGCGAAGCCTCACCTGGACTATCTACGGCACAGCGAAACGGATGGCCGCCGGAGGCCTATGGTTCCGGTCTTGCTGGCCCGTTGCCTGGACCAACTGGGCCAAGAAGATCAGGCGGAGCAGTTGCGGGAAGAGGTTCTGACTCTGTATCCCCATTTCGGACCTGCCCTGGGAGATCGCGGACGATGGGCCTTGCGGCAGGGACGCTGGGAAGAGGCCGAAACATTGCTGCGAGAAGCGTTGGCCGTCGAGCCGAACAATCGCGAGCTGCACTATCAGTTGGCCCAATGCCTCTCCAAAACCGGCAAGAGCGCGGAGGCCGAGTCCGCGTTGCAACGCATGAAACGCCTGGAAACCAACTGGGCGCGCCTGGAAGCAATCACTCAACACGAGTTGCCTCAAAAGCCTGGCGACTCCGCCCTGCATCTAGAGTTGGGTCGCTTGCTGCTGGAACAGGGGCAGACCGAAGAAGGGCTGTATTGGCTGCACCGCATAGTGCAAACGAACCCAGCCCACGAAGAGGCGCATCGGACCTTGGCCGATTACTACGAGCAAGTTGGTAATGCAGCGCTGGCAGCGTATCATCGCCGCTCGGGAGGGCGAGCGGGGGGTGTTAACCCCCCGGTAGTTGCACCGGGGGGTTAACACCCCCCGCTCGCCCTCCTGCGAAGCGAGGGCGGCCCTCGCTTACGCTTCGGGATGGTAAGGATGCGATTGCGCTGCGAGGAGGGGATATCGCTTCCAGTACGTTAGGGAGCGCCACAGCCACTCCATCGGGCCGAAGCGAAAAGAACGTAGCCATAGCGGACTGACCGTGAGCTGAATCAGCCAAATGGCCGCGACCACGCCAAGCAGCTCCGCGCGATCCAGTTTGCCAAACAGACCAAAGCCCCAGCCCTCGAACAGCGTCGTGCAGAGAATCGACTGCGTTAAGTAATTGCTCAGCGCCATGCGTCCCACCGCCGCCAGCCGGGCCGTCAACCAATTCAGCAGCCCCGCTTTGCAAATGAGCATGACGACACCGGTGTGCCCCAGGGCGATGAACAGGCTGCCGATATAGTTGAAGTGGCCGCTCCAAAGATACTGCCGCAGGACATCGAAATCATGGTTCATCATGTCGTAGATGCCATAGCCTACCAGGGGCAGACCCAGCAGGTAGCCCAGGACGGCGAGGCGCGCGTAAAAGCGAAACGAGCGCTCCGCCGCGAAGATGCGCAGCTGCATCAGACCCATACCGATCAGCATCAATCCACCGGCGCGAGGACCGGACCAGAAAAGGAAGCCGCCGATTTCTTCGGCCAGATTGTCCTCGGCCCGCGGGCCAAGCTGAGCCATATAACCCTTATGATGACGCTCGATCTCCGCATCAATGTCGCGCGAGGGGAAGATTTCTTCTTCCAGCTCGCGGCGCCACTCCTGCTGCTCCTCGGTGCCTCCATCATTGTTCGGACCCGTGATTTGTTGCATACGGACTTCCAGCAATCCCAGCCCCGCCGTGAGCGGCACTTCGGAAAGAAACACAAGCGCACCCAGCAGGATCTGCAAACCCGGTCTCAGCCGGCGAAAAGGATACAAAACGAATCCGCATAGGGCGTAGGGAACGAGGATGTCGCCATCCCACACCAGGAACGCATGCAGCAAGCCGAACACGAGCAACCAGCAGATCCGCCGATAGTAGATGCCGGTCAGCGAAGTGCCGCGGGCGTCAGAGCGCTGGACCATGACGATGAGGCCGGCGCCGAAAAGCATGGAAAACAAGGACATCATCTTTTGTTCGCACAAGAGATGAAAGAAGATCCACACTCCTCGATTGATCGGCGACCAACCCCCGACGGCCGGCGG